>WBZM01000004.1_pt2 | contig 286894 bp, 271 predicted proteins | sample 5204271 | NCBI WGS metagenome assembly WBZM01 (sample SAMN12344346, study PRJNA552823) | activated sludge metagenome | biome: Activated sludge suspended growth; feature: Nitrification reactor; material: Wastewater; isolation source: activated sludge from nitrification reactor of wastewater... | reverse complement strand
CGCGAAGTCGATCACGTCGCTCGCGGCCGGCGTGTGAGGCGCCGTCGATCTCGACGGCAAGCCGGGCTAGAAATCCGCGAAGTAGGGACCAATGGGTCGCTGGCGGCGAAACCGAAGGCCGTCGAGCTGGCGGCGCCGGAGGTGCTGCCAGAGCGCCGCCTCCGCGGAGGTGGGCTTGTTGCGGTGCTGGCGAGCGAGGACGGTCTGGCGACGAAGTGCGCGTTCCACAACTCGTATGTCGACGTGAGCGAGTGCCAGTTGCGGACCATCTTGCCGTGCAGGCACATCTGGGTGCTCGATGAGGCCTGTGCTGCCCTTTCACCCCCCCGGCCCCCCTCGCTGCGCGAGGGGGGAGCTACTCCGCAGCCGCGTGAGTGCCGCACTCGCGTCCTCCCCCTCACCGCAGGTGAGGGGGCTGGGGGGTGAAACAACAGCGACGACTTCACCAAACGGCGTGACGTGTCAGTCCCTCAGCGAGGTCGAAGAAGGACGCGCCGCCAGCCCCACCGCCGGACGATCCGGGCAACCCCACGGTCAATTTTCATGGCGAAAAGCGCTCGAACGAGACACACGCATCCACCACCGACCCCGAATCGAAGCTCGCTCGCAAAAGCAACGGGACGGCCGCGAAGCTCTCCTTCTCAGACGTCTTCTCGAGGCTTCGACGTCGGAGTGCTCGATGGCGGATGTGTTGCCCTTTCACCCCCCCGGCCCCCCTCGCTGCGCGAGGGGGGAGTTGCTTGACTGTCATGCAGGCACCCCCTCACGAAGTGAGGGGGCCGGGGGGTGAATCCACAGGGAGGACCTCACCGAGCACGCCTGCCTAGCCGGCTCGAGACACCGTGCGATCGATGCGCGAACGACATCACGCCCCGGCTACGCGATCTCACAACGCGCCCGCAAGCGCGTTGAAGAGATCTTCGGCTGGATGAAGGCCGTCGGCGGCTTCCGTAGAACCCGCTTCCGCGGCCTCGAGCGAACACAGCTCGCCGGCTACTTCGTCGGCGCTGCCTACAACTTGCTCCGCATCGCGCGCTTGCTCGCCGCGTGAGCGGCCGCATGGCGAGCGCCCCGGCTCGCCTCTCTCTTCCGGGCGAGAGCCAGGCCGGATGAGAGAACGACAGAGTCGTCAGGCTCCCCCATCACCGTAGGTGAGGGGGGGTGGGGGGGTGAAAGAGCAACAACAACCCCACCAAGCGGCATGACCTCGCCTTTTTCAGCAGACTGCTAGGCTCCGGTCGTGTCGGCCAGGCGCGCGGTCTGTGACATGTGGCGTCCGTTTCGGCGTGCGCGTCAGGGGGATGGGGCGAGCGCTGCACCCAACCCAGCATGCTCCTGGGGCGGGCTGCGCGTGACCCGCACGTAGAGCCGCCATTGTCCTTCCTGCGAGGCCAGCCGAAAGCCGTCGTCGTCGGTGAGCACGGGCCGGGGCTCACGATGAACGAGCACGAAATCGTACGGCGCGGCGTGCACCTTCGGATCGAAGAGCTCGTGGTGCCAATAGGGGGGGGCCGGCAGCGATCGTTTGGTCCGAAAGAGCGTCGCCGTGTCGTGCCAGCCGGCCTGGCTGTAGCCGCCTCGGAGGATCTGTACCCAGGCGCCGACCTGGTCGTAGACGGCGACGTTCACGGATGGGTCCGTACGCGGACCCATCCGCAAGCAGAGGATCGGCGCGCCTTCGGGGGTGCTCTCCACCATGCGGACGAACGGAGCCATGCGAGCGTCGAAGTCGGCGTACTTCTCGGACACGTGGAGCGGGAGGATGAACGCGCACGCCACGCCGGAAAAGATCATGGGGAAGCGGAGTCGATCCACTGCCCCCGACGGCACGAGCAGGAAGAAGAAGAGCACGAGCGGCGCAAACCGGAGCCCCACCCACCACCAGGCGAACGGGCGCACGATCTCGAACGGAATGGCCACGTAGAGCGCAGCCATCGTCAGCCCGAGGAGCGCCGCACGGTGGTGCAGCAGCTGCGCCCGAGGCGAACGGTTGGGTTGGGCCTGGACCAGGTCGAGCAGCAGCAGGCCAGCCGTGCAGACGACGAGGGCCCAGAAGACGCTCGTGTCGACCTGGCCCGACACCGTATCCAGGGTGTGCTCCGGCAAGCGGCCCAACAGGACCTGAAGCGAAAGCCTCTTCACCTCCAGCCCGCCTGCTCCAGTCTTCGGCTCGACCCAGTCCACCGACGGGCGCAGCGTGGCCCAGAGAAACAGAATGGCTGCGGGTGCCAGCGCGACGAGGGCGCGCCCGGTGACCGCCGGCCGAGGCCGATGCACGGCATAGAGCACGATCGTGCTCGCCGTGAGCGCGAGCACGGCGAGCGGGTGGCCGAGGGCGCACCCGACGGAGAGCAGCCCCGCCGTCAGCGCCCGCCCGATCGTCGGCCGCTCGAGGAGCGCATCCACGGCCGCCGACGCGAGGAGGAACAGCCCGATGGCCACGTTGAAAGGGTGAAACCCGAAGGCCCAGGAGGTGCTGAAGGCCAGGGGAAAGGTAGTCAGCGCGAGCCACGGGCCACGCTGGGTGCGTCGCGTCCACCACAGCGCCGCGGCGGGGACCGAGAGAACGTAGGCGCAGAGCACGAGCTTGTTCGCCCACTCCACCCCCGTCACGAAGGCGAAGAGGTGCACCAGGAGGTGGTAGGAGAGGTAGGGCACGAGCCTCAGCTCGGCGTCGTAATAGGGCGCGAGGCTCTTCGTCGGGGTCGCGAGGTCGTGGAAGATCGTGATGGCCGCGAGGTGATTCGGCTCGTCCAGGAGCGGCAACACGCGGGTGCGCAGGATGGGCAGCACCGCGATCGCCGAGGCAGCTGCGAACAGGGTCCAGAAGGTCCACCCGGTCGACAGGGCCTCTCGCGGAGCGCTATCGGCTTCCTCCGACTGGCTCATGGCCGTGCACGGTCGCCCCAGTGCGTGAGGCCGGCGCGAGGGCAATGAAACTGGTTCGTGACGATTGGAGCACCGCGAGGTGAGCGTGGAGCTGGCAGCTGACGGATACGTCAGCACGGTCACGCACAATTCACCGAGGCCTGCACGTAGCGACCACGTCTCGACACCGAAGGCACGTAGAACGGCTGAGCATGAACAGGCCGACTACGACGTCCGCGCGGGCCGCGGCCGTCGCGTCTTTCGTGCGCCGCGTGCTCCCCAGGCGCGCAATGCTCCTCACCTCCTGGACGGCCGCCGCCGTCGGCTGCGTGACGATGGCGGCTCCGATCGAACCGGATCGTTTCACCTCGACGGCATTCGCCGCCCCGAGCTGCGCGCACGACCCCGAGCTGGGGGTCGTCCTCATCGCCATCGACGGGGTGCGCTGGCAAGACATCTACCGCGGCACCGACCCGGACCTCGTGCCGCCAGGGAGCCCGCTCACACCAGCCGAGGAGCTGGCGCCGCACATTCATGCGCTCGCCCGGCGAGGCGTGGCTCTCGGGGCACCGGGACACGGCGCGCCGTTCGAGGTCAGCGGCCCGAACTTCGTCTCGCTCCCGGGGTACACCGAGATGCTCACGGGCCGCACGGCGCCGTGTCAGGAGAACGACTGCACCGAGAGACCCAGCTGGACGTTGCTCGACGCCTTCGCGTCGAAGGGGCGACCCGTCGGGGCCGTCAGCTCTTGGTCGGCCATTTCCTACGTCGTGGCGCGCGACCCCGCCCTCGGCCTCGTCTCGGCCGGTCGAACCGGCGGGGGGACGCGTGACCGCGTGCGAGAGCTACCGGGCCTTCGCGACACGTTCGACGCGGGGGAGGCGGCGCCGCCGGAGCCTGGTCATGGGGACTACAGGCCCGACGCCCATACGCGGGCCTTGGCGCTCGGCGTGCTCCGGCGCGAGCGGCCTCGGTTTTTCTTCGCCGGCTTGGGCGACACCGACGAGCACGCCCATGCGGGCAACTACCCCGCCTATCTCGATGCGCTCGGGACGGCGGACCGCTTCGTGGGGGACGTGATGGAGCTCGCCGACGAATGGCGACGCGAAGGCCGGGAGACGGTCATCGTGGTCACGACCGATCACGGACGCAGCGCCGACTTCCGCAATCACGGACGCGACTACCCCGAGTCATCGCGAGGATGGCTCGTGGCGGGCGGCGGTCCTGTTCCGGCTCGCGGGCGCGTCGCCTCGCCGCACACTCGGCGTCTGCGCGACCTCGCTCCCACCCTCGCCGCGATGACGGGTGTTCCCGTCGAGCTGGGGAACGACGGAGGAGCCGTGATGAACGAGCTTCTCGCCTGCCCGTAGGAACTTTCCGCAGGCCCGGTACTCTGAGCCCGCCAGATGGCCAGGCTCCTCCGACCAGCTCTGCGTGCCGGGGTCGTGGGCGTCTCGTCCATCCTGCTCCACCTCGGCCTGGTTGGCGCGCTCGGCTCGCTCGAGCCGCGGCGGCCTCCGGCCCCTCGTGCTCTCGCTCACCTGGATCGGGTGCTGGAGGCGGCGGGCCGGGTGGAGCGGCCGGTGCGCGCGTTTGCGCAGCGCACAGCGCTGGTCGAGTCGGCGCGGGCCGCGCGTCGCGAGGGCAAGCTCCAGCTAGGAGCGTTTCTGCTCGAGGCGAACGCGATCGACGCCGCCGAAGAGCAGGTCCCGTTCGACCTGACCACCGCACGGCGCGCGTTTGCTTCGCGTGTCGAGGGCCTGCGCGAGGCGCTCCGCGAGAAGTCGATCCGAGAAGCGGCACCTGCTGTGTTCGGCGATCTCGCGTACACCGGAATGCCGGGTGGGCGCATGGGAGATGCCCTCCTGCGTGGCTCCGGGTCTTGTGAGCCGACCAGCCACCTCGTGGCCTCCGCGCTCCACGACGCGGGCCTCGGCGATCGCGTCGCGCTGCGCTACTACGGCGGTCCGACTGCGGGCGTCACGCACCTCACGGTGGTGATCGACGCCGGCGGCGAGGAGATCGATCTGCTCACCGGATCGCCGAGCCGGCCTGGCGGGGCGCGCTTCGCGGCGAGCGATCTCGTCGAGACCTACGCGCGAGCGCACGGCCTCGAGCCCAAGTCGTCGGGGGTCGCGCGCTCGGCGCCGTCGAGCGAACGGCCCTTGTTCGAGGTGCCGCAGACGAGGTCCCTCGCGGCCGGCTATCCGCCGAACGCGGATCGCTTCGACAGCCCGCTGCCGCTCTTCGGCGCGCGCGCGGTCGCAGCGCCACGTATGGCCGGCGAAAAGCCCGACGCCGCGGGCACGTCGAGCGAAGACGGGCTCGAGCAAGACCCCACCTCCTGTGTGATGGATGTCTCGCTCGCGCTGCTCGATCCCCCGAGCGCCGCGGCGATGGCCGAAGACGGCTCGGCGATAGCTGTCGAGCTGGCGCTCCAGCCGACGCCGCAGGACCTGGAACGGATCGCCACGACCATCCTCCACGTGGAGTCTTCGCGAGCACCGCTCGCGGCGGGCTCGGACGCCGCCCTGATCGTGGACGGATGCCTGGCCGGCCTCTACCAGGAGGCCGCGCTCGAGCTCTCGCTCGCCGGGCAGGCGGACGTGGCGGCGCGCGCCGTGGCCGAGGCCGCTCGCGTACGCGAGCGGGCCCGGGCCTCGCTCGCGCGGCACGCCGCACCAGCCGCGACCCCCACGTTCCGCCGCGAGGTCCTCCTCTCCTCCAGCGGTCGCGCGTGGGTGCTGCTTTTCCTCGAAGGCACGGAGCCGTTGTTGCTCGAGCTCGGCAAGGACGCGTCAGACACCTACTCCGAGGTGCTGCTGTATGCCGGTCTCGTCGTCTCCCCGAAGACCCGCGCCGTGGCTCTCGAGCGCGCGGGCAGGATGACTCCGAGGCGCCGGATGGACGTGATGCACGAGGTGTTTCGCGCGCACGAGCACGTCGCCCTCGGCGGCGCGTCGCGCCGGTGGGCCTCCAACTACGTGCTCGATGCACCGGAGAGCGCGTCGGCCGAAGCGCGTGCGTTCGTCGACGCGTATCGCGTGTTTCGTCCGCTCGCCTGGCGCCTCTGGGAAGCGCCGTCGTCCCCGGTCGACGGGGTGAGTGCGCTCGCAGCGGGCCTCCGCGAGCGGCGCATCGAGCCTGCCACGGCCAGGGCCATCACGAGCTACTACGTCCGCAACTTCGTCGCTCTTCATCGGACGCGCAGCCGCGGAGGCGAGCAGATCGGCGCGCTCGATCGCGCGCTCGCCGCCGCGGCGCTGCCGGGCGTCGCCGACGCCGAGGACCTTGCGCTCAACCCGAGCGAGCTGGAGGCTTTGGGCCTCGCGGCGCGTTGAGGTGCCGGCGCAGCATTGACTCCGAGGCCGGGCGACGCGAAACTCACGCTCATGCTTTCCTTGATTGGTCGTGGGGGTGGGGTTTGCCTCGTCTTGGCATTGGGGGCCTGGGGTTGTCTCGGCTCGGATCCGGAGCTCCCGTCGCAGACGCCGCGAAACGAAGCGGCGGACGCGCTGGCCGAGGCGATTTGCCGTGGCGCCGAGTCCTGTTGCGCAGCCCTCGAGCAGGACGAGCCGTCGGATGTCTGTCGCAGCACCGCGCGCAACGACATCATGAAGGCGATCATCTTCGCCGAGGACGAGCGCCGCGAGGTCGTCGCCGACGCGATCGACGCCTGCGTCGCCGCGTTCGAGGCCGCGAGCGAGGGCGCGCCGACCTGCGTCGACTTGCCGCGTGCGGCCGACCTGGACACGCTCTGTCCGGATCTCTTCAGCGCCATTCCCGAGGGCAAGAAGGCGCCAGGCGAGCGCTGCGAGGGCACCTTCGACTGCGCGTCTCCCTCGCAGCCCGGCCAGCGCGACTGCGTCCCGGCAGACGGCTCGACGCCGATCTGCGTGTGGTACCTCGACCGCGCGATCGGCGAATCCTGCGCGCCGAGCCCGACGGAGATCCCCAGGTGCGCAGCGGACCTCTCGTGTGCGCCCGATTCGCGCAACAACCTCGTCTGTGCCGAGGCCCCGGGCTCCGGCGCCGCGTGCACGCTCGGGGAGGGCACGTGCGCCGCCGGGCTCTCGTGTGAGGAGATCTCGTCGGGCATCGGCGTGTGCCAGCCCTGGCTGGTTGTCGGTGCGGCGTGTGGACCGATGGTCTCGGGTAGCTGCGAGCCCGGCGCCTCCTGCGTTTCCGGAAGCTGCCAAATGCTCGCCCAGCCGGCCCAGTCCTCGGGCTCCGCCCTGGCCGAGCTCTGTCGCTGAGCTCAAGTCAGCCCGTATTGCGCATTCCGGCGGCGACGCCGTGAACGGTCACGAGCAGGGCGTCCACGAGCTTCGGCTCGGCCTGCTCGGGGCCGGCCGCGCGCAGGCGCCGCAAGAGCTCGGCCTGCATCAGGCTCAGCGGGTGGAGGTACGGGTTGCGCACCTCCACGCCGAAGCGCAGCACCGGGTTCGACTCCAGGAGCGCCCTCTGTCCACGCAAAGTCAAGATGGCGCCACGCGTGCGCTCGAAGAGAGCCATCAGCTCTCCGCCCAGGCTCCGTAGCTCGTGCGGCACCAGCGTACGGTCGTAGAGCGAAGCGGTCGTCAGGTCCCCCTTGGCGACGACCATTTCGAGGAGATCGACGAGCGCCGCGAAAAATGGCCATTCTGTCATCATGTCGTGCAGCACCGCGCGATCCTCGTCCGTCCTCGGCTCGAGGGCCTCGTGCGCGCCCAGCCAGGACGGCAAGAGGAGTCGATTCTGTGTCCACGCGAAGATCCAGGGGATGGCGCGCAGCGTGCCCAGCCCACCATGGGCAGATCGCTTCGCCGGGCGGCTGCCGATGTTGAGCAAGCCGAGCTCGCGCTCGGGCGTGGCTGCCTGGAAATAGTCGAAGAAGCGCGGATCTTCGAGCACACGGCGATAGCTGGACGCGGCACGCTTCGCCATTGCGTCCATCGCCTCGCGAAAGCGGTCGGGTGGCGCGGGTGGGGGGCGGAGCGAGCTCTCGAGGGTCGCCGTCGTGTAGAGCTCGAACGTCTGCGCCGCGATCTCCGGAAGACCGAAGGCGGCGTCGATAGCCTCGCCCTGGATCGTGACGCGGAGGCCGTCTCTCACGGAGCCGGGCGGCTGCGACCAGATGGATAGCGTGATGGGCCCGCCGCCGCGGCCGATGGTCCCGCCGCGGCCGTGGAACAACGTGAGCGTGACGCCGTGTCGCTCGGCGACTGCGAGCAGCTTCTCCTGAGCCACGAAGAGGGCCCACGCAGAGGCCACTCGGCCGGCATCTTTCGCCGAATCGCTGTAGCCGATCATGATCTCCATCGAGCCGCCGACGCGCCGCCGAACGGTCTCGATCGAGAGGAGCGCGTCGACCACCGCGGGCGCTGACTCCAGATCCGCGAGGGTCTCGAAGAGCGGGACCACACGAAGCGGGGGCTCGAGGCCGCCCTCGCGCTGCAGCAGATGGACGGCGAGCACGTCCGAGACGTCGCGGCAGCCCGAGATGACGTAGGCACCGAGGGAGCCTTCGGGCTGCTCGGCGCACGCGGCGATGGCGCCGATGACGTCGCGCAGCGCATCGTCATCGGGGAGGCGACGAGGCAAAAGTGGCCTCTTCGAGGCGAGCTCGTCGAGCAAGAAGCGCCTGCGTTTGTCCTCCGACCAGGTCGAATACGACCCGAGGTCGAGCGCGCGCGTGACGGCGTCGAGCGCACGCGTGTGCACGTCCGCGTGCTGGCGGATATCGAGCGGCGCGAGCGTGACGCCGAAGGTGGCGACGCGGCGCATGACGTCGACGAGGCGGCCGCGCGCCACGATGTCGAGGCCGACCGACGTGAGCGAGCGGTGGAGGAGGGCGAGCGGCTCGGCCAGCTCGCGCGCCGTGACGAGCCGCGCCGCGCTCGCGCGGAGCGACCGTGTCGGAGAAGCGACCCCGAGCGCCTCTTCGCAGGCGCGACGTGTGTCGCGCACGCGCTCGATCAGGCCCTTGAGGACCTTCCGGTAGGGCTCGCCGCTGTCCGGAGCGAGCGCGCGGAGCTCTTCCGAGGCTGTCCCCACCGACAGCTCGTCTTGCAGTCGGCAGAGCTCGCGCTCGTAGAGCTCGGCGGCTTGCCAGCGAGCCAAGAGGCAGGCCTCGCGTGTGACGTCGGGGGTCACGTACGGGTTGCCGTCGCGGTCACCGCCGACCCAGCTCCCGAATCGGATCGGCGCCGCGTCCAAGGGGAGCGGCTTGCCGGTGACGGTGAGGAGCGCGTCGCTCCACTCCCGCAGGAACGCCGGAACCGAGTCCCACAAGACGCGCTCGAACAAGGAGAACGTGGTCTTGGCTTCGTCGATCGGCGTGGGACGGAGCCGCCGCAGATCTTCGGTGTGCCAGAGCGTGGCGATCTCGCGGCGCACGCGCTCGTCGACGCTCGAGCCTTCCGGCTCGGGCGCGGCGGCGCGCTCTGCCAGCGCCTCCGCGATGCGTTCGTATTTGGCGAGGACCGTTCGTCGCGTGGCCTGGGTCGGGTGCGCCGTCAGCACGAGCTCGATCGGCTGGCGCAGGGCGCGCTCGTGGATCTGCTCCGCGGATATGCCGCTCGCGACGAGGCGCGAGAGGATCCCCACGAGGCTCGTCTGCTCGCGCTCATGTGACCTCGCGCGGTGCCGGCTCTCGGCGACGTTCGCCAGCGCGAGGAAGTGCGCGAAGGCGCGAGCGACAGCGTGTGCCCGTTCGGTGTCGAGCTCACCGAGGAGCGCGTGGAGCGCGGCCTCGTCCTCCGGGCGCCCTGCGCGCGCGCCCTTGGCCAGGCGGCGCACCTCTTCGACGAGGTCGAGGAGCCCGGGGCCGCCGCTGGAGCGCAACGTGTCGCCCAGTCGGTCCCCCAAGTATCGAACCTCTTCTCGGAGCTCGCGCTCGGGATCGGCTGTCACGGGGCTAAGCGTACTCGCGCCCGCGCGCCGCGCCCTTTGGTATCCTCGCCCGCCATGCGCGCCCTCATCGCCGACGCCTTCCCGGAGAAGTACCTCGGAGCCTTCCGTGCTCTGGGGATCGATGTCACCTACGACCCGAACGCCACGGCGGAGGATCTGCCGGAGAAGGCGGAGAGCGTGCAGATCCTCATCGTGCGCAGCACGAAGGTAACGCGCACCACGATCGAGCGCGCCAAGGGTCTGTCCCTCGTCCTGCGAGCCGGCGCGGGCTACGACACGATCGACGTCGCTGCCGCGAGCGAGCGCGGCATCTACGTGGCGAATTGCCCCGGCAAAAACGCGGTCGCGGTGGCGGAGCTCACGTTTGCGCTGCTCCTGGCGCTCGATCGCCACGTCGCGGACGGAACGGCGGACCTGCGCGCTGGGCGCTGGAACAAGAAGGCCTACAGCAAGGCGGACGGCGTGAAGGGCAAGACGCTCGGGGTCGCGGGGCAGGGCGCGATCGCGCAGGCCGTGATCGAGCGCGCCAAGGGCTTCGAGCTGGACATCGTCGTCTGGTCACGCAGCCTGACCGACGAGCGCGCGGAGGAGCTGGGTGTCGCGCGTGCAGGCTCCGTGCTCGAGCTCGCCGAGCGGAGCGACATCGTCTCGGTCCACCTCGCGCAGACGCCGGAGACCAAGGGGCTCTTCAACGCCGCGTTTTTCACCAAGATGCGGCCGCGCGCGATCTTCCTCAACACGAGCCGCGGTGGCCTGCACGACGAGGCGGCGCTCGTCGCTGCCATGAAGGACAAAGGCATCCGCGCCGGCCTCGACGTGTTCGCGAACGAGCCCACCGGGGGGACGGCCGAAGGGCTCACGAACGAGATCTTCAAGCTCCCCGGGTTCGTCGGCACCCACCACATCGGCGCGAGCACCGAGCAGTCGCAGGACGCGATCGCCGAGGAGGCCGTCCGGATCTGCCGCGAGTACGTCGCGACCGGACGGGCTCCCAACGTCGTCAACGTCGAGGTCCGCGCGCCCGCCAAGAGCGAGCTCGTCATCCGGCACTACGACAAGGTCGGCGTGCTCGCGCAGGTTCTCGGCATCGTCCGCAAGTACGGAATCAACGTGGCGGACATGACAAACACGATCTTCCAGGGGCAGAAGGCCGCGGTCGCCGTCATCCGCATCGCCTCGGAGCCGCCGGCGGACCTCGTGAAGGAGATCGCCGCGCTCTCGGATCTGGTGATCCAGATCGACGTGAAGCCCGTCGCCGCGTGACGCGACAGGTGAGCGCAGCGCCTCAGGCGCGCTCGACGTAGGAGACGAGCTGCGAGGCGTTGACGAGGCCGCTCTTCTCGAAGGCGACCTCTCCGCGCTTGAAGACCATGAAGTGCGGGATCCCGCGGATACCGAACCGATCGGCGATCTGCGGGTGCTCCTCCGTGTTCACCTTCAGGACCACCGCGTTCTTGCCCAGGTCCTTCGCGGCCTTCGCGACCTGGGGCGCCGCAGCGCGACACGGCGCGCACCAGGGGGCCCAGAAGTCCACGAGCACGGGCACCTTCGAGCCCTTCACCACCGCGTCGAGCTCCTTCGGGCCTGCCTCGAACGGGCCGGTGAGCGCCGGCAGCGGCTCCTTGCAGCCCCCGCATTTTCCGCGTTGCCCGAGCCGCTCCCAGGGGACACGGTTCACTGCCTTGCACGCCGGACACTCGATTTCCATCGCGACCTCGGAACGAATGTAACTAGGACGGGTACAATCTGCGTCCGGCGTGCGGGACTGTCCAGGGGCTCTCAGCCCTTGCCGGTGGCGGTCTTCCAGGACGAGCGCTCGCTGATGCGCTTCCACCAGGCGAGGGTCTTCGGGAACTTCTCGAAGAGATCACCCTGGCCGGCCGCGAACAGGTACTCGATGTACGGCATGAAGCCGATGTCGGCGATGGTGAACGTGTTGCCCGCGATGTACTCGGTCTTGCCGAGCTGGGTCTCCATGGTGGCGCAGACCTTCTCGAGGGCGGTGCGGGCGGCGGCGACGACGGCCTCGTCGGTCGGCTTGCCCATCATCGGGTGGAAGAACTTCTCGTAGATGATCTTCATCGCCTGGGGCGTGAACTCGCTCGTCTCGACGCTGACCCACTGCTCGACGACCGCGCGCTGCTTGGCGCCTTCGCCGTGGAGCTTCGTGCCGCCGCCGCGCGTCTCGTCGATGTAGCGGAGGATGGCGCGCGACTCGAAGAGCTGGAAGCCGTCGTCGTCGATGGCCGGGACGCGGCCGAAGGGCTGGCGGCCGAGGTGCTCGGGCGTCTTGCCCTCCCCCTTCATGATGTCCACCACGACGAAGTCGGGCTTCTCGCCCTTCTCCGCCAGGGCAGTGAGGACTTTGCGCGTGCAGGTGCTCATCGGGTGGCCGAAAACCTTCATGGATCGTCTCCTTCTTGGGGGCCCTGAGGGCTACGAGATGACGGTCGGGTTGTCTACGGCCCCAGGGTGGCTTGTTTCTGCAACAACGTTGTCGCGTGGCTGGGCGTGGCACGACGCAACCGATGCACGTGGCGCGCGCCGGTTTCGCGCCGCCGCCCACAAAGCCCGCGAGAAGGATGCGACGAGCGAGCCCGAGGCGCAGGAATGCGAGGTGCATCCACCCTGCCGATGGTCTTTGGCGCAAGGCGTACCGCTGCTGCCCTCGCGTGTCTGGCGGTCGCTTGCGGTGACGAGACGGCCCCTGTCGGCGGCGCCGGCGGTGGCGGCGGGACCGTCGACTTCCCCGATCCGCTCGGGCCCGTCGCCGCGGTGACGTCGACCAAGACGGACCGCTTCGCGACGTCGGGCGCTTGCCGGCAGTGTCACCTCGCCGGCGAGGGACCGGACATGCTCGACCCCGTGACCGGCGAAGACCTCTCGCCGGTCGGGCAGTGGCGCTCGTCGATGATGGCGTTCGCCGCACGCGATCCCCTCTACCTCGCCGTCGTCAGCGAGGAGCTCGCAGCTGCTCCCGATCCAGAGCCGGTCGAGGCGCTCTGCATTCGTTGCCACGGGCCGGCCGGCTCCGAAGAGGCGGGAGCGGCGAACGCGCACCTCGGCCTCGACGAGCTCCTGACCGGCACGGCCCCGGCGGCCAACCTCGGGCGAGACGGGGTCACGTGCTCGCTCTGCCACCAGATCCAGGACCTGTCGCTCGGCGACGTCGAGAGCTTCTCGGGTGGGTTCTCGGTCGGCTACGACCGCGAGATGTACGGCCCACACGAGAGCCCGCGCACCGACCCGATGGAGTTCTTCGTCGAGTACACGCCGACGTTCGCCGACCACGTCGGAAAGAGCGAGCTCTGCGCCACGTGTCACACGGTCATCACGCCCATCGTGGAGGACGGCGAGCACGTCGGCGATTTCGTCGAGCAGGGGCCGTACCTCGAGTGGCTGAACTCGTCGTTCTCGCCCGCGACCACCTGCGCCAGCTGTCACCTGCCGACGGTCGACTCCGCGGGCGACGCGCTCGTGTCGGCGATCGCCACGTACCCCGAGACGATCGGTCCTCGCGAGCCATTTGGCGTCCATTCGTTCGAGGGCGCCAATGCCTACATGCTGACAATACTGTCGCAGAACATCGAATGGACCGGCAGCGACGTCCTCCCGAGCGAGCTCGAGGCCGCCGCGGAGCGCTCGCGGCTCCACCTGGCCACGGCCGCCGACCTCACCATTGCGGTGCCCGCGGTCGAGGCCGGCGTCACAAAGGTCACCGTCACAGTCGAGAACCGCACTGCGCACAAGCTCCCGACCGGCTACCCGGGGCGAAGGCTCTGGCTGCACGCGGTCGCGACCGACGCGGGCGGCGCGACGGTCTTCGAGTCGGGGAGCTGGGACGGCGCCGGCGCGATCCTCGGCGCGGGCGGCGCCCGGCTCGACGGCGCGGGCGTCGTATTGCCCCACCGCGACGTCGTCACCTCGAGCGCCGAGGTCGCCCTGTGGGAGTCGGTGCCCGCGGGCTGGGACGGCGAGCCCACCTTCGTCCCGCTCTCCGCGGTCAGCTACGCAAAGGACAACCGCATCCTCCCGTCGGGGTGGTCGAGCTCCGGCCCGTGGACGAAATGGACGCACCCCGTCGGGGTCGGCGGCGACTCCACGTACGCACCGGGACGCGACTCGGTCACCTACCACCTGCCCAGCGCAGCGGCGGCGCTCGTGATCGAGCTCGTCTACGAGTCGGTCCCGCCCGCGCTGGCCGAGCACCTGGCGAAGGTACCCACGCCCGAGGCCGTGCGGTTCTCCCAGATGGCGAGCCAGACCCCTCCGCGCCCGGAGGTCATCGCGACCGCCCAGCGCGCGTGGTGACCTATTTCTTGAACCGCTTGTAGAGCGCGCTCGTCACGCTGGGCTTTGGTGGCGCCGCGGGCGGCCTAGGCGGCGGCGGCGGCGGTTCGGAGTCTCGATCGGGCGGTGGCGGGGGCGTCGGCGCCGGGACACGCGCCGGAGGCGCGGGCGGCGCCGAAGGGGTGGCCGGAGGCCGGGAAGGCGCCGGCTGCGGCGAGGGGGCCGGTGGCGGCGGCGGCGCGGAGGCCGTTTGCGGCGCGACGGATGGCTCGCCTCGCGGGTGCTCGATCACGCCGGTCGGGGGATCGTCTGTGAGCGGGTCCTCGAGGGTGTACCCGGAGCCGTCCTCCGTGTCGTCCATCCCGAGGGTGGAGGTGAGCGCGGTGGCCGCCGGGCGGACGTGCACCGGAGACGGGCCGGCCCAGGGCGTGGCCGTCTTGTTCTCCGTCGCCTGCATCTCCGCTGTTCCCCCGCGCCCAACAGGCTTCTTCTGGAATGGGAGCGACTTGGGCTCGAACTCCGGCTCGATCACGAGCGTGGATTGATTCGGGTTCTTCTGCGGCGCCGTGTCCACCGGCCTCGGCTCGGCGGCCTTCGGCGGGGCGTCCGGCTCGATGATCATCGTGCCCGCGTGGCCCCGTGCCGGATGGGCTGCGGGGACTGGTGCCGCTTGGGGTCGCGGCTGCGCGTAGAGCTGAGGGGCGCGCTGCGCGGGCGGCGGCTCCTCGGCGATGACGGCCGTCGAGCCGAGATCGATCTGGCTCGGCATGCGCGGGCCCGCTTGCGGTACGAGCCCGCCGATTGTGGCGAGGTCGGGGAAGGAATGGGGCGCGTCGGGCTCTTCGAGCGCGCCCGCGAGCCGCATCTGGAAGAGCTGGTCCTCGCTGACGACGGCGGCGCCGCGGTAGACGATCTCGGCTCGCATCACGTCGGGCTGGATGTGCACGGTGTCGATGCGGAGCGCGAGCGGGATTCGATCGCCGCTCCGCGTCTGCGCGAGGGCCACGCCGCGTGCGGTCGGGAGCGTGCAGCGCACCGTGCCGAGCTCGGGGTGCATGTTCACGATCGCGATGAGGTCCCCGCCGAGCAGCTCGGAGACCTGTTGGTCGGCGGGTGCGGTCTGGAAATACGCGTCGTCGAAGTCGTCGGGCACATCCACGTCGAGCAGCGTGTTTGCTGCTGCCCAGCTGAGGCTGCCGCGTTTCTTCTGGCGAATGGGCCACGCGCTGGGGATCGGGCCCAGTCCGGTCGGCGTCACGCCGCCCTGCGCGGGCGGGTTCACGTTGGGCAACGTGAGCAGGCCGTCCGGATCGGTTGCCAGCCCCGTTCCGACCGGGTTGTCACGGCTCGCGATGCCGCCGAGCGCGCGCTCGTAGAGCACGGGCATCTTCTCGAACGGGGTCGGCTCCGGGGGTGGCTCACCCGGCCTCGCTCGGCGATCGCCCACGATCTCGAGGCGCTTGTTGATGAGCATCGTCGTGCCGCGCGCGACCGCGAGGCGCACCGTCGTGCTCGGCATCTTCTGACCGGGTGCCGAGTAGGCGTGACCGACGACCACCACCTCGGGCTTGGGGACGAGGAGCGCGAGATCGCTCGCGCGGACCAGGCTCGCGACCGGGTTGTTCCGGTAGTGCCGCTCCTCGGTCACGACGGGAGCGGGCTGGGTCACGCTCATCTCGCCGTCTTGGTTGATCGTGAAGCTCGCCTTCACGATCGCGGTGAGGAGCCGGCGGCCTCTGTGCCGCCACGCGCGGGCGCCAACGGCCACCGGGCCGAGCGGGATGACCTCGATCGAGATCGACATTGCCGGGCGCCAGGCTACCAGCAATCCGTCGGTGCTTGTCGAGCGCGCATCCGGTCAGTACGGTCTTTCTGCGTTGCGACGCGCGGCTGTGCTCTCGGCTTGTGTGATGGCTCTCGTCCACGCGAGCGCGTGTGAGACGGGCAGCCTCCGGTCGAGGGCGCCTGGTCCGACCGGTGCATCGATTCCCATCCCGACCGGGGCCGGGACCATCCGCGTCATCCGCTCGAAGTCGGAGGTCGAGCTCGTGGGGCCGCGGGTCGACGCGGAGCCCGGCGACTACCTCCTCGAGAACGAGGGGATGATCGCCGTCGTCTCGGCAGAGTACGGGAATGTCATCGACTTCGGACCGCGCGGCGCGCGCGACGAGCTCTCCGGGATCTCGCCTCAGCTCTTCGACGGCCTCTCCACCGTGCGCGCTCCGGTCGTGCTCGGGAGCCAGCCGGCGCCCGCCGTGCTCCGTGTCGAGCACCGCGCGTCGACGTTGCCGGTGTTGCTCGTCACGTTCTTCGCGTTCCAGGGCAAGACGCTGCTCGTGGACTCGGTGGCGCTGCCGGAGAACGGCTACGCGAGCCACATGGCGGTCGGGTTGGGCGAGCGGCTCTCGTGGGGCAACGTCCCGTCCTGGATCGAGGGGACCGGCTTTGCGCCGGAGCGCGGCGGCGACTTCTCCGCGCGCTTCATCGGTCGCGACGGGCCCGGCCTCTCCTACGCGGTCACGTTGCTCGACGGGACGCGCGCGTACTCGCGGTTCTCCACTGTCGGCGTGCCCGGGTATTACGCGCAGGCGCGCGCTTCCGAGCTCGTCGTGGCAGACGGGACGGGCAACATGCGGCGTCGGCTGCTCGTGGCCGCGTCCGAGCGATCGATCGGCGGTGCGGTGACCGAGCTCGGCCTCCCTGGCCGCCGCTTCGCGCTGCCCACCGGGCTTCCGCGCGGCGCGCGTGTGGAGATCGCCGCGTGCCTGGATGACGAGGGCGTGCGCAGGCCCTTCGCGCGGTTCGCGGAGGGCGACGAGGACGCGCTGGTGCCGGAGGGTTGTTACGAGGGGCGGCTCGTCGCGCCCGGCCACGCCACCACGAGCTGGATGAAGCCGGAGTCGCTCGTCACCGCTTCGTTGCCCCGTCCGGGGGACATTTCGGTTCGTGTGACCGAGGCGGGCGCGCCGCTCCCTTCGCGGATCCAGCTGCGTGGCCTCGGCGGCACGCCGGATCCGAGCTGGGGAGACGACCCGGACGACGGCGCCGCCCTCTCCGCCGTCGTCACGGAGAACGGTCGCGTCGACCGACCCGTGCCGGCTGGCCGCTACCGCGTCGTCGTGGATCGTGGCTTCGAGTACTCCTCCTTCGAGCGGATCATCGACGTCGAAGCCGGCGCCCGCGTCGAGGTGAACGCCGAGCTCCGGCGGGTCGTCGACACAAAGGGCTGGGTCGCGGCCGATCTCCACCTGCACGCCGCGCCGTCGCCCGACGCGCCGCAGTCCCTCGCAAACCGCGTGCGCAGCCTCGCGGCCGGCGGCGTCGAGGTCGGCGTCGCAACCGACCACAACCGCGTGACGGACTACCGGCCCGCGATCCAGGAGCTCGGGCTCGGCCAATACGTGGCGTCGATCGTCGGCGACGAGGTCACGACGGAGGAGATGGCCTTCGGGCACTTCAACGTGTTCCCCCTCGCCGCCGGCTCGGCCCCGCTCCGCTACGAAGCCACCAACCCGAACGATATCTTCCGCGAGGCGCGCGCCCGCCCCCCGCGGTTCGGCTCCACGGTGGTCCAGGTGAACCACCCGCGAATGGGGGACATCGGCTACTTCGACGTCATGCGCTTCGATCGGAACGAGCTCGCGGACTTCGCCGCGCGCCGCCCCGGCTGGCTCTCGTTCGACGCGGTCGAGCTCTACAACGGCGATGACGCCGTCGATATCCCCTCGGTCGAGGCGTGTATGCTCGATTGGTTCGCGCTGCTCGACGGTGGCTATCGCATCACGGCGACCGGCAACTCCGACTCCCACCGGCTCACCTTCCACGAGCCCGGCCTGCCTCGGACGTACGTGAAGGTCCCGGTGGACGATCCGGCGCGCTTCGACGAGGACGCGTTCGTGGCGGCGGTCCGCGCCGGACGAGCGATCGTCTCCGGCGGTCCGTTCGTGACGCTCGAGGTCTCCGGCGCCGGACCGGGCGACACCGTCGCTCCCGGGACGCTCGAGGTCGTGATCACGGCGGACGCCCCCGACTGGATGGATGTGTCGTCTCTCGAGCTCCTCGTTCGCGGACGCCTCGTCGCGCGCGAATCGGCCCCCTTCGAGGTCGGCCCCCATCGGCCCGAGCTGCGGGAGCGCATCGCGCTCGAGCCGGGTGATTGGGTCGTCGCCGTCGCGCGCGGCGAAACCCCGATGGCCCCGCTCTTCCGAAGCGGCGTGATCCCGTTCGCGTTCACGAACCCGGTGTGGGTCCGATAATGCGATAAGATGGGTCGGTCCTTGCAGAGCCCTTCGTCATGACGATCCGCCAACCGCGACGACCTCGCCCGGACGGCTTCCCTGCTGCATCGGTGCAGCAGGCTGCGGCACGGGTGCAGCACCGAGCAGGAACGTAGGGTGCCTCCGGAGCCGCCCGACTCCACGGCGACCTTCGTTCGCGGCTCCTCGCGCACGAAGCCGCTCGAGATCCTGGTCCGCGTCGTCGGCGCGCAGGGCACGCCGCCGCTGTTCCGGCTCCGGTCCGGGACCTGCGTCATCGGCTCGGCCCCGCCGTGTGACATCGTCATCGCCGACTCGACCGTCTCCCGCATGCACGCCGAGCTGAACCTCGTGCCCGAGGGCGTGGCCGTGCGCGATCTCGGGAGCCGGAACGGCACGTATTACCTCGGCCAACGCGTGGAGAAGATCGTGCTCGCGCCGGGCGCGCGGATCGAGGTCGGCGCGGCCACCCTCTCGATCGAGCCCGACACGCAGGCCCTCGGCGAAGACCTCGCCTTCGACCGCGACGAGTACCGCGGGGCGGTCGGGCGGTCGGCCGCGATGCGGCGCCTCTTCGCGATGCTCACGCGCCTCGAGGGCTCGCTGGTCACCGTCCTGCTCGACGGCGAGTCGGGCGTGGGAAAAGAGGTCATCGCGCGCGCGCTCCACGAGGGCTCGCAGGTCGCCGCCGGCCCGCTCGTCACCGTCAACTGCGGCGCGATCCCGCGGGAGCTCGTGGCGAGCGAGCTCTTCGGCCACAAGAAGGGCGCCTTCACCGGTGCGGTGGAGGCGCGCACCGGCGCCTTCGACGAGGCGGACGGCGGCACGCTTTTCCTCGACGAGATCGGCGAGCTCCCGATCGATCTGCAGCCGGCGCTCCTGCGCGTGCTCGAGACGGGTGAGGTGCGCGCCGTCGGCGCCGATCGTCCGCACACGGTCCGCGTCCGGGTGGTCGCCGCGACGAACCGCGATCTGGCGGAGGAGGTGAACGCCGGTCGGTTCCGCGAAGACCTGTTCTACCGCCTCGCGGTCGTCCGCCTCTCCATCCCACCTCTCCGGGAACGCATCGAGGACATCGAGCCGCTCGCGAGCCGGTTCGCCGCCGCCGCCGGGCTCGCCGGGCTGCCAGGGCCCATCGTCGAGGCGCTCAAGGCGCGCTCGTACCCGGGCAACGCGCGGGAGCTGCGCAACGCGGTCCAGGCGTACGCGGCGCTCGGTGTGTTGCCACAAGCCGCGCGCAAGCCGGGGGCGACGCTCGATCTCGCGCTGAGCGAGCTCGTCGACACGAGCCGCCCCTACGCCGATCTCAAGGAGGACCTGACGGATCGCTTCACCAAGCTCTACATCGCGGCGCTCCTCGCTCGAACCGGCGGGAACCAATCGGCGGCCGCGCGATTGGCAGGGCTCGATCGGACCCACCTCGGCCGGCTCGTCGCGAAATACGGACCGTTCGGCGGAGGCAAGCCATGATGCGGCGCGCGCTCTGGGGACTCGTCGGCGGTCTGTTCCTCTTCGCGACGACGGTCGCGTGGGCGGGGGATCCGAAGGCGGCGAGCGAGGCCTACAACAAGGCGGCCGAGGCGTTTGCCCGCAAGAGCTACGCCGAGGCGGCGGCCGGCTTCGCCATCGCGGACGGGCTCGAGCCGAACCCCGTGGCGCTCGAGTCGGCGCTGAAGGCCGCCATCCTCGCCGACGATCCGGTCCTCGGGATGGAGCTCGCCGAGCGGAGCGGGTCGCGACCGCCCGACCCGCGCGTCGAGCAGCAGTCGAAGCGCGCACGGGAGAAGTTCGCTTCGCGCGCCGGGCGCCTCTCGGTCTCGTGCCCCGACGAGCGCGGCTGCACGGCCAAGCTCGACGCCGCCGCGCTGACGCTCGGCAAGCGGGTCTGGGTGAGGCCCGGCACCCAGCGTGTCGAGGTCACGATCGAAGGCGTCGCCAGGGCGTTTCCGGTGGAGGTCGCCGGCGGCGCGACGGTCGACTTCGTCCCGCCCGCGCCGCCGCGCGCCGCCGCGACCCCCGAGCAGCCTTCGCCTCCGGTCCCGCCTCCGCCTTCGCCCGCGATCGTGCCAGGGCCGCCGCAGAAAAATGACAAGCCGGTCATGAGCACGGGTGGTCGCAGCGCGGGGATCTCGCCGGCCTGGTTCGTCGTCGGCGCCGTGGGCACCGCCGCGCTCGCGGGCGTGACGATCTGGTCGGGCATCGACACGCTCGACAAACACGACGCGTTCCTCAGCGGGGACGACGGTCTGCTCGAGCCCGGTCAAGACGCGCAGCTCCGGACCAACATCCTGCTCGGCGCCACGCTCCTCAGCGCCGCCGGGACCGCGGTCACGGGCATCTTCGTCGATTGGGGCCAGGGCGGAGGCACGGCGTCCGTCCCGTTCCCCCGTGGCGTCGCGGTCCAGCTACGCTACTGAGCCAGGATGGCTGGCCAGGCCTCGCGCTACGAGCTCCTCATGAAGCTCGCCTCCGGCGGGATGGCCACCGTGTACGTCGGCCGCGTCCGCGGGCCGCTCGGGTTTTCGCGGCTCGTCGCCATCAAGCGGGCCCACCCCCACCTGCTCGAGGACCAGACCTTCGCCAAGATGCTCGTCGACGAGGCGAAGCTCGCCTCCCGCATCCACCACCCCAACGTGGTCGCCGTGCTCGACATCGAGCGCGACAACCGCGCGTCGGAGTCGACGGACCTGCGCCTCGTCATGGAGTACGTGGAGGGCGCGTCGCTCTCGGACCTGCTCCAGGCGGCGGAGTCGAAGCCCGGGGCGCTACCTGCGGGGGTCGTCGTTCGCATCGTCCTCGATGCCTGCGCGGGCCTGCAGGTCGCCCACGAGCTGACCGACGAGCAAGGCGGGGTGCTCGGGATCGTCCACCGCGACGTCTCGCCGCACAACATCCTGGTGGGCGTCGACGGGCTCGCACGCCTCAGCGATTTCGGGATCGCCAAGGAGACCTCGAAGCCAGGCTCGACCACGACCGGCTCGCTCAAGGGCAAGCTCGCGTACATGGCGCCGGAGTACATCGGCGGCGGGGACATCGACGCGCGCGCGGACGTGTTCGCGCTCGGCGTGGTGCTCTGGGAGGCGATCGCTCAGAAGAAGCTCTTCCGCGGCTCGAACGACCTCGAGACGCTCCAGCGCGTCGCCACGGCGATCGTCCCCTCGCTCGGGGAGGTCTCGCCGGCGGCAGCGAAGGCCTTCGACGAGCTCCTGCAGGTCGCGCTCGCCCGCGATCCGAAGGAGCGGTTCTCGAGCGCGCGCGCCTTCGGCAACGCGCTCGAGGCGGAGGCGAGGAGCGCGGGGCTGCTCGCGTCCCACGCGGAGGTGGCGGCCGTGGTCCGCGAGCTGGCGAAGGACACGCTCGAGTCCCGGCGTGAGCAGATCAAAGAGGTCGTCCGGAAGCTCGACGCCGCCCGCACCGGCGCCTCCACGGCGGACGGGCCTCTCCGCGGCTCGGTGGATCGCGCCGTCGCCCTCATCGAGGCCGAGCCCACCACCCCCGACGCAGGCGCCCCAGGCGGGGTGGACGCGACGCTCGGCGGAAGCGGGATCTCCCGCCCGACCGAGGTGCCCGCCGACTCCGAGATCGTCGTGCCGCGCCGTTCGTCGGGCGCGCTCAAGTGGTTCGCCGCCGCCGGCCTCGGCGGCGCTGCCCTCGCGGTCGGTCTGTTGACCTTCTCGGGCGGCGCCGGCCGGGACAAGAGCGCGGCGACCCCCGGCGACGCCGCGACGAGCGCCGCCGTCGCGGAGCGGTCCCCGAGCGCGGCCCCGTCCGCTCCGGTCGGCGCTGCGCCATCGGCCTCGGCCTCGGCCTCGGTCAAGCCCGGGGCGTCGAGCCCATCGATGACAGCACCGTCCTCCTCGTCCGTGCGAGGCCCGTCGAGCCGGCCGGCGGGGCAGGGGCCTCGCCCACCGACGGGCGGCCCGGGCGAGACGATCGCGCCGAACCCGTACCAGCGCTGACCCGGTGTTCGGGTGGCGTCCCGGGTCTCCCCCCCGCCCGAACACGTGCTAGAGAGCTGACCCATGGCGTCGGTCGAGGAACTCGAGAACGAGCTCAAGGGGCTCGAGCAGGAATACGAAGCGGCTTACACGGGCAAAGATCGCCACACGGTGGATCTGGGCCCGCTGCGCGAGCTCATCGCCCGAGCGGACAAGGCGATCCGCTCGCTCGAGTCGCTTGGAGCGCTCACGGCCGGCGAATCGGCGGCGACCCTCCACAAGGCGATGACCGATCGGAAGGCCTTCTTCGAGCGCGAGGTCGTCCTCATCACCTCGGCGAAGGACATGGGGCCCGCCTTCGAGCGGTTCGCCTCCGAGGGCACGTCGGCGAACTTCGTGTTCGATCGCTACGTCCGCCATTTCGCCGGTCAGTCCCGCGACACGCGCGACCTCGGCCTGCTCAAGGAGCTGATCGACGAGCTCAAGGGCATCAAGAAGCGGATGCTCGCGGTCGGCGGCAAGAAGATCCCCGAGGCGCTCGAGCGGGACGTCGACATCGTCACGCAGAACATCGAGCGCTACCAGGTGGAGGAGCGCGAGATCCCCAAGGCGCAGGCGTCGGGCTCGGTGGAGGAGCAGGCGGATCGGCTCGCCATGCTGGCGAACCAGCAGTTCGCGATCTACCAGCGCTTCTTCGCGGGGCAGTCGCGCGTCACGCGGCGTCCGGGCCTCCTCGTGCGGCTCATCGACAACCTGAAGCGCTACCGCTCGGCCATGTTCGAGCTCAAGAGCAAGGGCCTGAACAGCGAGGCCAACGCCGGCAACATCGGCATCGTCGACGGCCGGCTGCAGGCGTACGAGAAGGAGCTGGCGGAGATCCGGAAGGTCCGCAGCCAGGTCAAGCTGTCCGACATCATGGGCTCCCTGGGCGGCTCGGCGAACGAGCTCTTCGAGGAGTACCGGCGCGACTTCGCCGGCAAGGACCGCACGAGCGTCAGCCTCGAGCAGCTCTTCGATCTCGTCGACAAGCTCGACGAGATCCGACGGCAGATGGAGGAGCTCGGCCGCGTCGAGAAAAACGAGACGAACGCGAAGAACCTCGTCATCGTCCGCGACTACCAGGGGAGCTGGGTGCGCGAGTTCCAGTCGGTGAAGGCCGCGCAAGCCAACCCGGCGCTGGCCGCCCCCGCGGCCGCCAAGGCCTGACGTCTCAGATCTCGCAGGCGAAGCGGGCGAAGCCGCGGTCCGGATCGATGTCCACCACGGTCACGCGCCCGCTCGGCGCCGCCACGCGCAGCGCCGTCTGGAACGCGCCGGCGTAAGCGAGCATGTAGCTCCTGTCCGCGACGGTGGAGGGCTCCGCGCCGGTCAGCTCGAGCCCGAGCTCCCCGGGCCGGTCGACGAAGCTCAGGGTCCCGTTGTCGCGGTGGACCAAGTTGAAGCCCTTGCAGAGGATGGCGAGCGCCGGCTTCGGCTCCAGCCCATAGACGTGGGTCACCCCGAGGAGCATCGGGCGAAAGAGCGGCTGATCCAGGTGCGTCCGGATCGTGTGGTCGATCACCTTGGCCACCCCCTCCGCCCCGGCATGCTGGAAGATCGCCCGGAAGATCCGTTGATCGACCGCGGTCGGCAGGCGGCCGATCCGGATGGCGTCCTCCACCTGCTCGAGGACGTCTCGCCCCAGCGCCTCGCGGATCGCCTCCGCCTTCATGGGGCCGAGCAAGCCGATCCCGCGGAGGTTCTCCTTGACCATGGCCGCGATCACCGTGGGCTCTCGGTGCCCCATGGAATGGGTAACGGCGCGGTCGGAGGGTGGCCTAAGCGGCTGTTTCATTCTGCTCGTCTTTCCGCCGCTTGGCCCTCGCGCGGTAGAGGCGCAGGCCGCCCGCCAGGAGCAGCAGCCCCGCTGCGTAGGGGAGCCACTCCGTCACCGGGCGGCCCTTGATGAAGTCGATGGCGTAGCCGGAGGCCCAGACCGCGGCAGCGATGATGGGCACGTAGGCGGCCACGGACGCGAAGAGGTAGTCCGAGAAGCGCACCTTGGAGATCCCGAAGAGCGCGTGCACGAACGGATTGCCCCAGAAGATGAGGCGCATGACGAAGATCGTCGAGAAGGCGCGCTCGCCGACCTTCTGGTCGACGCCGCGCAGCTTGGGGGGCAAACGCGAGGCGATCCACTCCCGCGCGACGAACCGGGCGAAGCCGAAGCCCAGGCAGCTCGAGCCGACGATCCCCGCGACCGAGAGGCCAAACGCGATCGGCTTCGGCCACACGTAGGAGGCGCCGACCACGAAGGCCATCATCGGTATCCCGAGCGCCTGCAGCACCACGAACGCGAGGACGAAGACCAGGTAGCCGAGGGTGCCTTGCGTGAGCAGGAGGTCGCGCATCCGCTCGGGATCTGCAAAGAGCGAGAGGACACCCGAGCGCCAGGCCGCGACGCCGAGCGCGATCACGGCGACGAGGGCCGCGATCTTCATCGTCGTCGAGCGGGCCGGCAAAGCTCGCGCAGCGTACCACTTTGCGAATGGTGCGTGGTTTGCTACAGCGCTTGCCGGAAGGATAAGGAAATGACCGCCAAACGTCCGCTGCGCGCGCTCCTCGTCGAAGGCATTCACCCGAGCGCACGGGAGATCCTCGCGGCGGAGGGCATCAGCGTGACCGCGCTCGACAAGTCGCCGCCGAAGGCGGAGCTGGCCGAGCTCGTGCGCGAGTTCGACCTGGTGGGCATCCGCAGCAAGACGCGGCTCACGCGTGAGGTCCTCGAGGGGGCGAACAACCTCCTCGCCGTCGGCGCGTTCTGCATCGGGACCAACCAGATCGAGCTCGGGGTCGCGAACGCTTGCGGTGTTCCCGTCTTCAACGCGCCGCTCTCCAACACGCGCAGCGTCGCGGAGCTGATGATCGCCGAGATCATCATGCTCGCCAGGCAGCTCGGCGATCGCACCATCGAGGTGCACAAGGGGCGGTGGATGAAGCGGGCGGTCGGCTGCCGCGAGATCCGCGGCAAGACGCTCGGCATCGTCGGCTACGGCCACATCGGGTCGCAGGTCGGCGTCCTGGCCGAGGCCATGGGCATGCGCGTGGTGTTCTTCGACGTCGTGACGAAGCTCCCCATGGGCAACAACCGCCCGGTGCGCACGCTGGACGAGCTGCTCCACGAGAGCGACTTCGTGACGCTGCATGTCCCGGCCACCCCGCAGACCGCCGACATGATCGGCGGCAGCGAGCTCGCCAAGATGAAGCCGGGCGCGTGCCTCATCAACGCGAGCCGAGGCAACGTCGTCGTCATCGACCAGCTGGCGGACGCGCTCCGCAGCGGCCACGTCGGCGGCGCCGCGATCGACGTCTACCCGGAGGAGCCCGAGGGCAACGGCGAGGGCTTCGAGTCCGCCCTGCAGGGCCTGCCCAACGTCATCCTCACGCCGCACATCGGCGGCAGCACGGAGGAGGCCCAAGAGGCCATCGGTCGTGAGGTCGGCACGGCCCTCGCCAATTTCGTGACCCGCGGCGCGACCACCAGCGCGGTGAACTTCCCCCACGTCGACCAGCCCCTCATGGACGGCAAACACCGCATCCTCAACGTGCACCGCAACGTGCCCGGCGTGCTCGGCGACATCAACCACATCGTGTCCGAGAGCCAGGCGAACATCTTCGCGCAGGTCCTCGCGACTGATCCGAACATCGGCTACCTCGTGATGGACCTCGATCACGAGGTCTCGACGGAGGTCTGTGATCGCATCGGCGCGCTCGGCACGAGCATCCGCACGCGCATCCTCGACGATCGCTGACGCACGAACCGCGGGGCGAATCGCGGTATAGTCGCACTCGATGACCGCCGAAGACGAGGCGCCGCAAGAGCCCCAGCCGCCCTCCTCGAAGACCGCCGTCGATGTCGTCGCGCCGAAGCCCGCTCCGTCGGACCCAGGCTCGATCGACCTCGGATCCACGGGTGAGCTCCTCGCCATCGCGGACGCGGAGCTCCCGGTGGACGAGCAAGCGCTCTCGGTCGAGGGGGCGGACGACTACGTCCCCGCCTCACCGGTCGTCACCGGGCTGCGCCCCCGCCTCGCGGACAGCCGTGGCGGCACCTCGGTCACCGTGCTCGGCGCCGGGTTCGCCGCCGGGTGCCGCGTGCTCCTCGACGGGGAGGAGCTCGTCGCGGAGGTGCTCGACGGCTTCATGATGCGGTTCATCGCGCCGGAGCACGCCGTCGGCACGGGCCTGGTCGAGGTCGAGTCCGTCAGCGGAAAGCGCTGCCCACACGGGGCCGAGCTCGACTTCGCGCAGGGGCCGGAGCTGCGCCGCGCGGTCCCCGACGAGGTCCCGCTCGAGGGCGGCGTGCACGTCACGGTCGAGGGCGACCGCTTCGCGGACGGCTGCACGTTGAGCCTCTTCGGCATGCACGCGCCCGAGGTCGTCTTCGACGGTCCGCAGCGCATCAGCTTCCTCGCGCCTCCGGCGAGCGAGGCGGTGCTCGAAGGCCTCGTCGTCGTGACCAACCCGAACGGGCTCTCGGGCCGGAGCGAGACGCTCTTTCGGTATCGGCCGCTCGAGCCCACGCTCGCGAGCGTCGAGCCGAGCCGCGGATGGGTGACCGGCGGCAAGGTCCTCTTGCTGAGCGGCGCGGATTTCCATCAGCGCGCGCGGGTCACGCTGGGTGGGCGACCCGCGATCGTCCGCTACAAAGATCGCTCGACGGTGGAGGTGGAGATCCCTCCCGCCGACGCGCCGGGGCCGGTGGACGTGGTCCTCACCAACCCGGACGGTCGCACCACCTCGCTCCTCGGCGGGTTCACGTACGAGCCCGTCCCGGCGCCGCCGAAGATCATCGACGTCATCCCGCGTATGGGCCTCACCACGGGCGGGGCGACGATCCGCATCACCGGCGACAACTTCACGGACGACGTACGCGTGTTCGTCGGGGAGGTGACCGCGGTGCGCACCGTCGTGAGCGCGAAGCTCATCGACGCGACGCTCCCCCCGCGCCAGCTCCCGGGCCCGGTCGCCATCGAGATCAAGGTGGAGGGCGTCTCGGTCCGCGCAGAGGACATCTTCACGTACGAGTCACCGCGCGCCCCGAAGATCGCCCACCTCGAGCCGCGCACCGGTCCGGCAGGCGGCGGGACACGTGTCGTCCTCGAAGGCGAGGGCTTTCCGGCCAACGCGACAGTCCGCTTCGGCGGTGAGCTCGCCAAGACCGTGGTGGTGAAGGGAGCAACCAAGATCGAGACCGTCACGCCGAAACACGCGGCGGGCATGGTGGACGTCGAGGTGAGCTCGGCCGAGACAGGCGCCGGCGTCGCCAAGGCCGGCTTCAAGTACGAGATCACGCCGCCGCCCACCATCACGCTCGTCGCCCCCAACAAGGGCACGATCGACGGTGGGACGGAGCTCTCGATCGAAGGGAAGAACTTCGCGGAGGGCGCCGTCGTCCTGGTCGGCGGCATCGCCACCAAGACCCGGCGCATCAGCGGAAGCGTGCTCGAAGCAAAGACCCCCGAGGGGGACGACGGCAAGCTCGTCGACGTCGCGGTGAAGAACCCCGACGGGCAGCAGGCCGTCCAGAAGCGCGCGTTCCAGTACGACGCGCGCTATCGAAGCTGATCGTCGCGGCGGCGGTTGACAGTCGCCTCTCCGGGGCCAAGACTTTGCGGCGAGCACGGCACTGTCGCCTGCTCGCTATTGCCCGCCGGGAGCGAACGCCTCGGCGAGGAAGGTGACAACACGATGCATCCGGGTTTCTTCGGTTGGTGGAAGAAGGGGTTTGGTCCGTCCTCGTGCGGGCCCGACGAGCACGCTCACGCTGGCGGTTGCGGGCCGGGACGCGGCTGGCACCACGGCCACGGCGGCCATCACGCATTCATGGGCGGCGGTCCGCCCTGGCACCACGGTGGCCCGCCCTGGGGCCGCGGTCCCGGCGACCAGGACGACGGCGGCGGCTTCGGCGTCAAGCGGCCGCTCCGCTTCCTCGCGTGGAAGCTCGAGCTGGAAGAGGAGCAGGTCGCGAAGCTCGCGACGATCCTCGATGAGCTGAAGACCGAGCGCGCGCAGGCTTCGGTCGACAATCGACGCAGCATCGGCGCCTTCGCGGACGCGGTCGAGGGCGGCACGTTCGACGAGGAGAAGGCCAAGACCGGCGGAGACACGAGGGTAAAGAGCGCGGAGCGCCTGCGCGAAGCCGTGTTCCAGGCCCTCTCGAAGATCCACGCCATCCTGGACGACGAGCAGCGCAAGAAGCTCGCGTATCTGCTGCGGACCGGCACGCTCTCGATCTGATCCAGCGCGCCTTGCCCCGACGCGATCGACCGGGTAGCGCTGGGAGAGCTTGAGCGAGCTCACCCTCAACGCCTCGTCGGTCGCGTCGGTCGCGCAGGGGGTGGTACCTCAGAGTGGCTCACACCTCACGCCGTCCGTCGAGCAGCGGAGCTTCTCGGGACACACCCCATTCTCACAAGGCGGGAGACAGGCTGAGTACTTCCCAAAGAGGTTGGGCAGGCATGCGGTCCCCTCAGGACATGCGTCTTCGGGGCCTGTGCAGCTCACCGTGCAGATGCTCGTCGAGCTGCCGTAGAACTTCCCCGGGCATTCGGCCGAACAGACAACGTCAGTTCCGTCGTGAATCGACACGATGCAACCAGCGGAGCCTGTCGATGCCGAAGTCGAGCTGCCGCCGCTGGTTCCGGTTGCCGCCGCGTCGTCTCCACACGCCGAGAGCCCAAGCAGAAGGAAGAGCCAGGCGCGGTCAGTCACCGTCTTCTCCCGGGAGCTTGTAGACAGGATCGTACGCACAGCGCCCACCGTATAGCCCTGACTCGTCGAAGTTGATGAACACCCAGTAGCCCATGAGGACATCGTCGCCGTACTCCGTCTGCATCAGCCAGGGGCTCTCGTTGGCCAAGCCCCACGCGGGAGCGTGACCAAGGCGCGCCGCCTCCCCGACGCCTTGCGTGGAGGTGCTCGGTGGCTCGAGGAACCAGTTCGGGTGGGCACAAACCGGCATGTCTTCGCCGTCGAGAGTCGTACCGTCAAAAGTTGCCGTTAGCTCAATCTGCGAGCCAAAGAGATCCCAATGGCCGAAGGGACCGATGTCGTCCGGGTCCGCCCTGATCGCCAGCGGTGTGGAGCGCTCGTGGAGAACGAGGTTCGGGGCGCGCAGGGCAAGCATCGCGCAACCATCCCCTTGAAAGCCCCCATCGTTGCACGCGAGCCAAGCACGGAGAAAAGAGTCTGTCGTCAATCCAAGATCATCACCGGTCGAGGCTCTCGCGAGCTCGGATGCGAGGGGTAGTCTGCCTCCTCGGAAGGCACAGTACGATTCGAGCTCGGCCGCGCTGAGCGTCGCGGCGAGGTCAGGATCGAACGCCACTGCAGGGACCGGGCATGCGCCAGCGGTCACGCAGGCCAAGTAGTCGCTGCCTCGAACCTCGTCCGCATCCAAGAAGAAGCCGGCCACCAAGTATCCGTGTGCGAAGTTGTGTTCGCGGCAGTCACTGGGGATCATTCGTCTCGAGCTCTGGTCGAACTCCATATTGCCGACCCAGGCGTTCCCCGCCGGCACCCAAAGAGGCGGCGCGGTGCTCACGAGCGGTCGATAGCCGGGAGGCAGCTCGGGCATGGGGTCCGCGAGCTCCGAGCGGGCGCAGGCCGCTGCTATCGAGACAAGCGAGCCCAGCCCGAGTCCTCTCAGGGCGGTGGCCATGCCTCGTCCTGAAACTGCTGGGCGTACGACCGAGCCGCGGCACATTCATCGGCTCCGACCAAATGGGGGCTTTCGGGGATGTGCTTCTCGTACATGAGATCGGCGGCGTTTGGCGTGTGGTACTTGATGCCCAGCAGGTGCCCAAGCTCATGCGCCAAGGTGCCTCCGTTCGCCGTTGCCAGCGACTCCTTGCTGACGATTGCCCAATTGACTGGCTCAGCAATCCCCAACGTCTCTTCGTAGCACTCGCAGCCGAGGTTGTCGAGTGAGCCCGTCATAATCACAGGCTTGCCCGGCTTGCCGCTTGCCTCCTCGCAGTCGTTCACTGCGTTGATGACCTTCGAGGCTTGTGGGTGTGTCAGCTCTCCGCCGCACGGAAATCCCGTTGTGCAATGTTCGTTGTTGCGAAACGTATCCTTGTCCACCGGACAAGCCGTGTATTCGACAACACGAAACTGGATGTCGCACTGGGTCCAGATCAGGTCCGGTTGCGCGTGTTGCATCAAATTGGATGAGCCAGGCTTCTCGCCCCAGATGTGGGTAACGTCGTAGGGGTAGAACGGGGGCGCGTCGTAGATGTGGTCGTACGCCAGCCAATAGTCGTCAAATGTCGCGTCTGCCCGGCTCTTCGAGTACCAGCCGTCGCCGTCCAGATCTGCGCCCTTGACATGGAGCTGAATGACGTGGATTGGCACCAGGACAACGTTGCTGTTGAGCTGGAGGCTTGCCGGGTCGCTGTAGTCGATGAATGTCCCGGGCAAGTAGCTGTTATAGCGCAACGTGAAGTTGACGCGGCCTTCGTCCGGCGCCCCCGTGACACGGGGAGGCAGCCGTGCGCCATGCGCTGACCACTTCATCGTCATGCCAGAACTGTATGCGCCGGATTCGGGTACGACGAATACGTCGAAAGAGACTGCAGGCGAGTGTTGCCGCGCCATCAGGTCGTAGGTGCTATGGTACCAGGCGATGCCGACGTCCGACTCGGTTCACTCGATTTCCTGAAGACGGTACGAACCAACCATCGGTGGATTGTCCCATCTCGATATCCACGTCCCTTCACGAAGCTGTGCGGGGACGTCGTCGGCGGGCTGCGGCGCCAACTCGAAGGCTTCAGCGTGCTCTCCGTAGTCCGAATCAGCTTCCAGGCAGCCCGAGGTGCCCAGCACGAACGAACACAGAATGCCGCTGACGCGTGTGGGTGTGGATACGGTGGGTGGCTGTCATTGTGTCTCCATCCTTCTATTCGCGAGCGGGTTGGCGAATATCAAGGACCTCCCCCCCGACAGCCACCCATGCCGAACTTCTATCGTGATGATGTTGGGGGATCAACCAGAAGTTAACATGACAAAACTGTTCGAGCGAACGGGTCGTCTCTGGTGAGTGCTCGGGGCCCCTCCCGGGAGTTGACGCGATCGCTCGGGCCCTGCAATGAGCAGCAATGCCTCTCGCCATGCGCAGCCTGTTGACCCTCGTGCTTCTTTGCGGCGGATGCGCGGATCCATGCGACGAGCTGAGAGCGGAGTGCTCCGAGTGCGAGGGGCGAACGGAGGCGCTCTGCGAGGCCAGCGTCAGCTCCCTGTCATTGGTTGGGGGAGACGACGCCTGTCAGGAGGCCCTCGATTCAGGTGGTCCGCGTTGTGCCGACGTTGCGGACTGATCGGCGCCGGCGTGGAAGCTCGAGCTGGAAGAGGAGCAGGTCGCGAAGCTCGCGACGATCCTCGATGAGCTGAAGACCGAGCGCGCGCAGGCTTCGGTCGACAATCGCCGCAGCATCGGCGCCTTCGCGGACGCGGTCGAGGGCGGCACGTTCGACGAGGAGAAGGCCAAGGCCGGCGGAGACACGAGGGTGAAGAGCGCGGAGCGCCTGCGTGAAGCCGTGTTCCAGGCCCTCTCGAAGATCCACGCCATCCTGGACGACGAGCAGCGCAAGAAGCTCGCGTATCTGCTGCGGACCGGCACGCTCTCGATCTGACCCAGCGCGCCTTGCCCCGACGCGATCGACCGGGTAGCGCTGGGAGAGCTTGAGCGAGCTCACCCTCAACGCCTCGTCGGTCGCGTCGGTCGCGCAGGGCGTGCTGACCTTCGCGCTGGCCGGCGTGCTCCGCCGCGGCGCGCGCACGGCCGCGCGCCGGAGGCTCGCGCGCGCGCTCATCTGGCTGACGGTCTATTCGGTCGCCATCTTCGTCACGTTTTCGGCCGTCCGCGAGGAGCTCGACAACTCGTCGAGCGTCGTCGCCCTCCTGGCCGGCATGATGGCGACGCTCGATCTCGTCTCCTACGCGGGTTGGCTCGACGAGGGCGCGGACCCGGACGGTCGGCTCACGCTCTCGCGGCCGCTCTGGGCCTTCGCGGCCCTCGCGCTGAGCGCCACGGTGGTCGGCATCCTCGCCGCCTGGTCGAACCGGCTCGCGATCGTGCGGGCCGCAAGCATGAGCATCAACCTGATGCTCCTCGGCCTGTTCACGCTCATGTTCGTGCGCCTCCGCTCGGCTTGGCGTCGCCGGGTCGCGGGCGCGAAGAGCCTGGCGCGGGCCGCCGCGTGGCCGGTGGTCGCCATCTGCGCGAACCTCGTCGCGAGCGCGGCGATCCAAGCCGGGCTCGCCGTGCCGGTAGGCCTCTATCAGGCCATACGCGACGTGGCGCTGCTCTTCTTCGCCTTCGGCATCCTCACCACGTACCTGGATCACGGTCACGAGCCCATGAGCCTGCACGCGCGGCTCGTCGCGGGCACGCTCACCGTCGTCGCCGTCCTGGTGACGGCGAGCGCGCACCTCTTCGAGGCCTACCTGGGAGGCAAGCTCGGGCCGAGCCTCGCTCCCGAGGTCGGAGACGGCATCGCGTGGCGTCTGTTGCTCCTCCTCGCGCTGGGCGCCGCGCTCGTCTTCGGCCTCTTGCCGCGCATCTTCCGGAGGAGCGTGCTCGAGCCGCTCGACGCGCTCATCGGCGCGGTCGAGACGGTCGAGCGCGGCGAGATCGCGACCTTGCCCGCCGAGCGCGCGGACGAGCTGGGCCGGCTCAGCAAGTCGTTCAACGCGATGTCGCGTGGGCTCGCGGACGGCAGGCGCGCGCTCGAAGAGAAGGTGACGCAGCTCGAGACCCGCCAGCGGGAGATCGAGTCGCTGAACGAGGAGCTCCGCCGCCAGATCGCCTCGCGCTCCCGGAGCCTCGCCGAGTCGCTCGAGCGCGGAGCGCTCGGCCGCAAGCCCGCGCTCCCCGAGGACCAGATCGGCGAGCGGTACCGCGTGATCCACAGGTTGGGGGAGGGCGGGATGGGCGTCGTCTACGAGGTCGAGCGAACGACGGACGAGCGGCGCTTCGCCCTCAAGATGCTCGCCCCGTCCGCCACGCCGACGACCGCGGTGCGCCTCGCGCGTGAGGCGGAGATCGCGGCGAGCGTGTCGCACGCGAACCTGGTCTCGGTGGTGGACGTCGGCGTCCACGACGGCTCGGTGTACCTCGTGATGGAGCTCGTCGAGGGGGGCTCGCTCGACGACGCGAGATCACGTTTCGGCGATCTCGACTTCGCCCGCGCGGTGTTGCCGCAGATCGCTCGCGGCCTCGTCGCGCTGCACGAGAGCGGCGTCGTCCACCGCGATCTGAAGCCGGCCAACGTCTTGGTCACGGAGAAAGACGGCGTCGTCATGGCAAAGATCGCCGACTTCGGGATCTCCCGACGCGACCAGGTCGACGTGCTCGGCGCCACCGCCGCGATGCTCGGCCCCACCGCGCCCGTGGCATCGGGGCTGACCAAGACCGGGTCCATGATGGGCACCGTCGCGTACATGGCGCCGGAGCTCGCGAGCGGAGCGAGCGGCGTAAAAGCCCCCGCGGACGTGTTCGCCTTCGGCGTCCTCGCGTACGAGGTCCTCGTGGGGAAGTACCCGTTTGTCATGCCGCCCATCCTGCTCGTCATGAGCGGACAGGCGTTCCCCGCTCCTCTGCCGCTCCCGGACTCGCTGCCGGCCGAGATGCGCGAGGTCGTCAGCCTGGCTCTCGATGAAGAGCCGGCGCGGCGTCCGACGGCCGCGCGGATCGCCGAGCTGTTGGCGTCGGCTGCTCCCCGGTCGCCGGAGCGGTAGCTGGCGCGTTGGCCAGCGCGACCCCGGGGTGAGCGGCCGCGCAACGCGTTGCGTAGCGCAGGAGTTTGCTTGGCGCGCCGAGCCGATCCCCCACGTTTCGGCCGCGTCGTGGGGTGGTCCGGGTCTCGCATCTGGAGCCGGCAATGCTCGTGCAAAGCAAAGGTGGAATGGAACGCGCGGAGTGCCTCTCTCGGCGCCGGTTCGTGGTCGGGCTGATCGGGGTGTGGGCGACTGGGTGCAAGACCGAGAAGGACAAGAAGGACGAGGAGCTGGCGAAGCGTCGCAAGGACGCGGCCGACGTCGTCGAGACGCTTGGCGAGATCGCGAAGGCGGCCAAGAAGGACAAAGCCGACAAGCCGCCGAAGAAGGGTGCAAAAGGCATCGGCTACGTGCTGCTCGAGGAGCTCGAGGTGACGCTCGACGGCGAGCCGCGGCCTGATCTGAACCTGGATTACATGTCCGCCAATCTCTGGCTCGATGCAGTGCGAGACGTGAGTGGCGGGAGGAAGGCCGATCTACGCCATTTCGAGTCGCTCGGTCGGCTTGCCTACGTCGGTGTGGTCGTGCCGCGTGAGGTCAAGAAGCCGAAGCTCACCGACAACGGCTTCAAGTTCGACGGCGGGACGTTTGCGGGAGACGTGCTCATCTACTCGGTGCACGACGGCAAGCTGCTCGGCGGGGCTTCGTTCGCGGCGCGCAGCTCGGAGAAGGTCGACTTCAAGCAGACCGGCTCGCGAGAAGACAACGCCGCGTATTGGATGATGCACGATTTCGGTGAGCAGATCGCGAAGGCGGCAAAGGAGGCGTCGAACGCAGAACCATGAAGACCTCGGGGCGTGGGCAACACGAGCGTCACGGTCGGGGTCTCGCACGACGACGTGGACGACATCAAGGCAGGGCCCGCGCCGCGCGCCGAGGTCGGCACCTCCACAGCATCGGTACGAGCATCGGAGCCTCCGCCGTTCCGTCCCACTTCACGGTCAAGCCCTGCTCCGCCAAGGCGCCAGCGACGCGCGCTCCGACGTCCTGGCTCACATCGATGTCGACCCCTTCGGCTACGCAGTGTGCCTCTCCGAAGTAGAGATCGAGGCCCTCGCCATCGCGCGCCCGAAGGATGCACTGCTGGTGGAAGAAGCAGAACGGCCGGCGCGCCTCGACGGCCTCTCCCGCCATGGCTTGCTCGACGAGCTCGTAGCCCTGATCGACGACGAACCCCGCGTACTCGAACACCAAGAACCCCTCCGCCCGGAGCCGGTCGAGCGCGGCGAAGAGCCGATCGCAGTCGGTGACGGCGGGCCACGTGCTTCGTTCGAGCTCGAGGATCGCGCAGGTGGCCGCGACCGCAATCGCGATCACCTCCTCCGGCGCATCCGCCTCCTCCCCGAGCTGGTCCCTGACCTCATCAGCGTCGAAGTACCCGAGCCCGAGCCAATACGATGCGAGCGTGTAGAGCGAGTCATTTGCCAGCCGTTCGTAGGCGATGAGCCCCTTCCCGTCGCGCTTCGCCGCCTTCCGGAGCTTCTCCACCGCAGGTGCCAAGCCGGCGCCCGCGAGCTCCTCCAGCCGCTCGCTCCGAAACGCCCGCGCGGGCCCAGCGCCGAAGCCGACGAACGACTCACCCCCGAGCGCCACCCCGCGAGCCGCGATCGCGTCCGGAAGCGATTCCTTCGCGTGCCAGCCGCGCCTCTTCTCCCGCGCCGGGAGAGCCGGATTGAACATCGGCAGGTCGCCCACCGCCAGCCGCATGCACACACTGGATGCCACGACGAATCGTGTCGCCGGATCCTCGACGCCAAGCAACTCGCAGAGCCTCCGCCACTGCGCGACCGAACCCTCCCCGCCTTTGCGCCGCAGCGCCGCCTCGTCGAGATTCGAGATCGCCGCCAGCGCTTCGCGCTGCGCCTCCGGCGAGAAGCACCGCGCCGACCCGCAGGCCCAGCGCGTGCCGTCCTCGAACACGTAGCGCACCTCGGGCTCGATGGTCTCGCCCCCGCGTTGCAAGATCGCGCAGGGGTTGGCCGGCCCCTCCGTCCCCGGCAGCTCGCCGGAGAGCAGCCAGTGCATGGCATCGATGTTCTGCAAGACGAGCGTCGAACCCGCCGCGAGCCTCACCTCCCGCTGCGCCTCCGCGCCGGCCACCAGGGGCCCGTAGCACGCGCTCGGGAGGGCTCGTATCGCCTCGATCTCTTCGTTCGTGGCGACGACAACGTGCCCTTCGAACGCGGAGCCGTCCCGAGCAGGGCGTCCTTTCATGGCCATCGAGCGTTCCATCGCTACAGCCCCGGAATGGGCACTTTGACGGGTACGAACGCGAATGGCGACTCCGCTCCACCGAGCTGGTCCTTGTCGTTGATGCCCCAGCAATGAACCTGGCCAGTCTTGTCGAGCGCGCAGGCACGTTGCGAGGAAACCGCGAGCGCGACGATGTCCTGAAGGCCGCAGTCGACTGTCGGCTTCTTGCGCGGGGTCTTGGTCTCACACTCGACCCTGCCGGCGGCTGTGATCGCGCATCCGTACGCATAGCCCAGGGCGTCTTTGGCGTATTCCACGGGGAGGAGCTCCAGCTTGGGTAAATCAGCAATCGCGTCTTTGGGCGGGTTCGGTGGTGTGGGCTTCTGCGGCCAGACGGCGAGGCGCAAGGAGCCGTAGTCGAGACACGATACCTCCCCGTTCTTCGCCTTGAAGCACACGCTGGTACCCCCGCTCAGCATCGTTGCGCCTTCGGCCCCCGCAACGAGCAGCAGCTTGCCGACCGCGGTCTGGGGCTGGACGTCATCTTCGATGCTCAGGTGAAAGCAGTTGAGCTTCCCGCTCTTGTGTTGCACGCATCCGACCTGCAGGTCCACCATGACGAGCGCCGTCACATCGCGCAGCGCCGGGTGTTTGTATGGGGTCGCGGTCACGCTTGCTCCTTCGGTGGCGGTCTCGAACAAGACGACCTGGCCGTCCGCGCGAAGGGCGAGGCTCACCCCCTTGCGAATGGCGACGGCTGAGACGTCTCCGAGCGCGGAGTACCGCGAGATCGGCCTGCGCGGCAGGCCATCTGCGAAGCACGCGAGGCTGCCGCTCTCCTCCAGGGCGCATATGCCGTAGCCGCTGGAAAAGAGACGCTTCGCCTTCAAGCCCTCGATGGGTCGTGCCGTCGCCCGGTCCGGCGGCGCGGCATCCGTGTAGGAGCGCACCTGGCCCCCCCAGCAGACCACCTCCCCATTGCGCCGGAGCGCGCAGGACTCGTCGGAGGCTGTGACCACCGAAGTGGCGTCGCTCACGCCCGCAACCCGAGCTCCGGGGATCTGCACGCGGGGAAACCCGTCCCCCATGTTGCCGCCGGCGCGTGCGCCCCAACACCAGGTCTCGCCGCGAGCCGTCTGCGCGCACGTGAAGCCGTCTCCGACGCTGATCTGCGTGGCGGGCGGAACGCCCTCGACCTTCTCGAGCCGATTCACCGACCCTCGATGCCGATTGCCGAGCTCACCCGAGTCGCCACGCCCTCCGCACCAGACGGAGCCGTCTTTGCGCAGGACGCAGGCGCGGTCGTAGCCGGCGGCGAGCTGTGCGACCGTCCCGATCTCTTCGTTCAGCTTCGGCTTGGGCGCGGGCAACACGCGCATCGGGTCGACCGGCGCCGGGTCGAAGCTCCAGGTCTTGCCCTCCGCGTCCACGGCCAGCGCGGGCCCGGAGCTCGGCAGGTTGAGCTGGACGACATTCGACAGGCCGGGCACGGTGTAGCGCGGTCTGCGGTCGGTCCAGCAATCGATCGTAGCCGCCTTCGTTATCACGCAAGTCGGGGCGGACCCCGAGCCGACCAGCTCGTGATCGCCGGCGTCGAAGAGAGCGCGCGCTGCGGCGTGCTTCTCGACCCACTTCTCATTTTCCAAGCAGAGGGCTCGGCCGGAGCGCAAGAGAGCGCAGGCGTCTCGCGAGCTGCTCGTGAAGTCGGCCAGATCCTCCGGCAGGGGTACGCGCGACGCATCGGGGCCTTCGTCGCTCCAGCACTTGCTCTTGCCGCTCTCGGTGATGGCGCAGAACGCTCCGTTGCCCGAGAGCGCAGCAAGCGAAACGACCGGCTCGCCGATGTCAATCTTGTGCGGCAGGGGATGTGGCTTGAGCAGATCGCCGGTCTTGCCGGCGCCCCAACACCACACGTCCCCGCTCGGGATGCGCGCGCAGGCGCCTCGCGTCGCGACGAGCGTCCGGCCGCGCTGACATCGGTCGTTCAGGCAGGTTTCGCCGACCGGACAGTTCGAGCAAGCTCGCGCGCTGGCGGGTCCAGCCGTCGAAGAGGTCGCGAGGGCCGGTGGCGGCGCGCTCGTCTCGCCCGTCGCTCTACAGGACAAGCACCCCCAGAAGGCGAAGATCAGCGCCCTACGCATTGGCGCACGCTATCCGCAATGGGGAGCACTTGCTAGCCGCGGGCGCTGTGCGCTCTCCGGCACGCACGCGAAGCTGCGGCCCGACGTCTTGCGTGACCGTGGGTTCCGAATCCGGTACCTCCGGGTGATGAGCACAGAGGACGATCTCCGGCGCTTCGTCGAGCTCCGGAGCGGGGGAACAACGGAGCCGTGCTCTGGCCGGAAGGGCAGCGACGCGGGCTCGTCAGCCTAGCTCTCGATGAAGAGCCGGCGCGGCGGATAGCGGCGGCGCGGGTTGCCGAGCTGTTGTCGTCGGCTGTTCCCCGCTCACCGGCACGCTAGCGTCGCGGTAGCGAGCCCAGAGCCAGGCCAGGAAGCGCTCGACGCCGTGGATGACGAACGCCGTCCGGAGCGACGGGAAGATCTCGAACGCGTGCTGCGCGCCCGGGATCTCGGCATAAGCAATCGGCGCCTTCGTGCGCTCGCGCAGCTCCTTCACGAAGTTCCGAGCTTCGCCGACCGGCACCATCGTGTCCGAGTCCCCGTGGATGACGAGGAACGGTGGCGCTTGTTCGTGGACGCGAGAGAGGGGCGAGGCCTTGTCGAACTCGGCGTGGCCGTCGACGAGGGACTTCTTGAAGACGCGCCGCTCCAGGAGGCGCGTCAGGCCCTTGTGTTGCCAGACGCCGTGGCGATCGGTGAAGTCGTAGACGCCGTAGAACGCGACGCACCCGCGGACGCTCGTGTCGATCGCCTCGAAGCCGGGCTGGTACTCGGGCTGGTTGGCGGTGAGCGCAACGAGGGAGGCGAGGTGTCCGCCGGCCGAGCCGCCGGTGACCACGATGAAGTCCGGGTCGGCGCCGAGCTCCTCGGCGTGCTCGCGGATCCACCGCAGCGCGTGTTTCAGATCGATCAGCGGGTCGGGGAACGTGGCCTTCGGCGCCAGGCGGTAGTTGGCGCTGACACACACCCAACCTCGCGACGCGAGGTGCAGCACCAGCGGGAGGCCCTGCTCGTCTTTGCTGCCGAGCACCCACGCGCCGCCGTGGACCTGCAGGAGCACCGGCGCGCGCGGCTTGTTTCCTCGACGTTTGTACACGTCGAGCTTGACCCGGTAGCCGGGGCCTTCGGTGTAGACGACGTTGCGCGTTCGCTCGACCTCGGGGTGTCGCACCGGGATGGGCACGAGGAGCGACCGCCAGTCGATTGTCGGGGCGAGCGGGCCGGCGAGCTCCTCCGGGATGTCCGCCGCGTAGGTGGCGCCGAGGCCGTCCTTCAGGGCGACGTCCATCACGCGCTCCGCCTCTCGCGCCTTGCGCTGGCACCGGAACAAGAAGAACCATGACACGAGCGTCATGCCGAGCGCCACGAAGCCCGGCCACGCGGCGAGCCCGCCGAACACGACGAAGCCGGCGGTGGCCGCCGCTTGCCAGATCAGGTGGTGGATCGCGAGCTCGGTCGTCAGCCAGCCGGCGAAGAAGGAGAGCGCGGCCAAGACGGCCGGCCGATGGAATGGCCGGTACGCGTTCAGCGTGAACCAGGCGCCCACGGACGCTGCGCCGAGGAAGAGCCACGGAACGATCTGCGTGAGCACGACGCCCGATGTCTACCACGGGTGCGCCGGGGCGCATCGTGTCGGAACGGCACGTCTACCGCGCCCGCGGCTCTCGCGCCGCCTCAGAACGAGGAGCCGGGCTGCTTCAGGAACTCGGTCTCCTCGGGCGTCGACTCGCGGCCGAGGATCTCGTTGCGGTGTGGGAATCGACCGAAGCGGACGACGATGTCGCGGTGTTTGACCGCGAAGTCGAGGTTGCCCTCCGGGCCGTTCTTGGTGAAGAGCGCGACGCACCGGTGCTGGTCGTCCTCCGACTCGCTGTGCATGAGGGGCATGTAGAGGAAGGCGCGCTCGTCCGGCGTGAGCTGGGCGTCGAAGCCCGCGTCGATCGCCGCCACGGCCGCGCGTCGGGCCTGCTCGTCGGTGGCGAAGGCGCGGGGCGTGCCGCGGAACATGTTCCGGGGAAACTGGTCGAGCGCGATGACGTAAGCGAGCGCGCCGCGCGGCGTGGTGCGCCAGCCTTCGTGATCGCCCCGCGCGACAGCGGCGTGTAGCTCACCGAAGCGCGCTTGGACCTCCGCGTCGAAGGCAGGGTCCTTCTTCCACCAGCGTGCCTCGTCCGCAAACCAGAACGCGAGAACGTCTTCCATCGTAGGCCTCTCAGATCACCTTGCCGGGGTTCATGATGCCCTTCGGATCGAGCGCGGCCTTGATGGCGCGCATGGCGGTGATCTCCCCGGGCGAGCGGGTGTAGCCCAGGTAGGGCTTCTTCAGGAGGCCGATGCCGTGCTCGGCGGAGATGCTGCCGCGGTATCGGCTCACGAGCTCGAACATGACTTTGTCGACCTCGCTCGTCTTGGCGAGGAAGCTCGCCTTGTCGAGGTCGTCGGGCTTCATCACGTTCACGTGCAGGTTGCCGTCGCCGATGTGGCCGAAGAGGCAGACCTCCCAGCCGGGGTACTTCTCGCCGACGGTTTGCTCGAGGTCGCGGCAGAAGTCCTCGAGCGCGGCGATGGGCAGGGCGATGTCATTTTTGTGGGGCAGGCCGGTGCCGCTCAGGCTCTCGCTGATGCTCTCGCGCAGCTCCCAGAGCTTGGCGGCTTGTGAGGTGTGTTGCGCCATCGTCCCGTCGGTCACGAGGCCCTGCTCGAAGAGCTCGGCCAGCCATGTGTCCGCCGCGGCGTCGTCGCGCCACTCCGCCTCGAGCACGACGTAGTGGCTGGCTTGCTCGGCGAGCGGGCTCACGAGGCCGCGGTGGCGGGTCACGCGGGTCAGGCACTTGTCGGTGAAGAACTCGAAGGCGTCGAGCGTCATCGGGGCCTGTCGCGCCGCGCGGAAGAGGCGGACCACGCCGGCGAGATCGGGCACGGCGAAGAGCATGACCTTGGTGTCGCCCGACGGTCGCGTGAGGCGCAGGGTGGCGGCGACGATGACGCCGAGGATGCCTTCGCTGCCGATGAAGAGCTGCCGCAGATCGATGCCGGTGTTGTCTTTCTCCAGCGCGCCGCCGATGGTGAGCACCTCGCCGCTCGGCAGGACCACTTCGAGCCCGGCGACCCAGCTGCGCGTGAGGCCGTAGCGGATGACCCGGATGCCTCCGGCGTTCGTCGCGATGTTGCCGCCGACCTGGCTCGAGCCCTTGGACGCGAAGTCGACCGGCCAGGTGAGCCCGTGCGCCGCGCAGTGCTCGTGCACCGCCTGGGTCACGGCGCCCGCCTCCACCCGGACGGTGCGTCCGAGCGTGTCGACCGGGCCCATCGCGTTCATCCGCGCGAGCGAGAGGACGAGCTCCCCGTTGGCCGCCACTGCGCCGGCGGCGAGGCCCGTTCGCCCGCCCGAGGGGACGACGCCGATGCCCGCCTCGTTGCAGCGCCGGACGATCGCCGAGACCTGCTCGGTGGTGCGCGGCCGCGCGACCGCGAGAGGACGTGGCGTGTGCACGCGCGTCCAGTCGCGGCCGAGCTCGGCGAGATCGTTCGCGTCGGTCGTGACGATGTCGTCGCCGAGCGCGGCGACCAGCTCGCGAACGAGGGAGTCCGTCATGGCCCGTGGACCCTACCGAACCTGGTCCTCAGGCGCCACCGCGCTCGCGGTCGTCGTCAGCGCGCCGCGTTCTTCAGCTGCGCCGCTTCCGCCCGCGTCCACGCCCAGGCCTCCTTCTCGTCGAGGAAGACCTTGAGCTCCCCGAGGCCGACCGGCGCGCTGGACGCGAAGCGGGTCGCTTGCAGCCGCCCGACCGGCGTCTTCATGAGGATGGCTCGAGCAGCAAACTTCGCGAAAAACCGAGGGATAGCGGCCATGAGGGCCTTCTCCGCGGCTTCGTCTCGCACCATCGGGCTCTCCCGAAGATCCTGGAGGATGACGAGGCGCGGCCGCTCGCGAAGCGGAATCGAGAGCTGAAGATCACCGATCGCGCGCTCGATGACCTCGGGCGTAAACGGCAAGGGCTTGCGGACGAGGAGGACGATGTGGGCGTCGCGGTCCAGCTCGATGCGCGCAAACTCGTTCTCTTCGATCTGGATCATGCGTCCGCCTTCACCGGTTCTCGTATTGGTCCAGGAACTTCCCGTGCGCCGAGTAGTCGACTCGCCCGCTCGCGCTGCCCGACTTGAAGAAGTAGTGGATCTCCACGGCGTGGCCCACGACGCTGCGGCCGATGTTCAGCTGGGTCAGCTCGCCGGGGCTGATCTTGGCGCGTTTGACCGCGTCCGCCATGACCTTGGGCAGCTCCGTCCAGCGCACCTCGTCGACCGAGAACTCCTCCTTCTGGAGCTCCTCCGGCTTCGCCTTCACGCCGGACTTGAAGCCCATGTCCCGGAAGCCCCCGCCCTTGTACTTGAGGTGTTTCTTGGCGCCGGGGACGTCGGGGTCGCGGATGACGATGACGGCATAGTCAGGATGAACGGACACCGACAGGAGGCGCGCGCCTTTGCCGAGCTCCTCGACGCAGGCGGGGCCCACGTCGGCGGCCTTGTCGAGGAACCCGGCGTCGCTCCGGGGCCGCGGCTTGTCGGGGAGGTCGTCGATGATGACCGGGCCCCTCGGCGCGGGGGGCACCGAGGGCGCGGGGCCTGCCGCGGTCTCTTCGGCGACGGCCTCCTCCTCGGCGTCCGCGTCTTTCTTCTTCTTCTTTTTCTTCTTCTTGGCGCCCGCCAGGAAGGGGATGGAGTCACACGCGGTCGAGAGGGCGCTCAGCGAGCCGAGGAGCAGCGCGAGCCGCCGGCGCATGAGCTCAGACGAGCAGCTCGGAGAGCGGACCGGTCGTGAAGCCGGGGTCGCCGAACTCGCTCGCCTCGATGCCGATGGCGTGGAGGATGGTGAGGAGCAGGTCGTTGTGGGGGCGCTCCGCGTAGCTCAGGAACTGGCCCTGCTTGAGCGCGCCGCCGCCGCCGCCGGCGATGATGAAGTGCTGATCGATGTGGCTGTGGGTGTTGCCTCGCACGATCTCGCTGCCCAGGAGGAGGACCGTGTTGTCGAGCATCGTGCCGTCCCCTTCGGGGATCGCGTCGAGGCGCTCGACCAGGTACCGGAACTGCTGCAGGTACCACTTGCGGATGATGGCGATCTTCTCCCAGCTCGCCGTGTCGCTGTCGGGCATGTGGCCCATCTGGTGCTCGTCACCCATGATGGGCGCGCCCTGGTACTCCAGGAACGGGTAGGGGCGGTTGTTCGTCGAGGCGGACCACTGCAAGGTGCCCACGCGCGTGAGATCACACGCGAGGGCCATGATGAGGAGGTCCGACTGCAGGCGACCCACGGTACCGAAGTTCGCCGGGTCGTTGATGTCGATGGGCGTGCCCAGCTCCGGCTTCTGGCAGTTCTCGCCGATGACCCCGCCCGTCGCGTCCAGGCGCTTCTCCACGTCGCGCACGGAGTCGAGGTGCTGCTCGACCTTCTCGCGGTCTTCTTTGGAGACCTTGTCGCGCAGGCCGTCGTAGCGGCGGTCGACCAGGTCGAGCACGCTGCGGCGCCGGCGCCGCAGCTTGGCGGCCGCGACGGGGTCCATCTCCAGGTGCTCGAAGAGCTCCGAATAGACGATGTACGGATCGGTCTCGTTCGCCACCGGCAGGTCGCTGCCGAGGTAGCTGACGATGGTGCGCACCTCGGTGCCGCCGTACGCGGTCGACTGGACGCCCAGGTTCAGCGTCTTGCGTTTCGTCGTCGCGCCGATGTGGCTCGCGATCTCCTGGTCGAGCGAGATGCCGCTGGCCCAGCCCGCGAGCGAGCCGTCGCCGCCGATGAACGTGCCCTCGTTGAGCTTGCGCCCGGTGAGGAGCGCCATGCCCTGCTGGTGCGGCTCACCGGGCGGCTGATCTTGCGCGGCGAGATCCAACCCGAGCAGGATGCTGAGCTTGTCCTTGATGGGGCTCAGCTCGCTCCAGTAACCCGAGAAGCTCGAGTCCGGCGTCGAGTAGTTCCCGTTCGGCGTGTACATGAACACGAACCGCTTGGGGAACGCACCGGCACGCTGCTGCGCGCGGCCCACCTTCTCGATGACCTTCTGTTCCTCGGGCGAGCAGCCCAGGCTGGAGAGGAGCGGAAGCGCGAGCGAGACGCCTCCCGCTCCGCGGAGGAAGTTTCGCCTCGCGAATCGGGTGCGGCTCACTTCTCACCTCCGCCGGGCATCGAGGGCATGGTCAGGGTCACGCCGCCTGTTCGATAGAGGAATGCGTCGGTCTGCGTGAGGGCCACGAGGAGCTCTTTGACGTTGCCGTTCGCCTCGGAGAACGTCGTCCCGAGCTTCTCGATGGTGCACGCGTCTTCTTCGGTCTCGGCGCGCCCCGAGGCCCAGCGGAACCACATCTTCGCGTAACACGCCTTCACGTCCTCGCTCTGGATGAGGCGCTGCGTGAGCTCGGTCACGCCGTTGAACGTGCCTTCGATGTCGGTTCCGACGATCTCGCCGCTCGCGTCGACGGGCTGGCCATTTTCGGTCGTGCGGAAGCGGCCAACCGAGTCGAAGTTCTCGAAGCCGAAGCCGAGCGGATCCATCAGGTTGTGGCAGCCGGCGCAGGCCGACGTCGCGTGCTCCTTGAAGCGCTCGCGGGCCGTGCTGTTCGGGTCCGGCATCGGGAGCTCGAACTTGATGTTCGGAGGCGGCGGCGCGATGACCCCGCACAGGATCGCCTCCCGCACGAGCTTGCCGCGGTGGACCGGCGAGGTCTGGTTCGAGTGCGCGTAATACGCGAGGAGCGCGCCCATGGTCAGCAGGCCCGCGTGTTGCCCCGCCGGGAAGTCCAGCTTGACCAGGTCGGTGCCCGACGCGCCCTTCGCGCCGTAGAACGCGGCGAGATCGCCGGGCGCGATCGTGTACGGCGCCGAGAGGAGCGTCGCCAGGCTGCCGTCTCCGTCGAAGACGACGTAGTCGATGAAGGCGCGCGCCTCCTCCTGCATCATCGCGCCGATCGCGTTCGACCAGTCCGGGTAGAGGGACGCGTCCTTCGCGACGTTGGCGATGCGGTCGTAGTCGAGCCACTGCTGATGGAAGGTCGCGACCGCCTCGCGTGCCTTGGGGCTCTCCACCATGCGCCGCGCCTGGGCTGCGACCTGCTCTTTGGTCGAGAGCTCGTTCGCCTCGGCTGCTGCGAAGAGCTCCTCGTCCGGCATGGAGCCCCAGAGGAAAAATGAGAGGCGCGAGGCCATTTCCCACGAGCTGAGCGGGACGACGCCGGTCGTTCCGCCGGCCGCGGCGTCGAGGGGCATGAGGCCCTCGCCGAGCTCCACGCGGTAGAGGAACTGCGGCGACTGGAGCGCCGCTTCGATCACCATCTCGATACCGGTCCGGAAGCCTTCGGGCGTCGCCGGCTGATCTTCCGCCGGGGCGCGTGGGCTCTTCTCGAGGTCGATGCCGGCGAGGTACGCCTGGAAGAAGTCCGCCTTCTCTTCGTTCGTGAGCGGGCGCCGGAACGCACGCTTGCCGAAGACGTCGATGAAGGTGCGCGCGCACGCGTCGCGCTCTTCGTCCGGCGCGCTCGGGTCGCAGCCGGTGAGCGCTTCGATGTCCTCGGCGGCGCGCTGCGCAACGCCCTCGGCCGCGAGCATGTATTTCTCGGCGGCGGTCGGCGTGACCGTGAGCGCGTAGGCGTTGTTGTTGAAGCCGAGCGCCTCTTCCTCCGCCGCGAAGTCGTTCGCCGGCCGGGTCGTGTCGCCGACGAGGTCGCGGACGGTCGCGTTGTACTCGGCGCGCGTCATGCGCCGGAGCGGCGAAGGGCCCGGGCGGACCTTGCCGTCGTCCACGCAGATCGGTGCTTCCACCTCTTCCGTGGGCTCTCGGCCCCCGATGTCACCCGTGCAGCCGGCCAGGGCAGGCGCGATGCCGGCCAGGGCCAGGGGACCCAGAAAGGCAAGGAAAGCGGACCGCATCCGGCCGAAAGGGTAGCAGAGCATGTCCTACCGGGCGACTCCTTCCTGGCCTTGGTTCATGAGGATATCTCGAAGCGGAACCCGGTTCGAAACCTCGCCCGCGCGCGTCGCGGCGTGGACTGCAGCAAGCAGCGTGCTGAGCGTCCGCTGCTCGAGGATGCAGTCCGCGTCGATCGCGGCGAGGTCGCGTGTCTTGAAGTTCCGCGGGCAACAGTCCAGAACGGGCAACGTGTGGCGCGTCGGCCCCGAGAGGCGCACGACCACGCCGTGGGAACGGCAGACGAGCGGTCGCACGGGGTAGATGCTGCAGCAACCGTCGCCGCCGAGGGCGGCGCAGCGTGTCTCGCCGCCGCCCTCCGCGTGCTCCGCGATCTCCGCGCGCGCCTCGTTCTCGAGGCTGCGCAGGTACGCAGCGATCGCCTGCGCCTCGACCGGCGTGACCGTCAGGTCGGGCGCACAGCAGTCGTGGCAGCCCGCCTGACACGCGAGCTCCCCCGGGTAGCGAGCGGCCACGCGAGCAAAGAAGCCGTCGACCTTGTCGAAGACGGCGTCGAGCGCGGCAGCCGCCCGCGTCATGTCACTTCTCCCCCTCGGTGAGCAGCCGCTCGAGGTCGGGCTGCGCGCCCCCGCCCAGGCGACGCAACGTCGCGAAATGGTAGAGGAGCGTGGCGCGGCTGTCGCCGATGCTGAGGTTCTGGACCTCGAGCGCACCGATGCGGTCCTCCGGCGAAAAAGCCGGCTCCTCGACGCGCTCCATCGAGAGCTTCTCGGGGGCGTAGGACATGTGGTCCGCGCGGGTCGCAACGAGGGTGTAATCGTCGCCACGGCGCAGCTCGATCTCGATTTCGCCCGTGATGCTCGTCGCGACCCAGTTCACCAGGGCTTCCTTGAGCATCATGGCCTCGGGCTCGAACCAGCGGCCTTCGTAGAGGAGGCGGCCGAGGCGACGGCCCATCGTGAAGTAGGTGTCGAGCGTGCTCTCGTTGTGGACCGCGCTGAGCAGGCGCTCGTAGCAGACGTGGAGCAGGGCCATGCCGGGCGCCTCGTAGATGCCGCGGCTCTTCGCCTCGATGACCCGGTTCTCGATCTGATCACACATGCCCAGGCCGTGCCGGCCGCCGATGCGGTTGGCCTCGGCGAAGAGCTCCCACAGCGTTCCGAAGCGCGCCCCGTTCAGGGCGACCGGCCGGCCCGCCTCGAAGGTGACCTTGACCGTCTCCGGCTGGATCGCGACCTCCGGCTTCCAGAAGGCGACGCCCATGATCGGCTGCACGATGCGGATGCCCTTGTCGAGGTACTCGAGGTCCTTCGCCTCGTGTGTCGCGCCGAGCATGTTCGAGTCGGTGCTGTAGGCCTTCTCGACGCCGGCCGGGTGCGGCTTGCCACGCCGCTCGCAGTACTCGCTCATCTCCTTGCGGCCGCCGAACGCGTTCACGAACGTCGGGTCGAGCCAGGGCTTGTAGATCTTGAGCTCCGGGTCGACGAAGGCGCCGTACCGGTAGAACCGCTGGATGTCGTTGCCCTTGTGCGTGCTGCCGTCGCCGAAGACGTGCACGCCGTCCGCGCGCATCGCCCGGACGATCGAGGTCGCCGTCACCGCGCGGCCGAGCGGCGTCGTGTTGAAGTACTTCTTGCCGCCGGTCGAGAGGTGGAACGCGCCACACTGGATCGCGATCAGGCCCTCGCGCGCGAGCGCCTCGCGGCAGTCGATGAGGCGGGCGGCCTTCGCGCCGTGGTCGAGCGCGATGGGCGGGATGTCGGCGGGGTTCGCCTCGTCCGGCTGGTTCAGGTCGGCCGTGTACGCGTGGACGTCGAGGCCTTGCTCGGACAGCCAGAGGACAGCGCAGCGCGTGTCGAGGCCACCGGAGAAAGCGAGACCGACTTTCGTGCCTTTCGGCGGGAGGGAGCGGTAGATGCGGCTCATCGTCGTGGGCGCGCCTTACCATGGTCGCCGCGACCTGTCGTTATGACCGCGAAGCCGCTACAAAGGGGCATGAGCTATCGGTCGGCATCGGGCCAAGGCCCGCTCATCGCGGGCTTCGGGGGCAAGGTCTTCGGCCTCGACCCCGAGACGGGCAAACGCCTGTGGGCTTGGGACACCGGGTCGAGCTCGGCGGTGCGCCTCGCGATCGAGGAAGGTGCGGTCTTCCTCCTCACGCGGAACTTCCTCGCGCGCGTCGAGATCGCGACCGGCGCGCTCGTCTGGCAGACCACCATCCCCGCCGCCGACACGCTGCTCGTGGATCGCGGGCGCATCTTCGTCGGCGGCGCGGGCGAGGTGCGCTGCTACTCGTTCGACGGCAAGCTCCTCTGGGAGGACGACTTCAAGGGCATGGGCCTGGGCGCGGTCGCGCTCGCGACGGAGGGCAAGGCATGTCAGGCCGATCTCTGGGGTTGAGCGGGGCGTTGTTGGTCGGGCTCGCGGCTTGCTCGCCCGCGCGCCGGGAGCCGGAGCCGCCGGACGGCCCCGACCCGAACGCCGTCCAGGAGCAAGCGCCCCCCAAGGGGGAGCAGTGCGCCGTGGTCATCGCCATCGTCAACGGCGGCATCCAGCACGTCGACAACGAGGCCGCCAAGGCGAAGGCCGCCGGCACCTCGGAGCTCACCGCGATGAAGGCTGCCCTCGGCCGCGTCGCGGACGAGATGGAGCAGACCCTGCTGGCCGACCCCGACCTCCTGCGGTTGGGTGGCTTCTACGCTGGGGTCCTCCGGGTGCAGGCCACCCTCCTGGAGGAGCTCTCGGTGGCCCTCGCCCGGGGAGACCAGGGGCTCATCGACAAGAAGACGGACGATCTGGCGAAGGTCGAGCAACAGGAGGCGGCCATCGTCGACGAGATCAACAAGGTGTGCCCGGAGGGGCTGCGGGTCCCCGTTGCGCCGGGGCCCGCTCCGGCGCCGGGCGGGGCCGGGCCGGGGACTGCGCCGCCGCCTGCGCCCATGCCGCCGGCACCGACCGCGCCGCCGCCACCGCCCTCTCCGGCGCCGTAGCTCCGGAACTACACCTGGGCTCGGTGTAGGTGTGATCGCGGCGAGGCCCCGGGGCACCGATGATCCGCTCCGGGTCGAAACCGATCCATGCGACCATCGCACAAGACCGAGATCGGGCGCGGCTCAGCCCTCGTTTCCGCGAGGTTGGGCCATGCCGGTGGCTCGATCGTGGGTGGCCCGGGCCGTGCTTGGAGGAGGACACCGTGACGACGCCGAAGCAGAGCAACACAGAATGGGTCCGCTGCTACTACGACGCCTTCAACCGTCGCGACTGGGAGTGGATCGCGGCGATGTTGGCGCCTGACGTCGAGTGGTTCCACGCGTCGCGTGACGAGCGCGTCCGCGGGACGAACGCCGTCATCGCCTGCTTCCGCAGCTTGGTCGAAGGAACGCCCAGCGCGCAGATCGAGGTGCGGGCGATCCACGACGCGGGCCCCGTCATCATCGCCGAGTGCGGCATCCGCCACGTGCAGAAGCGCATCTCTTCGCCGCCTCCGCTCCGTGGCGCGTCGAGCTCCAACCGGCCGCCGCCGATCGAGCCGGCGACCTTCTGCGAGATCCTCGAGGTCAAGGGCGGTCGGTGCAGCCGCGGCACGACCTACGCCGACTCCGTGCGCTTGCTGATGGACATCAACCAGGCCGCCGCGGCCTGACGTTCCTGCTGAGACCCGAGAGGTCACGCCGGGAAGCGGCGTCGCCCTCTTTGCTCACACAAGAAGCCCCCGTCGCCGCAGGTGACGGGGGTGTTCCGTTTTTCTGGTCTGCGTGCAGAGGTGCGCACGCATGCACGCGGCCGCGCGCTCGACAGCCCGGCGACGCTGGGGTACTGACAGCCCATGCCGCGTTTGGTCCAGTGCATCAAGCTCAAGCGAGAAGCCGAAGGCCTCGAGAAGCCGCCGCTCAAGGGGCCCATGGGCCAGAAGATCTTCGAGAACATCTCGAAGGAGGCGTGGCAGCAGTGGCTCGAGCACTCGAAGATGCTCATCAACGAGTACCGGCTCGACCTCGTCTCGGAGACCGGCCAGAAGATCTGGTTCACCGAGCTCGAGAAGTACTTCTGGGGGGACGGCTCCAAGCTTCCCGACGAGTTCAAGCCCGTCGAGCCCGACGAGAAGGGACAGTAAACTCTGCCATCCGGCGGGGAAGGTGCTGCACTTTCACCCCCCCGGCCCCCCTCACTGGCGGCGTGAGGGGGGAGGGGCCCACCGCCTCGTTGACGCCGGTCAGCCAGGCCTTATCTTGCTCGTCGTACAACCACCCACGGGGGCGATCGGCTTCGACGTGGGGACTGAGATCGTATCTGCGTGTGGCGGCGCCCGATCCGCTCATCAAGCGGGCCGTTATATGTGCGAACGACAATGACGCACTCGCTCTCGCGGCCTGAAAACCGCTGAGCCGTCCGACGGAGAGATCGTCCTGGTATCCCGAAGGCGTTAATTACGAGGGCTGCGTCGCGCGAGGGTGCTCTCGATAGCGCGAAAGACGACAGTGAGAGATAGGTCGCGGCCGAATCCGCGGACCCAGTCGTTGGGGACGCAACGACTACGCACGTGAACGAAGGTACGGTTGACGCCTCGCGGACCAGGGTTCGATTCCCTGCGCCTCCACCAAATTCCCTCGATCAACATAGAGGGTTCTCTCAAAAATCGTGGCCTAACCGTGGCCCTAGCTTCCTGTCGCCTCCTTCCGCGGAGCCGGACGACGGTCGAGCTGGGCCACGGCATCGGTCCGGACGTCGGGTGAAAGATGTGCGTACCGCATCGTCGTCTGGATGTCGGCGTGGCCCATCAGCTCTTGCACCGCCTTGAGCGGCACGCCACGCATCACCAGGTGGCTGGCGAACGTGTGACGGCAGACGTGCCACCCGGCCTTGGGGAGCCCAGCGGCGACGCATGCGCGCCAGAGCGGGTGCTTGACCTCGCCGTGGGTGAGACGCGTCTTCCCGTCACCGAAGACGTACCCCTTGGCGAACCGTGAGGGCAGGGAGCGAAGTGCCTCCTTCGCTTCCGAGGAGAGCGGCACCTCTCGGCTCCGTCCCCCCTTCGGCGTGCCCTCCTGGCCCTTCCAGACGGACCGGTTGACGACGATCCGCCCGTGGGTGAGGTCCACGTCCTCCCATCGGAGAGCAAGCAGCTCACCGCGTCGGAGGCCGGTGCGCATGGCGACTAGCAACATGGGACGCCACTCGGGCTCGGCCTTGTCCAAGACCAGCTCCGCTTCCTCGAAGGAGAAGAACCGGAACTTCGCCTGGGGGACTTTGAGCCACTTCACTTTGGGGACCGCCGGGATCATCTCGTACTCATGCGCGAGCGAGAGCATGCGCCTGAGCACGGTGAGCCGGTTGTTGATCGTCTTGGGTGAGGTGGGCTCGCCCGACCTGGTCACCGTCTTGAGCTGCTTCGCCTTGTACGTCTCGATGGTACGCCGACCGATCTGATCGATCCGCATGTCCCCGAAGAAGGGGACGAGATGCGTCTCGACGATCGTCTTCTTCGCCGCCTGCTCGGACGGCTTGTTGTTGGCGCTCACGTACACGTCCAAGAACTCCTTGGCCCACTCGGAGAAGAGCGGAGCCTTTGTTGCGGGTCGCAGCTCACCGCGGTCGAGCTTGGTTCGGATGTCTCGCTCGAGTCGAAGAGCTTGCTCCTTGGTTGCGGCTGACTTCCGGATCCGCTCTCGGACTCCGTCCACCTTGGTGACGACGTAGGCTTCCCATCGCCCGTCCTTTCGTTTCCGCACGCTCATCGGACCTTCCTCCGAGGCGTGCTCTCTTGGCCAGCCAACCAAGTTAGCAGAGATGAGCGGAGCAGACGGATGCGACGAGACGTCAGCCGGACGTGCGGGATGCGCTGCTCGTCGATGAGCTTGTAGAGGCTCTTGACGTTGAGCCGGAGGAAGACGGCCGCCTCTTCGACGGTGAGGACGTCCTCGGGCTCGACCCCGGGGGCAGGCGAAGGCTTCACCTTCCATAGTTACACCGGCTGGGTGGTACCCTCGGCTGCTGGGACGATGAAATCCGATCGGCCGTACTACAGGCAGCGGGTGACGGGCGAAGGGGCACCGAAGCTGGCGCTGGAAGACATCTGCAAGATGACTTTGGCCGCGACCGAGGGCTTCGAGGGACGGGGATTCTTCCAGGAGTCCTTCGGCAAGTATTGCCCCGACGACCATGACAAGCGCGGCACCAAGGGTGACGCCGAGCTGTTCCTGTACACGAAGGTCCACCTTCGCAAGCTCTGGCCTCCCCGCGCTGAGGTCTACGAGTCGCTCGATGAGGTCAGCCTCTTCACCTTAATCGAGGTGCTCTTCGACTGCGTCTCGGAACCGCTCGAAGAGGACTCCTGGCACCACCCTTGGAACGGGTGCGGCATGCACTACAGGAAGTTCAACGTGGCAGATGGGCGGAAGAGGTGGCGTGAAGAGGTCAACAACTTCCTCCCCTCGTACGGGCCCGGGTTCGAACTCAGTGTCGATGGTGAGGTTCAGAGCATCGGCTCGACCGGGCTTCGTGAGCTGATGACGGAGTCGGTTGAGCGTGTTCGAGGCACGCCCGATGAGGCGAAGGTCACTCGGGCGGTCCGCCGGTTTCGCCATGCAACCTCGTCTCGTGAGGACAGGGCGGACGCTATCCGTGACCTCGCTGACATCCACGAAAAGTACAAGACGAAGGTTCTCGAGTCGCTTTCGAAGCCGAATTCGAGGGACCTATTTCAGATCGCCAATCAGTTCGCGATTCGCCACCACGACGCCGTCCAGAAGGGCGACTACGACGACGAGTTGCAGACCTGGATCTTCCACGTCTACCTTGCCGCGGCGTGGCTGGTGCTCGACCTCGACAATCGGGCGCCGCCCCCACCGCCGCCTGAGCCTGAGCCTGAGCCGGAGCCCGACTCGTTCGGCCACTCGGACGACGACATCCCGTTCTGATCGGAACGGAACTTACGAGGATGCGGGGACCTGACGGATCACTCTCGTCAGCGCCTGTTGCGCCTTCGAAAGTCGCCTCTCGGCCGTCACCAGCGTTCTCGAGATCCGCTGGAGCCACTGCCAGTCTCGCTGCTCGTTGGGGCGATGCAAGCCGACCATCATCGCCTCGCGGAGCCGGTCTCGGCGGTCTCGGCAGTGAAGGTAGTGGTCCCACTCCGCATCGGTGGGGAAGGCGAGGACGTCGAACGGGCGAGGGAACAGCATCGCCGTATCGTACCCCACCCTCGGCTTTGACAACCTGAGCGTTTCATCCAACGCGCGGCGACTTCCCAGAAGTCTTTCTTCCTCCTCGGCCGACAAGATCGCCCACCGCGGTGTACTTAGGATCTTGAAGGACGAGTCGGCTGAGCCGAGGCCCACCAAGGGGCAGCGGCGCCTCGTCCGCCTGGGGCGACCTCCATCCTGGAGGCGACCCCGGGCAGCCGCATTTCGAACGAGGATCAACATGAAGCACATCGAACTGATCAAGCGGGTCGCTCAAGCGCTCGACAACGGCATCTTCTGGCTGCGCGGCATTTCCGGTCGGCGCTACGCCTTCCGCCTCTACGCGGGCCGGACCGCGGTTACCAGCATCCTGCCCGACGGCACCGAGGGTGAGGCCCGCGCACTCGAGGACGTGAACGACGACTTCACGGGCGAGCACGTTCGCGCCGAACTCGACGCTCTGATCCGCACGCTCGAAGAGGCCGAGGCGTGCACGACGGCGCAAGCCGCTGCTGCTCGCGCCGTCCTCCGGGAAACCACGGTCTCCGTCTGCTACACGACGTCGAACCTCGGTTACGTCATCGTCGAGCACGTGGTCACGGCGAAGATGCGTTCGGTGCTCGAGACCGCACTCGGCGTAGAGGTAGTCGAGCGCAACCTCTCCTTGCTCAACGGCAAGGTGCTGCCGGTGCGTGTCCGGGACCTGGACAACGCGGCGAAGCTCGACGCTGCCGTCCTCGATGCGATGGTCACCGGCCCGTTCCGTCCGACGACACGCGAGAAGATGGTGGAGATGATGCACACCTACTTCACGGCGATGCACACCTACTTCACGGCGGTGGTCCTCGGCCCGCAGTGATGACCATTCCGTCACGCTGTCGGGTGTCTCGGAAGCCTACGTTTCAAGGCTTCCGAGACACTCGGCCCCGCGGCGTAGGATCCGGCTCGTTCAGGAGGTGGGGCTCGGGGCCTTCAAAACAAGCCAATTGCGCAAATTTGTGATCCGGAGCTGTCATCTTCGCCCAGTTTTTTGGGGTTCAAAAACGCCGCGCTACGGACGACTTTCGGCGATTCGGTCGATTTTCGGGCTCTCTGGTCGTGACCGAGTCGTGCCGCTTCCTCCGAGCAAACGAGCCAAATTCGCTCTGTAGCTCGGCCGAAACATATTGTTTGAGAAGCAACGTTCCGCTGTTGGATGCCTTGCGAGAGCGGCATGGGTGGGCATGATGGGCGTACCACCCAGCACGACACAGCACGGCGCTGGAGAGAGGAGTGCAGAATGCGAGTGCGAGACTGGAAGGAAGTGGCGGTCCGGGTCGATCCCGACACCGCCGAGTGGCTTGACGCGAGGGCCGACGAGCTGTCGCGGACGACGGGACTCCGGGCCACGAGGACGGACGTGATCAGGCAAGCCATCGTGGCCGCCCGGGCTGCGACCGCGGCCAACGACACCGAGCCGGGCAAGCCGAGGAAGCGCGCGGCCAAGCTCTCCGCGGCCGACCGTCACGAGGACGAGCAGGCCAGGGCGGCGCTCGAGATCGGTGAGTCCGTCATGACCACGGGCAAGCCCGTCGCGAGCATCGCCGAGCCTCGGGATTTCGCACGGTTCCCCAAGGACCTGCTCGCCGAGATGAAGGCGGCCAAGGCGGTACGGGACGCGCTCCCGGCCGACGCTCCGGGCCGCGAGGCCGCAGAGGCCGAGTACCAGCGACGCCTGGCCGCTTACCGGGCGTCCCACGACCAGGACCCGACCCCCGAGGACGTGGCCGCGAACCCCTTCGCCTCATCACTCTAACCACATCGTCATTCACGAAGAGGAGGAACATCATCATGATCATCGACCCCTTCACCGGCGAGCCGGAGCCCGCCCCCACCCCCGAGGAACTGCGCGCGTCTTTCGAGCGCTCCCGTCACTGCTCCCGGTGCGGCAAGTTCACCGGTACGAACCCTCGTGTCTTCTCCCGGCTCCGCTTCGACCACGTCTGCTCGGCCGAGTGCCTGGCGGCGGATGAGGCCAACCCCGAGCAGTTCCCGGACGCGTTCCCGTGGAGCGCGGTGGAGGAACTGTCGTGACCTCCCTCTACCGCTACCAGACTGCCGACGGCCGCCTCTCGAAGGAGGTCTTCGACGACCCGAGCGAGGCGATCCAGGTCTACATCCACGAGACGCCCGACCTCATCATCCACTGCGCCGAGCTGTGGGACGACATCCAGGCCGACGCTCTCCGGCGGGGAGAGCTGGTCACGCTGCCCTGCCGCGTGGACGAGCCCAACGTGGTCCGCCGGGTCACCGCCGTGGACGCTGCACATGAGGTGATCGACGCGGCGCCGATCTGTCGGGCGGTGGAGGTGCAGCCGTGAGCGCCCAGACGATCATCGACGACCCGCTCGCCGACACCTACTGCGAGGACTATCGCTGGCAGTACATCGACGAGCTTCGTGACGACGGCACGTGTGTTGTGCACACGACGTACGACCACCAGGACGTGCGCGCGCTCAACCGCTGGCTGCTCGACGCCGAGGGGCGCAGTGTGCGGATCACGGCGCTGGCCACGATGCGGGTGGCCGACGTCCATGCGCCGCTGAGCGAGACGGACCTGGACACGGTGCTGATCGGGCTCCGCCTCGACGACGCGGAGGAGCCCGCGAACTGATCCTTGTGCGTGTGGGTGGTGTCGAGAAACGAGCCGCTTGCGGCTGTGGTCGGCAAAAGCCCCGCGTCTTTCTTCGCCGAGCTGGGAGGGCTCGGCGATGCCGAACGTGGGATCGATATTCGACTTGTAGGACCCCCTTCATCGGGCGACTTGCGCCCGAGGTCAGAAACCATGGCGAAGAAGACCATTGCGCCGGAGTGGCTCACCGATGCGCCCGAGCCGCTCAAGACCAACACCGTCCGCCTCCTTGCCCGCATGGGCGCCCTGAAGAAGCCAACCAAGAAGATGCCGCTCGGCAAGCGCACGGCGCTTCACGATGAGGCCCAGGCCGTCGATGGCGCCTGGCGAGACCTTCAGAGGGACGCCACGACCGTCCTTGGCGCCGGCCGCAACGGTTCGATGTCGGTCTCCCAGTGGAGGGCCGAGGTTTGGCGCACGCCGGAGTACCGGGCATACAACTCTTGCTGGAGCTGGTTCCGGCAGCGGACGCCCGAATACCGGAGCTGGAAGAAGCGCTACGACCGCCGCAGGAACGCGCTCCGGAAGCTCGGCGCCTGGGAGCGGGCCAAGGCTCGGGATGCGTTGTGGAGCGCCGTGGAGAGCCTGGCAGAGGCCACCGCGCGCCCGAGCGTCTTCTCCGACGAGGACAAGCTCCGCATCATGTCCACGCTGTCGTCCGCCTATGACGCCTACGCCCGTCACGGCCATTGGTGTCCCGCGTGCGAGGCTCGGGCGCTCAGGTCCGAGAGGACCAAGTGTGCATCCGAGCCGGGCAACGAGGCGGAGTGGTTCGAGTTCGCCCGCCAGTTGGGACGTGAGTCCACCTACGACACGCGGTTCGATCCGCCATACGTCGGGGAGGACCCGGGCACCGAGGAGATCGAGGGCGTCTCGGTTCCGTGGGAGGACGAGGTCCTGGCTCCGCTCGCCTACGACGACGAGGAGGCGTCCTTCGAGCAGAACGCCGCGATATACTCCAGCCGGTGGGCCAGCCGTCCAGCAGACGATTCCTATGAGGACGAGGACGAGGACGACGAGTTCGCCGACGAGGATTACGACAACCCTCTCCCTGCCGACCCCTTCTGGCGGCGGGTCGAGCTGGAGCGACGTCGAGATCGTAGGCTCCGGAGGGCTTGCTGATTCACGCTGTAGAATCAGCTAGTTACACGCCGTTCACGCTATACTCTCTATCTCTTGTTTCTTCTCTTGTTCTTCTCGATCAGAAAACCCCTACAACCCCCCGTGAGAGAGTATAGCGTGAAAAGGCTGCAACTATCGGATCTCGCGAGGGATTCTATCCAAGTGGCTGGAATGGTGGGGGTTCAAGGAGCGGGGAAAATTCCCCGCTCAACGGAATCTCGGTCAAGGGTTGGGGGCGGAGCCCCGAGGACCTGGAATGGTCGGTCAAGGGTCAGCCAACCCACGACACACCCGGCCTTCCCACGCAGCGGGGCGAAGCCCCGCAATCACCTCCAGATGGAACCCCTACGCGTGACCACGGTGTAGATCGGGTCCAGGATGAAGATGCCCACGATGAGGAAGCCTCGACCGGAACCATGCGACCCGGTCCCCCGGAAGGTGGCGCAGCAGACGATCGTGAGGAGTCACCACACGGGACGGGAGCTTCTCGTCCTCGAAGGTCTCGTTCACGTCCTCCCTGGGACGGTGATCGATCTATGGCACGGTGCGGTCGGGGTAGCCTCATCAGGCAAGCTGACCAGGGTCGGGAACGAGTTCCAGCTCCTCGTCGGCGTCAAGGTCGTCAACTGCAACCATCTCCTCCAGGACGGATCGGCAGCATGGGCACGGGTCAAGTGTCGGATCTGCGGAGCGCTCTCTCTGGACTACGTCCTCGAGACGGGGCGGATGGTGAAGGCCCCTGCCGCCAACACGAACAAGGGGCCCTGACAACAACACCGGCCTTCCCACGCAAACTCACGATCGGAATCGAGACCCCATCGCGTGAGCGATCGACTGCCCTACTCGCCGACAATCCCGGTCCGCTCGTCAGAAGGCGTCGTGATGAGCGCCTCGCCGCTACCGCCGGGTGGAGATCACACCGGAGGACGAAGCCGTGGACCACGAGGGGGATGCGCCGTGACAACGTCGCTCGACCCCGTAGGCGACGCTCTGGAGGCGCTTGGCTGGGCTGGCGAGCACACGCCGGTCGAGCGCCTCCAGAGCGTCGCAGCCGCCTACCGGGCGGCCCGAGCCGCCTGGGTCTCCAACTGGCCCAAGGACAAGCGCGGACGACCCCAGACGAGCCTGGCCGTCCGCGCTTGGATCGAGCGTGTCTGGCGGACGCCGCAGTGGGCCTCGTTCGTCCAGGCGCGGAGGAAGCACGACCCGACCGACGACATCATCTCCTGGGAGTTCTTCGCCTTCAGGAACGCCCTCCTTGCCGCGATGGGGGCCCTCTCCTCCGAGAGCACGCCCAAGGAGGTCTCGAGGGTGACGGGCACCTACCGCTTGTACGCGTCCGAGTACGCGTGGACCTGCGTCCGCTTCGGCCGTCCCGGCCAGGCGATGAAGCACATGAAGTCCCTCTACAAGGAGACGGCCTGGGAGAACTACCAGCGCCTCCGGACCAAGCAGACGAAGAGCCTCCCGAAGTACAAGGAGCGCCAGCGGGAGGCAGCCAAGAAGCGATACGTCGCCTCCACGAAGGCCTACCGTGCCACCCCCGAGGTCCGTCAACGCCTGAACGCTCAGAGACGTGCTCGCTACGCTCGAGCCAAGGAGGCCATCGAGATGGACGCCCTTCGAGACCAGGTGACCATTGAGGAGCACGACCAAGAGGAGCGTGATGACTCGATCCTCTGAAGTCCTATTGTCGTCTCGGAGGAGATTGGACCAATCCAAGAGGGACCCAATTGTCGTCTCGGTAGACCCCCTCTCTATTCTTCTTCTTGGACGACAGAGAAATAGAGAGGGGGTCTACCGAGACGACAAAGTCGTCCTCTCCGGTGTGGGAGACAGGGACCCTCTTGGACCAGCCCTCTCACGTCCGCCGCAGGAGGTGGGGGAGGCCGCGGAACGGCGGGTCTCGGATCAGACCGCCGGTGGCGTCCGAGACCCGACAACCGTCGCCGCGACTACATTGGTCTTCAGCGCGTCCGCGAAGATCAGTGTGTCGTAATGGGTGGTCACTTTGCGCCACTGTTCGATCGTGGCTTGGGCGATGCTGCCGGACCCATCGCTGGCCACGGTCGTCGCCTCGAACTCGAGTCGGAGACGAACCTCGACAGATCCGTCCGTGCCAGTGAGGTCGATACGGACCTGTCTCGTGCTCGCCCACCAAGAGGCGGTTCCCCCGGACCAGCGCAGGGTCACACGAGACTTCGCGAGCATCCCCTGGACGACGGCGAAGCGTGCCCGGTTGAACGTGGCGATCTGCTGGCTCATGGATTGGCCTGTGGTTCCTTCGGCGGCTCGGTCGAACGACGCTCGTCCTGTCTGTTAGGGTCCAATGGCGGGACAACCGAGAGCTGTTCGGCCTTCCGGAACGCATCCGCACAGGCCCGGAGAGCTTGTCCACGGGCTTCCGCGATGGGACCTTGGCTCACCATAGTGATCCGGTACTCGCGGCTCTCCTTCGAAGCTTGCTCTGCTTTCACCTCCGCGCTGGCGTAGCCAGCAGCTAGGGATTGGGCGCTTTCCTTCGCAAGCTTCGAGGCCTCCTCATCCACCCCGAGTTGTCGCATGCACGCCATGAAGTTCGCGTGCTCTTGGTCCATGCAGACCCCCACCTCCTTCCCCTCATAGAAGTACGCGATCTGACCCTGCGGGCAGAGCCTGGTGCTCTGGTCGAGTCCAACCACGGGTACTGGGCTCGTGCAGCCAGGCGCCGCGAACGCAACCCACCACACTCTCCATCTCCCCATGCAACCCTCCTTCACGGGCAAGGACCCCACGCCCCGCCCATCGTGACCGCCCAGGCGAGCACATGTCGGCGGCGCCGAGTGTGAAGTTTCCTGGCAAGTTGATCAGCTACGTCTGCGAAGCAGGACATGGGAAGGCCGCGGAGCGGCGGGGCCCGGTCGCCCCCGGGCACGACGCCGAAGGCTGAGTCCAATCCCCAGGGCGCCGAACTCCATCCAACCTCCTCCGAGACCCTCGTCCGCAAGACCGCACGCACATCCTCTTGCGGTCGGAGTGACGTGGGGCCCCTTCGAGGGCGGAGGCGTCGGCTCGAGCTGAACGTTGTCTTCAGGCGGAGACGTGGTCTCCCTGGGGACTGGAGGCTTTGTCCCTGTCTGCATAAGCTCGACATCTTCGAGCACCACCTGATACGCGGAAAGATCGCAGGCACTCGGGCGTCCAAACGCAAGGCACCGGAAGTTGTGCAACCGCGCTACGGCAGTTCCGTTGTCCGGCACGATCCCAGTCCGTTGAAGGTCGTGGCCGGGATGAGCGGCAGCATTGTGGGCGTCCTCCACCCAGCATTTGGGGTTGGTCATACCGTTCACACATCCGCCCCCGCTGACGCTCAACATATTCTCGAACCAGTAATCGTCTGCATTGACCGAGAACTTGCCACTGCCCTTCGCCAACAACTGTGCTCCTGGGCGCATCCTGAAGCAGTAAGCCTCCGTACCGCCACCCTGAGGAATCGTGCTCGCAAAGTCCGATTTGTCGAACGTGCACTTTGCACAGTGCAGCTTTCCCCGCACATCCAGCCGGCACTCGTCGCAGCCCTCCGGACATTGCTCGGGAGGCGGTGGCCTTGGCGGAGTGGCTCGGACGGCCACCGCGAGACAGGACTGCCCGCCCCCGTTCAGAAGCAACGTGGTCGTCGGATTCCTGGCGGAACACCGCATGCTCACTGGCGCCGAGCTGGTGATCTTGAACTTCGCCTTGTCGCAGCTTGTGCCCTTCCCAGGGCTCAGCTCGACCTCGACGCCGCCGCCTGCCATCGGTTCGTAGTAGTACGTGAAGAACAGGTCACCGCCGACATACTGTGCGTCACAACGGAGATTCTGGGGTCGTTGAAGCTTGAGCTTTAGGCACTGGTTGAATGCGTCGAGAACCTCCGGGAAGACGTGCGACTTCAATATCGTTAGCTGCTGCTTGAAGGAAACCGCGCGGCTTTGACCAGCGCAGTGACTCTTCTCCCAATCGTCAACCTGGTCGTCCTTGAATGCGCCGTTGATCGGAATCGGATAGTCGAGTGGCAAAGTGATGCCGAACCCAAGCTCCGTAGAACTAGAGTGCTTCCTGGCGTCTTTCGCGCACAGAAGCTGCCGCACATCATCGTCGTACGACGTGGACTGGCTCAGGAGTTCCTCGCGAAAGATACCGTTCTGTAGAAGGCTTTCGCAGTTTTCTGCCCTGGCCATCTCCGGAGCGAGCACGAACACAGCCGCCACAGCCAGTCCTTGTGCGATACGCATGGTGACTCCTCTGGTCTTGTCCCTCGGTCAGCTCTCGGGGAATTCTGACACCGCAACCCCTGCTCTCCGCAACATCAACGGTGACTCGGACCCAAGACGACAACCGCACACCCCGCCCATCGTGACCGCCTAGGTCAGCACGTCCGGACGGGGCGGTGTGTGAAGTTTGCTGGCAGGCGTGCCAGTTTCGAGGTGGGCCCTTGCACCACGCATGTCGATCGAGCGAGCCTACGTGGTCATGGCCGACCCGTTCGACCCGCTCGCCAAGCTCAAGGCAAATCGCGACAAGCTCGCGGCACTGGCTCCCTACCCCTGGGAGCCTGTCAAGGCGTGGATCAACGGCGTGCGCCCCCTCATCCGGGCGCACTTTTCGGCTCACCAAGCAGACTTCGAGGCATGCGCAAAGGACCCTCGGTGGGCCCAACCCATCTATATGGCCAGCACGAGCAGGTCCGGACAGCGCCGAGACAACTTCGCATCAGCCGACGCGTCGGCACTTCAGGAGAACACGAAGCTCGCGAGTGGAGCGGTGGCTGGTCTCCTGTCGTTCATCGACGGCGTTCTGGAGCTTCCGCTCGCACCCACAACGGCACCCTCCGCATCCGCAGCAGCCGTGCAGACGGTCCACGGGCCGCAGTACAACTTCACCAACTCTCCCTTCGTAGCTGGCGCCTTCGGAGCGGGCTCGACCGCGACGGGGCAAATGACGATCTCGCCTTCGACGCCGATCACCAAAGAGATGCTGAAGGAGGCGATCGGTGAACTTCAAGCTGGGCTTGTGAAGGTTCAGGACCGGCTCGAGGAGATGGACGACCGCGTCTACGACTTCCTGTCTCAGCTCCTCGTCAACGTCCGGAGGCTCCAGCTTGAACAAGCCGAGATCGCGACTATCCAGGCCCGGGTGAAGGACACCATGGACGAGGCTTGGGCAAAGGACGCGGCGAAGGCGATGAAGCCGCAGCTCCTCCCGAAGGTCATCGAAGGCGTGAAGCTCTTGAACGAGGTGGCCAAAAACCCTCTCGCCCAGGAGCTGGTCAAGGGCCTGCTCGAGAGCGCCGGCTGAGTCAGTCGCAATGGGGCACGACCCGAATCGCAGGTTGGCGAAAGAAGCAGGGCTTCTGGTCGCAGCCACGGGGCTGAACCACCTACTCCCCGGGGCCGGTCCGATCGCAAACCGGTTGGGTGCCTACGTCATCGACAAGCTAGCTCGAAACCGTCTAGCCCGACTGGAAGACTTTCACCGCCGAGTGTTCGAGGGCGACGTCGGCGAACACGAGATCAACGAGCGCTTCAAGGCGATGGAGGACGGCGACTTCCAGCACCTGCTCGCCGCCATGCTCTCGGACATCGAGGCAGAGAAGATCCCGATCTACTCGGCGGCGTACATCCACATCGTGGACGGCGGCATCACCGACACGAGCTTGAAGCGATGGTGGGTGACCGCTGTCGCTCAGCTCCAGGTCTGGGACTTCATCGAGCTGGCCGACATTGGCAGGGAGAAGAAGGAGCTGGTGTCCACCATGCAGCTTGCCCAGGACGACGCGCTCCAACGCCTTCGACTGGTGGGCGCGATCGAGCAGGAGACCCGGTTGGTGCATCCGGGTATTGACCAGGAGGTCGTCGAACTCGAGTTCATCACGCGCATCTCGGCAGGCGGCGAGGAGCTGGTGAAGGTCCTCGGAGCGGCGATCGACGAGGCAGCGTCGCGAAGTCAGTAATCCATGTTGGCGTGCATGTCTTGCTCGTAGCCCTCCCGATCAAGAAAGGCCTCGAACGTTTCCTCGCTCGTCATGGCCTGAGCATATTCGAGGCGCATCTCACCGTCGTATGAGACGGGCAGCCCCGACTCAGCAAAGCGCCAACCAAAGGGGAGCCGCTGGCGCACGAATGCCTCGAACTCATCGAAGAGATTGCAGACCTCCTTGAAGGAGTCGCTCCGTAGCGGACCGAAGAGGAAGTGGAACCCGTCCGGCTTCCGGGTCATTGCAGCCGGGATGGCGCCCACCTGGGGAAGGTGAAAGTAGAGCGAGCCATGGCCGGGCAGAATGCCACCATGTGAACTCGGGTTGCGCCAGGTCTCGCGGACAACCTTCATCCGATCGAACAAGGCCTTCGCTTCCCGGTCTGTGGTCAACTCGAACAGCGCTTTGAACTTGTCCCCCCATTGTGCACCCATGAACGTCAGCAGCCCCTCGTGGGAGGTTCGCAGAGGCGTGAAGGGAAGCAGAAGCAAGAACGTGTGCTCCATCCAACTGAAGTATGCGTTGGTCATAGCGCACGCCAGGTAGCCACCGTGCCGCTGGTTCTGAAACATGGTGTAGGACGTGAATTCGCTCCCGTCGGGCCGCTTTTCGACGTGCGGCACGGATGACGGCCCCGAGTACGCCTTCTCGGCTTCGGACCGAAGGAACCGATACATGTCCTTGAAGCCATGGAAGTTGTTCTCGAGTGAGACGTGGCCGTCCTCCGCCTGTCGTCGCGCGAACGCGTCAAGATACTTCTCGGCTTCCCTCACGGCCTTCTTGAGCTTCCCAAGAGCTTCGTCGGTTATCTTCGTTCCCGGCGGGTGCGCGATCGGGAACTCAAAGGTGAATCCGAACTTCCGGAGTTCGACGGCGTAGGGTACCGAGTCGTACTCAAACAGGATGCTCCAGCGAACCTTCTCCGCAGGACCGTAGCAGGGCATCCCGAGAACGACCTTCAGGACGAAGTACACGAGGGATGGCACGGGGAAATCTTCGCCCGGCTTGCAATCGCCCGACGCAAGGTGCCGATCGACCCCCGGCTGCGGGGCCTTCAGCTTCGGCATCAGCCTGGTGAGCCTCTCTCGAAGCTCGTCGAGCGGGATCAACTTCGAGAGCTGGTCCTGATTCGTCATCTTGTTTCTCCCGGCATCCGCACGACGACCGGAGAGTACCAGTGCTGACCATGGTCCCAGTGACATGGCCGCCCCTACTCCCTAACCCCCCGAAGGGAATTCGAAATCCCTTCCCCACGTGCGCAGGGACATGGCCACGCTGCTTCAGCGTCTGGGGCTCGCCGCCCTCCTTTTGTCCGGCGTCGGGTGCACGACGGTCACCGTCCTCGACCCGGCGCCCGAGCCCGTCGAGGTGACCGCACGGACCTGGGTCGAGCCGGGCGGCGCCGTTCGGGCGGAGGTTCTGTGCCCGGTGGGCCTGACGATGACCGAGGGGACGTGCTGGATCAGCGGGTACCTCACGCTCACTGCCGAGGGCCCGACGATCGATCCCGCCGAGGGCTACGGCTGCGATGTCGTCAACGCGGAGAACGACGTGCGCATCATCGAGGTCACCGTCACGTGCGAGTGATCCGACGGCTAACCGTCAGCGATCGTCGTCTTCTCCCTCGTCGTTCTCGTCCACATCTTCACCGAGTTCGGCGAGTAGCGGTGCAACGTCGCGCTTGTAGTCCCACGCAACGACGCCGATAGGCGCACCCCTCGCGCTCTTCACGATCAGCCGGAGGTTCTCGAGGGATGGCCAGAAAGCCAGGATTGGGCCCCCAAAGCTGATCGGGCCCTTGCCGGGACCGAGGTCTGCCTTGGTGACGAGCGTTACCGGGCGGCCACGTAGGACGGACTTCCGCTCCTTCTTGAGCTGCTTCAGGGCGGCCTCGCCCAGGTGCTTGCGGAGGAACTCAGGATTGTTGAGGTCCACCAGGGCCCCAATCCAGATAACGGCCCCCTTGCCGGTCGGTTCAGCCGAGCGCAGCCACGCGAGACCTCCTGCAACGGAAGCCTCATCCCCTGCCTCGCCGAAGATAGCGAACGACGGCGTTGTCATGCCCGCATTCTACACGCCCTAGGCCAGCCAGTAGCGGTACGCCCTGGCCCTCCCCGTGACCTGAAGCTCGCCGCGCTCGAGAAGCTGCTGGACGGCCGTGTTCCACCGGCGGGTCGAGAGTCCGAGGATCGTCCGGATCGTCTGCGCCCGCAGACCGGGTGAGCGATCGAGCAGCTCGACGATGCGCCTCCGGGTGTCTGCCGTCGTACTCCCGTGGAAGGCCTCCCGCGCTCGATCCCGGCGTTCCTCGGGCCATGCCACGTCCACGAGGATGCTCCAGCGATGGCCGGCGGCCCAGGCGGCGTACGGCTCGAACCTCGGGTTCAGCTCGGCGGCCCACGTGACGAGCGTGACGAACTGCTGCCAGCGCTTCCACATGACGGCGTGGCTCGCGTAGCGGAGTCGTCGCGTGGCCTCGATCAGCGACGACGTCTCCCAGACGATGGTGACGAGGAGCTGGTCCACGATGTCGAGCCCGAGCACTTCGAGGTCGTCGAACATCCGCGCCTCGTCGATGCCGAGGTTCGCCCTCCAGACGAGGTAGCGGAGGCGCTGGAGCCCTCGCTGGTACCGGAAGGAGATGGCGGCCTGGCTTATGCCGAAAACGACGGCCAAGTCCGTCTCGAGGCACCCGCGGGCACGCAGCTCGACGATGTCGGCCTCCAACGGACTCACCTCGGCGAGCCGCTCGATCCACTGCGCCGCCACTGTGGCCAGGTCGGTCGGTGCAGCCGGGGCGGTTGGGGTGTCCTCGTTGGGCTCGGGTTCGGGGGCAGGGAGACGATCGAGCCGGACGGGATCGACCGGGATGGCGAATAGGGAACTCACATAGGCGGCGTGCGAAAAGTGAAAAAGCGGTCCTCCACCCGATGGAGGACCGCTTTTCTGTTTATGCGCCCACTCTCGGTATGAAGACCCGCAGATTCTCCACCGATGAAGTGAGGCAGATCAGGGAGACCTACGCGGCCGGCAAGGCCACGCTCGACACCCTGGCGAAGAAGCACGGCTGCTCCACGCAGATGATCTGGCGCCTGGTGAGCGGCGACAAGTACAAGGACGCTCCCGGACCGCTCACCGTCGTCCACCGGCGTCGCACCGTCCGGCCGAGGGCGCAGAAGGCGGCGCCGCCCAAGAGCGTGGAGATCAAGGTCGGCTCGACCGTGAAGCTCCGTTCCGGAGGCCCCGGCATGACTGCCGTGCAGGTGGACGACACGACCATCTGCGCGGCGTGGTTCGACGCAGCCGGTCGGAACCACGTCGGCGCCTTCCCCGTGAACGCGGTCGAGGTCGTGTCGTGAGCACGCCGGTCCCTGACACCGACTCTGAGCCGCTGTTCGAGTCCGAGGACGAGCGGCTCGAGTTCGCCGCCGCCTGTGAGGCGTGGCGCCGCCGTCGGAAGGACGAGGCGCCCAACACCGACCCGGCGCCGGGTCCCATCGACGAGGAGACGCTCGAGCCATGAGGACGAACTACATCGCCCTCGACGACGACAAGCTCATCGAGGTGATCGCCGGTAACGGCTGTGAGGGGATGCTCGCCGCTCACGAGCTGAAACGGCGGCTCCTGACGAGGAAAAAAACCGAGCCGCTCCGGCAGGCCTTCGAGAAGCGGATGGGGTACCCGCCCGAGCGGCTGAGGTGGTCGATCGACGGATCGGAGGGAACGCGATGATCTCCGCCCTCATCGACCTCACCTGGTGGTTCGGGAGCTGGAAGGGCGACGCTGGGCTCCGCAGCTCCTTCGGGGCCCAGCTCGCTCGAGCCAGGGAGGCGGCAAGCGGGCCGCTCGAGTTCACCGCCATTGATTCCAGCCACGCCGAGGACGCGATGATCAAGCGCCTCGGCTCGGCTCACTCGGCCGGCCGCATCGGTCGCCGCTTCGCCCAGCTCGACGGCTTCCAGCAGGAAGTCCTACGACTCCACTTCACCGGGGGCTCTCTCCCCTTCGGCGTGGACGTGAGCGCCATCCTCCTTCCCGCCGCACGTCGCCTCGTCGTCGCTGACCGGTTCCGCTCCGCACGTCACTGGCTCGCCGAGGCACGGGTCAAGAAGAAGACCGGCACCATCTCCGACGAGGTCACCCAGGCGAACCGGTACCGCCACGAGGCGAGCTTCTACCGCCGCTCGACGAGCCCGATTCCTCCCGAGGTCCTCCGGTTCGTCCTCCACGACGCTCCCGAGGCCGAGCAGGTCGCGCTCCGCAACGAGGCAGACCAGCAGGTCAGGGACGCCATGAACGCCTACGAGACCGTCCACGTCCCCGACTTCGAAGAGCGACGCATTCAGGTCGATGACCCACGAGCCTGGAAGAGGACACGATGAACAAGCTCAAGGCGGCCTACACCATCCGAGAGCTGAGCGAGCTGACGGGCATCTCCCGCTGGACCATCTGGCGCATGGTCGGGCGCGAGGGCATCCGCAAAGTGGGCACGGGGAAGGGTTCGCTCATTCCCCTCAGCGAATTCGTCCGGGCCTTCCCCGAGGTCTGGGACAGCCTACGGGTGGCCATGCACCTGGACCCTACCACCCAGGTCGAATGCGCTTCCTGTGGCCACGTGACGACCATCAACAAGCTCCGACGGGCCTAGTGCTGCAATCGTTGGTGCAGATGTTGGCATGTGGTGCAGGGAGCGCAGCGTATGGAATAGGAGCCGCGAGCGCAGAGCCTAACCCCAAAGGCAGGCTCGGTGGTGCGCTGCCGGTTCCGTCCTCTACATGGCCACCGCCAGCACGTGGGTGGCCGCCATTCTTGTTGCCCGTGCGGCTGTAATGGCTAGGTTGGGTGCACTGCCCTCGGCCACGCAATGGCACGGGGCCTGCTAAGCACCTACATGTAAACCCCCGCCCCTGGCTTCCGAAGGGCGGTTCCAAGGTGCGCAAAAATTCGACCGGCGCCCACGCTGGTGATCGCCCATGGCCGCGACGAAGCTCACCGAGGCCATGCGGGGCGTCGTCAGGTCGCTCAAGGCCGCCGGCAAGTCGAACAACGCCATCGCCAAGGCGCTCAAGGAGCAGTTCGGGAACGGCGTCGATCGCCGGAACATCGACCGCTACGTGGCCAAGATCGACCCCAATGCGGGTCCACCGGCCCCTCGAAGCCTCGGCAAGGCGGTCAAGACCACCGCGAAGGCGACGGCGCTCCCCAAGGACGAGTTGGTCGCGCTCCAGAAGCTCGCCGCGAAGCTCTGGACCCTGATCCATAGCGGGACGAGCACGGCCTCCGAGGTCGCCAAGCTCTCCGCGGAGTACCGGGGCGTTCAGGGGCAGATCCGAGAGGCGAAGACCTGGAGCGAGGCTCCGGCCGCCGACACGAAGCGCGTCGCCGCAGACGCCGAGGCGGTCATCGAGAAGCTGAAGCAGCTCGAGGCTGCACCCGCGCTCGACGAGCCCGCCCCCGTTCCCACGCCTGCCGATTCGGATGTCGAACCAGTCCCTGGCTCAGCGGCATGCGGCTGAGCTGCTCAAGCAGCCTCCGGAGGTCCTGGCCGCACTCCGTTACCGCTGGGATCTCTGGGCTCGACCCGACCAGCTTGCACCGAAATGGCCGTGGACCATCTGGGTCAACGCAGGCGGCGTCGGCTCGGGCAAGACCAGAGCGGCAGCCGAGTGGCTCCGAAGCAAGATCGAAGGGTCGCGTGAGCCCATAACCGTCGGCCTCCTCGGCCGGACCGCCAAGGACATCCGCGACGTCATGGTGAAGGGCGAGAGCGGCATCATCGCCGTCTTCCCCGACGGTCACCCCAGTTGGTACAAGCCCAGCTACTCGTGCGTTGACTTCCCGAACGGGTCGAAGGCGATCCTGCTCTCGGCCGAGAAGCCCGACGCCATCCGTGGCTTTCAGTTCCATTACGCCTGGGCAGACGAGGTCGCGGAGTATGGGGATGACGGCATCGCCGTCGAGAACCTCCTCCTCCGGCTCCGTCTCGGCATCCACCCGCAGCTCTGCATCACGACGAACCCGAAAGCTCGGCACGTCGTCCCCTGGCTCTTCAAGCTGACCGAGGACGAAGAGACGCGGAAGCTCAGGAACGTCGCGGTCACGCGATCGAACACGTTCGACAACGCGGCGTACCTCCCGAAGTCCTACCTCGACAACGCCCGGGCGCTCGGCGACTCCGCGCTCGGCCGCCAGGAAATCTACGGCGAGTTCCTCGACCTCTCCGGCGGGCTCTTCAAGGAGGCGTGGTTCAAGTACCAGCCTTCACCGCCACCGGGCCTCACCTACGTTGCGGTAGACCCCGCGGTCTCGACCAAATCGACGAGCGACGAGACCGGAATCATCGTCGTCCGGCGCGTAGGCAAGTTCGCCTACGTCCTCGACGACATCTCGGGGCACTACAGCCCGGAGACGTGGGCCCAGAAGGCCGTCGAGGCGGTCCGGACGTACGGCGCCAAGGCCATCGTCGCCGAGGTCTCGAGGGGCCACGACACGATCGCGGCGGTAATCCGCCAGTTCGACAAGCAGACCCCGATTCGCGAGGTCCAGGCCAACCGGTCGAAGGACCTCAGGGCCGTCCCGGTCGCCCACCTCTACGAGACGGGGCGCGTCTTCCACGCCCGCAAGTTCGAGCGGCTCGAGCAGCAACTCATCACGTTCGACCCCGCGACCCAGGTCGCAAACCGGAGCCGCAAAAAGGCCGGCTCCCCCGACCGAATGGACGCGCTCGTGTGGGGAATCACCGAGTTGCGGTTCGAGATCGGCGTCGCACCGTTCATTCCGATCGACGCTCGGCTCCCCACCGACTTCTGACCCATGGCGACCCAAAGCCTCCACGTCCGGGATGACGCTCCCGGTGGAGTGGTGCGCCTATCGGAGCCGAGACCGTCGAGCCGGCTCTACATCCAGCCGACCAGCATCTCAACCGTCACGAACTGGTCGATCGCTGCGATTCGGACTGCGCTCGCCGCACACGATCAAGGCGACTTCGCCGGGTCGGCTGCGCTGGCGGACTCGGTCCGGTGCGACGGACAGATCCACGCTGCCCTCGAGACGCGGGTCTCCCCGGTCATGGCCCGGTCGGCGCTCCCCTTCATGGTGGAGGCCTCCCGAGGGATCGACGACCGCCGGGCAGAAGCGCTCGCTCGTCGAATCCAGACGCTCTGGCCGACTTCCTGCCAGGAGCCCCAGCTCGCCGCGTTCCTCCGAGACGCCGTCATGCTCGGCGTCGCCGTCGGGCGCGACGACATGCCGCTCGTGGACGGTGAAGAGGTCCCTCGGCTCCGAAGGCTCCGCCCTCTCGGCCTCAACTGGGACGAACACGAGGCCTCGTTCAAGTACATCGACAAGAACGGCGTCACGCACACGGTGACCCCCGGGGAGAACGGCTGGGTCCTCCACGCTCCGTTCGGGCCGGACTCTTGGATGTACGGCGCCGTCCGAGCGCTCGGCCTTCTCTACGCGATGAGGGCGTACGCCTTCCGCGACCACGCACGCTGGAACGAGCGGCACGGGCTCCCGATCCTCGCGGTCAAGGAGCCGCACTTCGCGTCCGACGACGTCGAGCGAACGAAGGACCTCTACAACCGGCTCGCGAAACTCGGGAGCGAATCCGTCATCAGGCTCCAGCAGGGCTCGACACCCGAGGAGGGCGGGTGGGACCTGAAGTGGCTCGAGCCGGTCACCCTCTCGTTCCAGGGCTTCTCTCGGCTCTACCAGGACATCCGCCACGAGTTCATCGCGGTCCTTCTTGGTCGCGACCCCGAGTCGGGCTCGAAGGGTGTAGGCGGTGACGAGGCAGCCCTCAAGGAGAGCGTCCGCAACCAGTACATCCAGGCCGACCTCGAAGGCCTGGCGACGACGCTCCGGGAGCAACTCTGGAAGCCTTGGGTCCTTCGCAACGTCGATGCACGACGCGGCGAGCTGACCCCCTGGCCTCGTTGGGAAACGCGACCGCCCACGGACATGGGACGTCGTGCCGACCAGCTCATCAAGGCCGCTGACGCCATCGAGCGGCTCGAGCGGCTGAACATCGACACGACCGAGGTCCGCGAGGAGTTCAAGCTCCGGCTCCGAAGCGGAGACACACCGACTCTCCCGAAGCTCGAGCCGCCGTCGAACGACGAGCCCGCCGAGCCCGACACCGCACCGCCGCAACAAGAGACGTAACCGATGAAGCTCGAAGGGGTTTGCCCCGTGGAGATCGTTCTCTCCGGGGAAGGGACCGCTCCATCCGAATTCCGGATCGTGGGGCCTGGTGTCACGCGGACGCGGAAGGGCGACCTCGTCTTCGACGACAAGGCGGCTGGGTTCGTCGCGTCCGAGCACGCGAAGGACCCTCGGCGTCTCCCGATCGACTTCGACCACAGCACCGAGGACCGAACCGTCGCACCGGCGGATCGAATCGCGGCCGGGTCGTTCGTCCCCGAGATTCGCAATGCGGAGCTTTGGGCGGCTTCGGTCGAATGGACGCCCAGGGGGAAGGCGGCCGTCGAGCACAAGGAGTTCCGATACACGAGTCTGGCGGGGCTCGTGGAGCGAGAGGGCAATCGGATGCGCCTCCGACGGCTCAAGTCCGTCGCCATCACGAACACGCCCGCAACCATTGGCGCCGAACCGCTCGTGGCGAGCGAAGGCAGCCCGAGTGAGGAAGCTATGGCAGCAGAAACCAAGCAGGAGAACCTCGTCACGCTCGCCCTCGGGGCGAAGGACGACCAGGAAGCGGTCACCCTCGCGGGCGACCTGAAGGCCGTCTTCTCGGAGGCCGAGATGGTCACCGGCAAGAAGGGCCCCAACGAGATCCGGGGCGCCCTTCAGGCCCTGAAGCTCAAGGCCGACCGTGCCGACGAGCTGGAGGCGAAGCTCTCCGAGTTCGCCGCCCAGAAGGAGAAGGATCAGCGTGAGGCGCTGATTCAGAAGCTCTCCGAGGAGAAGAAGCTCCCCAAGACGATGCACGAATGGGCTCGCAAGGTCCCCTTCGAGTCGCTCGTCGCATTCGGGGAGTGCGCCCAGCCCTACTCCGGCCCCGCGGACGTGGAGTCACCGAGCGCCGAGCAGGTCACCGACCCGGAGCTGGCGAAGGCGCTGGCGAAGGTCGGCCTCACCGAAGACGACTACCGCGCGGCCCAGAAGGCCGGAGCGGTCTGAAAGGACAGCACCAATGGCCCTCACCGGAGACAAGGCGCGGCTGCGCGTCGGCGAGCCGATCGCCGTCGGCCAGCACCCCGTGGCCACGAACACTACGATCTACCAGGGCTCGCTCATCATGGCGAATGCCGGTGGCTATGCCACCGTCGGCGCTGCGGCCACTGGCCAGTTCGCCCTCGGCGTCGCGACCAAGAAGGTCGTGAACAACCCCGGCGCCAACGGTGCCGAGAAGGTGCCGTACGAGGTCGGCGACTTCGAATTCAATTCGGGGACCGCTGGCGACGCCCTGACCATCGCCAATGTGGGCGATCAGGTGTTCATCATCGATGACGATGTCGTGGGCGCAACCAACGGTGGCGCCACTCGCAGCGTCGCCGGAATCCTCATCGGCCTCTCTGCGGCCGGCAAGCCCATCGTTCGCGTCGGCCTCGGCCTCCAGAGCTGAGTAGGGACGCAGGAGTAGAAGCACAATGAGCGGCATTCAAACGCCGGCCAGCTTGGCCGCGCTGAAGACTCGTCTCTACAAGACGTTCGGCGAGGCAATGGCCTCGGCGCCCGTCTTCTCCGAGCGTCTCGGTCTCTTCACCGACATGCCCTCGGACACGGAGACCAATACCTACGATTGGCTCGCGGGCCTCTCGGGGATGGTCGAGTGGATCGGGCCCCGCATGGTGGACGGCTTCAAGGAGCGCGTCTTCACCATCAAGAACAAGCACTACGAGAAGACCGTCGAGGTCAACCGCGACCAGCTCGACGACTCGCCGATGACGGCGATCGGCAATGCGGCCGAGCGGCTCCGCATCCTCACGGAGGCCGGTCGGAAGCTCTCGGATGACCTGCTGCTCGACGTCCTGGTCAACGGCCACCAGCGCACGTGCTACGACGGCCAGTTCTTCTTCGACACGGATCACCCGACGGACCTCGACGCGGCTGGTACGCAGTCGAACCTCGAGGCCGCCGCGTTCGCCCTCACCGGCCCGAACTTCGCCACGGCACGTGCTCGCATGATGTCGTTCAAGGGCGAGAACGGCCGTCCGCTTGGCGTGCGGCCGAACCTCCTCGTCGTGCCCCCGGCACTCGAGACGACGGCCCACACCATCGTCACGGCGGCCCAGGGCGCCTCCGGGGCGACCAACGTCCAGGCTGGGATGGCCAAGGTCGAGGTCGTTCCGGAACTCGCCGGTGCCGACACCACCTGGTACCTGTTCGACACCCAATCGACCGGTGCAAAGCCCTTCATCCGGCAGCTCCGCAAGGCGCTCCAGCTCGTGGGCCGCACCGCCGAGACCGACGAGCCGGTCTTCACCCGCAATGCCTACCAGTGGGGTCTCGATGCTCGTATGGGCGTCGGGTACGGCGTCTGGTTCAAGGCCTTCAAGGGGGTCGGTTGATCATGGCGCGCAAGGTGGAGGGGTACGTCCTCATCTGCGGACGTGCCTTCGAGCGGGAGGGCTTCACCGGCTTCTTCCGCGGTGGGGTGAAGTGGCCCAGCGATCTGCCGGGCCGCTTCGCTCTCGTCACGCCTCAGCTCCTCGCCGTCCTCAAGGCGGAGAAGAAGCTGAGCATCGACACCGACCCGGAGCTGCCGGAGGACTTCGACGTCGAGCAGCTCGAGCGCCTCGACGTTCCGCCTCGGACGTTCATCGATCACGCAGCGCTCGCCCTCGACGAGTCCAAGCGGCTCGATCGCGAGATCGCCGCCGAGAAGGCCCGCCTCGAGAACGCCAAGAAGGCGGCCGAGCTTGCCCGGCTTCGTGCCGAGCGTGAGGCCGCCGAGAAGGGCGAGATCAAGGCGAGCAAGGCCGAGAAGCCCGTCGAGAAGCCGAAGGCCTGACCCGTGTCGCAGTACGCCACGCGGGAGGAACTCGCCAAGTGGGGGCTGCGGGCCAACGTGCTCGCAGCCTTCACCGAAGCGGAACAGGACGCGCACCTTCAGGCGGCCTCCGCCGTGTTCGAGTCCTACGCCCTGAACCGTGGCTACGCGTTCCCGCTCGCGACCTGGGGCGATGACCTCAGGATGAGCGTCGTGCGAGTTGCGGCGTGGACGCTCCTCACGCTGCGTGGAGCGAGCCCGAGCAACCCGGCCGATGAAGGCGTGGCGAAGGCGCACGACGATGCGATCTCCTGGTGGCGAGACATCGCCAGGGGGGTCGCGAACCTCAACATCAGCACGCCGGACCGCGGGCCGACCGGGGTCCCCGAGGTGTTCGATGCTGGGGGCGGGAGCGGGCCGCGGGGCTGGTAATGGGCATCTCCGTCACCGGCGACTTCGAGGCGCTGCATCGCCTCCGGGTCAAGATGCGCACCGTCGGTGACGCACCGACTCGCCGGGCCATCATGGGCGAATTGAAGGACGACTCCGTCGGCCTCGTCCGCAAGTCGTTTCAGGCTGAGCGTTCCCCGTACGGCGTGAAGTGGCAGGACGCACCGAGCGTCGCCGGACGCCCGCTCCTCCAGAAGACCGGCAAGCTCCTCGGCAGCATCGGCGGCAAAGCGCGGACGGATTCGTTCTCCCTGCGAGCACGGGCCCGCTACGGCTGGTACCACCAGCACGGCGCCAAGCTCCGCGGCCGGAAGCGCCGAGTCGCCGTCGCGGGCCCCATGCAGCGGGTGACGTTCTCCGGTCCGCTCCAGAAGGGAAAGAGACGTCGCAAGTCGATTCAGATCGGCCGACGCAAGCGGTACACGGTGAAGGGCAAGGTCACGGGGTTCCTCCCGGCACGTCAGTTCTTCCCGGTGGACTGGGAGTTCCCGCCCGACTGGGTGCCCATCTACAAGTCGGCGACGTCGAGGATCATCCGTCGCCACTTCGGGATATGACGCATGGCCTCGCACTTCCCGCTCAAGGACCTCTTCGACGAGGTCGTGGCCTGGTACGTCGCCAAGGGCGACACCGTCGATCACCGGTTCGGCTCGAAGTCCATCTTCGAGCATCGGAACGCAAACACGTTCGTCTGGGTTCCGAAGCTCTCTCGCCGGACCGACAACGAAGCCACGCGGGCGATTGACAAGCACAAGATCAACTTCGGGGCCGAGCACGTCGTCGAGGTCCACTGCTGGGGCGCGACGGAAGAGCTGGCCTACCTGATGGCCGAGAGCCTTCTCTTCGCCACTCGAGAGCTTGGCCGAGCTGACGTCTCGTTCCTCGGCGCCGAATGGCACGACTTCGAGGAGCAAGGCGCCACCGAGCTTGGCTCCGTCTTCGTGGTCGAACTGGCTGTGAGGGCGGCCTTCATTCGGCGGTACACGCCGGTCGCGGCGTACACCGGCGCCGTCTCGAGTCCGACACCGCCTGACGTCCCGACCACCGATCCGTCCTCGGTCACCATCGAGGTCCACGCGACCGACGACGTGAGCCAGGACGGCACCGTCATGGCTTCCGACACCGTCACGGGCTGAGCCCGGAGAAGTTCCAGATGGGGAAGAAACTGCCGAGAGAGCAGGCGGACGAAGTCCGTCCTGAGGAGCCCACCATTGCCGAGCGGGAGACCTCCGAGGCGCCCGAGGAGACGCCCGTCGAGGCGCCCTCTGTCGTCGTCGTGGTGGCCACGGAGGCTTCGGAGCCTCCGGCTGAGCCTCTTCTTCTGACGCCCACCGAATGGGCGGTTCGCAAGGGGCACACGAACCCAACCGATCCTCGCATTCGAGGAATCGACAACTTCAAGGCTTGGGTCTTCGAGGCAGCGAAGCACCACGCGGGCTGGGGAACGCGGGTCGCCCTCAACAAGCCGATCGACGAATCGGAGTACGACGCTGCCGTCGGCTCCGCCTTGAGCATTGCCTGCAAGGGGCAGTGAGGAGCTGAAGCAATGGCACTCCCTGGAGTCGATGTCACCACCCTCGATGGTGAGCTTGGCATCATTGCGCCCGACACCTCCGCCGACAGCGCCAAGGTCGGCACGTGCACGAGCGGGACGGTCGGTGAGGTCTACACGTTCGAGGGGACCGACACCCAAAAGGTGAAGAGCACGCTCGGCAAGGGCGCTCTCGTCGATGCCGTCATCCACCACCTGCTCGCCTCGGGCGGCAAGCGCATCCGCGCCGTTCGTGGTGCGGGCTCGACCGCCGGCACGAACTCGTCCGTGACCCTGACGGGTACCGGCCCGAACCCCGGCCCGACGCTGACCGGAACGCCCGACGACGACTACCAGTACCGGATCGTCATCGTTTCGGGCGGTGCGGTCGGAACCGCGACCTTCAAGTACAGCATCGACGGCGGCGACACCTTCAGCCCGGTCCTCGTCACGGCCTCCACTGCGATCGGCAACGGGGTCACGATCGGCTGGACCGCAGGGACGTACATCGCGGGCGACGTCTACGCTGCGACCAGCACGGGGCCGAAGAACTCCACGGCCGACATCCAGGCGGGGCTCGACGCCCTCATCTCGTCGCCGCTCACCTGGAAGTTCGCCCACATCGTCGGTTTCACCGACACGGGCGCGAACTGCGCCACGCTGTGCACGGCGGTGCAAGCGAAGATGGCGGCGGCCCTGGCGGCCCACCGGTACTGCTTCGCCATCGTCGAGGCGCCCCCGGTCTCCCCGGCCTCGCTCGTCTCCGCCTTCGCCTCGTTCGTCGGCGACCGCGTGATGGTGGCCGGCGGGTTCGCCGAGGTCCTCAACGACGTCTCGGGTCGCGTGGACAAGCGGAGCATCGGTCGCCTTCTGGCGGCTCGCATCGCCCGGGTCCCGATCTCGGTCGCCCCGCTCCGGAACGAGACGGACTCCGACCTCTTCGCCATCCCCAACGTCGTCAGCCTCATGCCGGCGGGTGAATCGACGGCGAACGGCTACCTCGACTCGGCGAACGACTCGAGCCTCGACAACGCCCGGTTCGCCACGGCGATGCACTTCGACAACCGCCAAGGCTTCTACTTTGCCCACGGCAACATGATGGCGGCGGTCGGCTCCGACTACGCGCTCGTCCAGCACCGACGCATCATGGATCGAGCCCTGGAGGTCGGTTACGACCGAGCCGTCCGGCTCTGCCAGAAGCGCATCGCTCGTGACCCCGGGACGGGGTTCATCGCGACGGGGCAAGCGGAGGCGATCGAGAACTCGGTCAACGACGCGCTCAAGTCCGCGCTCGTGGACCCCGGCCACGCCATTCGAGCGAAGGCCCTCGTCAACCGCAGCGACAACCTCTCGGCCGACCCGACCATCCGCATCAAGCAGCGGGTCATGGCCTACGGCTACGGCGACCGGATCGAACTCGAGTCGGGCTTCGCCGTGACGCTCCCCTGACCAATCCGGAGACCTGAGCCATGACTTTGTCTGTTCCGAAGCGGGACGGGTTCCGCTTCTCGTGGCCGTCGTTCACCCTGATGGAGGGGGAAACTCCTCTCGAGGGGATTCGAGGCTTCAACATCAAGCCGGTCGTCGAGGGCAGGACCGAGACCTACGGCCGTGGTCGGTTCCCCAATGGCTTCACCAAGGGGACCATCCGGTACGAGGGCCAGCTCGTCTGGCAGCTCGACTTCTGGAACGACTGGACGAAGGCCAAGGGCGAAGGGTTCCTCGACGGGATCTACTCGTTCACAGGGCTGTACGAGGAGGGCGTCGATCGCCGGACGATCTCGATCGGCGGCGTCGTCTTCACCGAGGCGGACTCCCCGGCTGCACAGGGTGATGAGGGCCTCAGCGTCACGGTCCCGTTCAAGTGCCTCGAGTACACCGAGAATGGCATCAGCCCGTTCCAGCAGGTGGCTCGATGAGCATCACGCTCAAGGCCCGTGGGTTCGAGGCGGAAGCGCGTCTCCCCGAGTGGGGCGACCTTCTCGCCTTCGAGCGGGCCAAGGAGAAGAACGAGTTCCAGGCGATGCGCGACCTCTGGAAGAAGGTCCGCGTCTCCGGCGGGGACGGAATGCCCGCCGCTCTCGAGGTCTCGTTCGTCGCCGCCGTGTTGAAGCAGGCGGGCTCCGGGATCGAGGTCCGTCTCGTGGAGGACGAGTTCGAGTACCCGGCCGACCTGGCCGAGGCAATGGTCCGGCTGCCGGACCGTGGTCCCTTCCACGTGTTCGAGACGTGCGGGCTCTACGTCCTCACGCGTGAGCCGAAGAACGCCGAGATGGAGGCGTTCTGGAAGCAGCGGGACAAGAGCCAGCTCCTCGCGGCTCACGGCCTCGTGAAGGCCGTCACGCTCTTCGTGACCGGGGCTCCGGCGGACAAGCCGCTCGAGATCATCGAGACCTCGTACCCCGCAATCTTCGCGGCTCTCGCCGTCGCTGTCTCCGAGGTCGGCGGTCTCACGCTCGAAGTCGAAGTTGGAAAATCCTAGAGCTGCGAGACGTAGCCCGTCGGCATCCGCTCATTGCAGCGAAGTGCCTGCTCGCAGCTCGACGGGGTGAGGACAGCAGAGAGGGCATGGTGGGCGCCCTCATCGAGGCTGACACGCACCTTTACCTCCACGGCTGGTTCGAGGCGGCAGCGAAGCAGAAGCGGTAATGGCGGAGCTGAAGTGGAGCGTCCGGCTCGACGACAAGATGAGCGCGACGGCCAAGGCCGCCGCCAAGTCTGTCGATAAGCTGGGCGACTCTCTCCAAGGCCTGAAGAAGGCGGCCGGTGGCGTCACGAGCGCCGGGGCGAAGCTCAGCGCGTTCCAGAGGCTGGTCCAGTTCACGGGCCAGAACTTCGGGACGCGTGGGGTGAATGCCCTGATGGCCGCCTCCCGTGGCGCCGTCTGGGCGGGCGAGAAGCTCGGCCCCGTCTGGAAGGCCGTCGGCCCCGCCCTGATGACGGCCGGTGCCGCCGCCGCAGCGGCTGCCGCTGCAATCATCGGTCTCGGTTTGGCCGCCACGGGCGCCGCCCTGCAAGGGGCAATGGCCTTCTCCGAGACGAAGGCCAAGAGCATCTTCGCCTTCGAGAAGCTCCTCGGTGGCGGGGCCGCCGCAGCCAAGGCCTGGGACCTCGTCACCGCCTCGGCACGCAAGACGAAGATGCCGATCTCCGAGGTCGCCTCGGGGATCAACTCGCTCGTCGCCGCCGGGTTCGACCTCAAGACGGCGGACACGATCTTCAAGCAGCTCGCTGACTTGAAGACGTTGAACCCAATGGCGAACACGGAGGGGATCGTCCGTGCGATTGGGCAGATCAAGGCGATCGGCCGCCTCCAAGGTGACGAGCTAATGCAGCTCTCCGAGGCGGGCGTGAACGTCGCAGACGTTTACGAAGAGATCGCCAAGCGGATGAAGGTCACGAAGGAGGAGGTCGTCGCCCTCCAGCGTGAAGGCAAGATCGACGCGAAGACCGCGATCGAGTCGATCCAGGCGGCCATTGCGAAGAAGACCGGGAAGGACTCCGGTGCTGTCGCAGGCAAGGCGCCGAAGACGGCCGCCGAAACGCTCCAGAGGCTCAAGGAGCAGTTCTTCGACCTCGTCAACCTCGACTTCGGTCCGGTCCAGAGCTTCCTCGGAAAGCTCGAGTCCGCGATCGACGGCAAGGGCGGCAAGGCGCTCGCCGGGTCGCTCGAGAGGCTCTTCAAGGCCATTGGCCAGGGCCTCGATTCGATGTCGGTGGACGACATCAACGCCATGATGACCGGGTTCGCCCGGAGCATCGATGGCGTCACCTCGGCGGTGAAGGCCATGACCTCGGCCTACCGCGAGGTCACCGGGTTCCTCGACGACTTCAACGCACGCGGCCCCGTGCTCCAGGGCACGGTCGAAGGCCTCGGCAACACCTTCCTCACCGCGGTCACCGGTGGCCTGTACCCGTTCCTCGCCGTCCTCGGCGACATGATCGATTGGATCGGCTCGGTCGGGGACATGTTCTCCGAGGTCTCGTCGGAAATCTCCGAAGCCGCCGCCGGGCTCGGCGGCGACATCATCTCGGGGATCGTTCAGGGCATCGTCGATGCTGCGGGTGAGGTCGCTGCTGCCGTCCGCAACGCGTGCCAGTCGGCGATCGACGCCGGCAAGGACGTCCTCGACATCGGCTCGCCCTCGAAGGAGTTCGCCCGGATCGGCCGCTGGTCGATGGAGGGCTTCGCCCGGGGCGTGAACGACAACTCCCCCCTCGTGGCCTACGCCGTGGCGGACCGAATGGGCAACGCAGCCCAGGTGGGCGCCCAGGCGGCGCAGAACGTGGTCAACAACTCGACCACGTCGTCCTCGAAGACGGTCAGCATCGGGGCCATCAACGGCCAGAGCGATCCGAAGGGGACGCGCTCGGCGCTCGAGTCGCTCTTCCGCAGCCTCAACTTCGCGGCGGCGTGACCCATGGTCCAGCAGTTCATCCCCGGGACGCCCTGGTACGAGAGCCCCGAGGAGTGGGACAAGCTCAGCCTCGGCGGTAAGGACATTCCCGGCACGGCACGGGTCCGCATCAACCGGGGCAACAAGTGGGACCGGAAGATCGCCAAGGGCGAGCACGGCGAGACCCAGGAGTACAACGGCGCTCAGGCTGCGTCGGTCGAGATCGAGATCAGGCTCGAGACCACCGAGCAGTACATCGCGTTCGCCAAGATCCTCTCCGAGTTCGAGCCTGACCGAGGCAAGAAGGAGCAGAAGCCACACGACCTCATCCACCCGGCGGCCTCGATTCGGAACGTCCGCTCCGTCTGCATCGAGGACATCGACGGCCCCGACCTCGATGGCCAGTTCGCGGTCTTCCGGTTCTCCTGCTTCGAGTACCAGCCGCCGAGCAGCAAGAACGCGAAAGGGACGGCGAAGGGAGCGACGGAAGCGTGTGCCGCGAACCTCGTGGCGTACGACGCCCTCCTGACGAGGTTCGCCTCGGCGCCGACGGAGGCCGAACGCTTCCTCCTCGATCAGCAGATCCAGATCACCTACCAGACGCTCGTCGCCCTCGGTTGTGCCCAGCACGCGCCACCGGCGGGTTATCCGCTCGGCCCTCCGCCCGACCCGAACATGCCGGAGCCCGACCCGATCGACTCCTTCATCGAGGGGATCGAGGACGCGGCTGAGGACGCCAACGACTTCATCTTCGGTGAGGACGAGTAAGTGGCGTTCGTCGAGATCAACGGCGTCGCCGCCACGCAGTTCAGCCTCCGGCTCCCGCTCTCGGGCGCCTGGGACGCTGAGGCCGAGGTCACGACGACCGACGTCTCGAAGGTCACGGGCAAGGTCACGATCAACTTCGCCGGGACCGGGCTTGTCGGGACGACGAAGAAGCCCGGCACGGACCAGGGCGGCAAAACGACGATTCGAATCGTTGCAGGCGCTGGCGGCCTGGATGCTCAGGTTGAGCCTCTTGGCTACGGCCCGACCTTCGCCTCCTCAGTCCTCAACGCCATCCTCGCCCGAGGCGGTGAGACGCTCGACGCAGCGACCGAGCCCGAGCTTCTCGGCTTCGGCCTGACCCACTGGGTCCGTCTCGAAGGAGATGTTGCCAGCGCGATCCGGCGCCTCGTCGAGTACCTCGCTTCGCTGAGGGATGCGGGTGCGACCTGGCGGCTCACGCTCGCCGGCTTGGTCTGGATCGGGACCGAGACGTGGCCGGAGATCGCACCGACCTACGTCCTGGAGCACGAGGCACCGACCGAGGGCTGGGACCTCGTTGCAATCGAGACGCTCGGCATCCTGCCGGGGACGACCTTCCGAGGGCGCCACGTCTCGGGTGTCGAGTACACGGTCGATGCCTCCAAATGCCGAGCACGGGTCAGCTATGACGGCGCCAAGGACCCGCTCGCCGACGAGTTCACGACGTTCGTCCGTCGGCAGACCGCCCACCTCGACTACGCCGCCTCCTACGACGTCCGGGTGGCGAAGCAGAACGACGACGGGACGCTCGAAGTCGTTCCGTACTCGAAGCGCCTCCCGGGCCTCTCGCGCGTCCCGATTCGAGGCCTGCCCGGTTGCAAGGTGAAGGTCTCACCGGGGGCGAGAGCGACGCTCCGCTTCCTCGATGGCGTTCCGGCGAAGCCGTACGTCTCCGACTTCGAGCCCTCCGGCCTCGTCGAGCTTCAGCTCGGCGAAGGCGCCTCCCACCGGCTCGCGTCGGGTGATGCAGCCCTGGCTTGGGTCCTCGCCATCCTCTCGGCTCCATGCGCGTCACCGGGCTCGCCGCTCGTCGTGACGCCCCCGTTCCTCTACCCGTCGCCAACCTCGATTCGGTCGAACGGTCCGGCTAGGACATGACGCAGCAAGCTCCGTTCGGCGTCGATCTCTCGACGTTCGTCAACGGCAAGCCGGACCTCGATCCGTCCTTCGAGCCGATCTCGAGCCCGACCCGCGTCCTCTCGGAAGCGCTCGCACGACGGCTCATCACGAGGCGCGGGACCATCAAGGAAGACCCGGACTTCGGGACGGACGTCCGCGAGTGGTGCCAGGCGCGGATGAGCAACCTCCGGCTCGCTCAACTGCGGGCCGCGGTTGAGGCCGAGTGCCTCAAGGACGAACGGGTCAGGACCGTCACGGCGACCGTCACGTTCATGGGCGGACGCATTCGCATCGTCGTCGCCGGTGAAGGCGATCCGGGCAACTTCACGCTGACGCTCCTGGCCGACAACCTCACGGTCGATCTCCTCAACACGGCGGGCTGAACGATGTCGTCACCGGCGCTCTCGCTCAAGGAGCTTCTCGAACTCGAGAAGACGACTCCCGAGGCGATCGAAGCGACCATTCTCGGCCTCCTCCAGGGGTTCGGGTTTCCGGTCACGAGCTGGCAGACGGCATCGGTCCCCCGCCGCATCATCAAGGGGATCTCGTCGCCGCTCGCCGACTCGTTCCGCAAGGGCTACCAGGTCGCAAGCGCCGGCTATGGGCGGCTCGCCCGTGGCCGTTGGCTCGACCTCTGGGTGGAGGACCGGTACAACCTCCCCCGCAACGGGGCGAGCTACACGATCGGGAAGCTCACCCTCGTCGATAACGGCGGCGGTCCGCACACGGTCAACGCCGGCCAGCACATCGTCTCGACCCAGGACGGCACGAAGACGTACACCGTCACGGGCTCGGGGACGATCGCCGAGAACGGCACGCTCGTCCTCGACATCAAGGCCGAGAAGCCCGGCGCCAAGTACAACGTCCCGAACGGCTCGATCACGCGGCTCCTCACGAGCCTTCCGACGGTAACGGTCTCGAACGACGCCATCGCACCGACGGACACGTGGATCACGACCCCCGGCGGCGACGTCGAAGCCGACGCGGACTACTTCGCTCGCGGGACGTCCCAGTGGGGAACGCTCGCGGTCACGACGCCGAAGCAGTTCTTGGAGGCGGTCGTGAAGAAGGCCGTCCCGACCATCACGAAGGTTCGGCCCGAGGACGATAACCCGCACGGCCCGGGCTCGTGTGAGCTGGTCCTGGCCAATGCGGCGGGGCCGGCCACACCGGCCGAGGTCGCTGCTGCCCAGCTCGCGCTCGACCCGCTCCGTGCTGTGGGCTCCTCGACGCTCACTGCGGTTGCGGCCCAGGCGTTCAACCTCACCCTCGAAGGCGAGGTCCGCGTCCTCTCCGCCTTCCTCAACTCGGCGAAGGCCAAGGTTGATGAGAACCTCGCCCGCCTCGTCGCCGAGCACCCGCTCGGGGATGTTGTCGTCTACGAGCAGCTCGTCGAGGAGGTCATGAGCCCCGAGGGCGTGAAGAAGGTCTCCTTCACGAGCCCCACGACCGACGTGGCTATCGGCTCGCTCTCGGCGCTCACCATCACGAACAAGCTCACGTGGAAGGCCGTCTGAGCCGTGTACGAGACCTACACGCTCGAGAACCGGCCCGCCCAGTTCGCGGGCAAGTGGGGCAAGCGCTTCTTCGGTGTCTTCGGTCGCCTCATGGACACGGCGCTCGAGGGCGTCCGGCAAGCCATGCTCGCTCGGTACGTCCGGCACTGCCCTGAGGACGCGCTCCCGTACTACGCGACGGATGTCGCCATCCCGCGCTTCCGTGCGGACACGCCGGGCGAGCTTCGAGAGCGCCTCAAGGACCCGTGGACCTGGTGGGCCCAGGTTGGAACCGAGACGGGCATCCGCAACGTCCTCGGCATCCTGGGCTTCGGCACCGGCGCGCTCGACACCGTCTTCTGGGACCAGAAGAGCGGCTACACCTTCGACGGCTCCTCCTGGTGGTCGAGGTTCTGGATCCTCGCGCGGCAGAACCACGGCTTCAGCCTCCACACCGACTACGACACCCAGCAGACGGCGCTGACGACGTGGGACGTCGCTACGTCGCAATGGACCTGGGAGTGCACCGCAGCCGGGGACGTGGTCGAGCAGGCTCGCGAATACCTCTGGACCTACAAGGCCCATTACGCGGTCCCTGTCGCCCTCTACCTGAAGTTCGGCGGCGGCTACCTCTGGGACGAGTGGCTCTTCCTCGGTCCCAACAACACGTGGTCCTGGGCCGAGTTCGTCGGAAACATCGATTGGGATACGGCGGCCGATGTGACCCGCGTCACGTGGGAGACGGGCCAGCTCTGGAACTACGACGTGAGCGAGACCGGCACGGTCCTCACCTGGGACAACGCCGAAGACATGACCCGTCGGTGGGGCGGTAGGCACCGCGGCCCGACGGACTGAGCAGGGAAGGAAGCACCAATGCCGTCAGCAGTGACCGAAGCGGCCACGTGGGAGTCGTCCGTCATCGCCCCGGTGGGCTCCGACATCATGTCGGCCCAGGGGATCCGGGACATGGGCCAGGATCTCGCGAACCGGACCAAGTGGCTGAAGGAGACCTTCGGCGCCTTCCAGTTCGCAGCGAACAACGCGACCGGCGTGACGTACACGGGGACGACGACCGACATCTCGAACCTTACCTTCTCGAACGTGAAGATCGGCGATCAGATCGTCATCTTCACCCAGGCGAGCTTCCGGGCGACGGCCGGCACGACGGTGAAGGCGGGCCTCGCGGTCTACGACGAGACGAACTCGGCCTACGTCCAGATGGGCTTCTCGGCGACGCCGGTGTGCCAGTTCACCGCGCTCAACACGGACGAGAAGGTCGTGGCCCTCTGCGTGGGTAAGACCATGGCGGCCGACCAGGGGACGGTGAAGTTCCGCGTCGATGTCTCCGTTGCCGGTGGCACGCCCACCGTCGAGCGAACGAGCGGCATCTACATGGTCGGGCTGCACCTCCGTAAGGGCCAGACCTGAGCGCCTTCCTTCCCTGAGCACGCGGGAAAGCAGCAATGGCAGAAGCGATTCCGACTTCGGTCGAACAGCTCCTTATTGCCTCTTCGGCGGGACGGGGACCGTACAAGCTCGCCGTCAAGGCGGGCTCGACGGTCAACCTCACCCTCTCGGGGGAGCAGACGGTGGGCGGGGTGGCGTGCGTCGAGAACGACCGCGTCCTCGCTGCGGGGCAGACCGACCCGAAGAAGAACGGCATCTGGATCGTGAAGGTCGGCCCGTGGGTTCGCGCGACCGATCACGACTCCGATCGTGACTGCACGCTCGGCGCTCGTGTCGAGGTCCTGAACGGGACCAACAAGGGCGACTGGCACATGACCGCCCCGACGACGGGGACGGTCACGCCGAACGTGACGGCCCAGACCTGGACGAAGGACGACCCAGCGAGCATTCAGGGGCCCGACATCAACATCGGGACCGAGATCGACAACGTCACGATCGACATCGGCAACGGGGCGGACACCGTCAACGTCGTCGCGAACGATGTCTTCCTCCGTGCCGACAACCAGGTCGTCATCGGTACGGGCGTCGAGAACAACTTCATCGTCACGCCCGACGTCGCGACCCTCTACACCAGGGTCCAGGCGATTCGAGGGCTCAGGTTCGCCGCGAATGGCAGTGACGGCGTCTCGTTCGAGTGCACGCACGCGAACGGGAACGTGAACCTCCAGCCGGGCTCGAGCGGGAACATCATCCCGACCCGGCCCATCCTCGTGGGCCCGGGGACGACGTTCTCGATTACGCAAAGCCAGCAGACCTCCGGCGCCGGCAACGCGATGTCGGTCCGTGGCCAGCAGGGCCAGGCTGGGTTCGTCGGCGGCGACCTCATCCTGGCCGGTGGCCTCGGTGGCACTGGTGGGACCAACTCGGCTGGCGCCGTTCGGATCAAGGGCGGAACCCCGGTCGGTGGTGCGACGGCACCGCTCTACCTGGAGCGTGAGGACGGCACGAAGATCCTCACGATGTACGAGATCGGGGCGGGCACCGCTGCAATCTACGGTGGTGCAGCGGGTGGGACCTCGGCCCTCACCATCCGTGGTGCTTCTCTCGGTCTGGAGTCCTCCTCCACCATCGTGGCGGTTCAGCCTGCGACCGACCTCTACCTCGGTCACGGGTCGAACCGGGACATCATCCACCGTGAGGTCGGTACCACCGTCCTCACCGAGCACCTCGACGCCGACGGCGCGACCTACTTCAGGTTTGCCGACGGGCCCACCGAGGTTGCGGTCGAGCAGGTCCAGCGGGCCACGACCGGGGCCGGGCGGCCCATGCGCATTCAGGCGCAGAGGGGCAACGGCGGGAAGGGCGGGGACCTCACGCTCGCCTCCGGCGCTCCCGGCACGGCTTCCACGCACGAGGGCGGGGACATCATCCTCCAGCTCCACGATCCGATCGCGTCGTCCTCCGGGCGCCTCTCGGTCATGGGGAACGCCACCGAGTGGATCGGGATCGAGCGGAACCCGGCTGGGGGCAACGTAGCCATCCAGTGCCTCAGCTACGGACTCGCGATCTACGGCGCCGGCTCGGTGGGCGTGTCCACGAGCGGCATTCTCCTCCTGAGCACGTCGCAGAGTGCTGCCGTCTCGGTCGCCCAGGGAGGTGCGAGCACCAACGGCGTTCTCCTCCAGGACTCCACGGCCGGTCGCCGATTCAAGGACACGAAGATCGGCTCGGCCGGGCCCATCACGTCGGCCACGACGACCTACGCCATCACGTTGGCGACGACGTCGAACACGGTCTACCACTGCAAGGCCTACATCACGGTCACGAACGACACGGACAACGAAGGTGCCTTCTACGAGGTGAAGTGCACGTTCAAGAACGTGGCGGGGACCATCACCACGATCGGCGGCACGGCCTCGGTCGTGACGAACCACGAGGACACGAACCAGGCGGGCCTTGCTCCGGTCTTGTCCTTCTCGGGGACGAACATCCTCGTCGGGCTCCAGACCGATTCCACGGACACGGTCCACTTCAACGCGGTTCTCGAGGTCTACGAGAGGGTCCTGGTATGAGCGCGACCGGCAGTAACGGCACGACTCCGCCCTACGTTCTTCTCCAGGACTTCGAGAAGCTCGTCGAGACGGTCGAGGAGCTTCGCTCGACGAGCATCGATGACATCCGCGCGACGAACCAGCGAACGCTCCGGCTCGAGCAGGAGCAGAAGCTCCAGACTCGCATCCTCCAGGGCCACTCTGAGGCGCTGTCGAAAATCGGCGAAGCCGTCATCCGCATCGAGACCAAGCTCGCCCTCCACGACGAGAAGATCGACGACGTCGAGGACAAGGCCGACCGCGCTTCCCGCCCGGACGAGACGGCGCACGCCATCGCTCAGGTCTTCATCGAGGACAAGCGCGACTCGATCGCCGCACGGAAAGACCGACGGACCGCTGTCTGGTCCTTCGTCGGCAAAGCGAGCGCCTGGCTCTTCGTCGGCGGCGGCGCCGCCCTGATCGTCATGGCCATCGCCAAGTCCTGCGGCGTGGACCTTCCCACGCCCTGAGAGGATCCAGTGAGCACCCAGACACTCGAGGCGATCGTCACGATCGTCCAGCCGATCTTCGTCCTCCTCTTGTCCTACGTCGCGGCCCAGGTCGCTGCCTGGATCCGAGCGCGGGTCACGAACACGCGGTTCCAGGTCGCCCTTCTTCGCCTGAACGAGGTCATCGCGACGACCGTCCGCGACCTCGAGCAAACGATGGTCGAGGCGCTCAAGGAAGCCTCGAAGGACGGCAAGCTCACCGACGACGAGAAGGCCACGATCAAGCACAAGGCCCTCAACGCCGTCCTCGACCACGTTGGCGACCTCACGAAGCTCGCGACCGACCTCGGTGTGACGAAGGAAGCGATCGTCACCTTCGTCAGCTCGAAGATCGAGGCCGAGGTCCACCGGCTTCGCTCGGGAGGGATCGTCCTGTGAGGGCCGCGGTCTTCGTCCTCACAACCGTCACGATGATCGTGACGGTTGGATGCGCCGGTCAGCATGACCAGCTCCAGGATGCCATGCACGCGGCTCGTGACCTCTCGGTCATCGCCAAGCCCTGCTTGGTCGCCGCTCAGGACGTCGCCGAGGAGCGATGCGCCGGTGACGAGAAGTGCATCGACGGCGTTCGCGAAGGCTTCGAGCCCGCGGCGAAGGCCATCGAGCTGATCCGCACCGTGTGGTGCGCCATGGCCGAGCCCGGCTCCGAAGCTGCGGAGGGCTGCAAGTGAACACGCTCGAGATGATCGCCTACGGGCTCGGCGCCTCTGGCTGGGTGCTCGCCGCCATCTTCGGGGTGAAGCTCCGGGGCAAGGCGCCGCCGGACGCCAAGGGGCTCGGGAAGAACCGCTGATGCTTCGCCTCTCGGCCGTCCTTCGAGAAGGTTCTCGAGGGGCGGAGGTCGCGGCGTGGCAGAAGGTCGTCGGCGCCAAGCCCGACGGCATCTTCGGTCCCGGAACCGCGAGGCTTACGAAGCTCTGGCAGGCGGACCGTGGCCTCGTCGCTGACGGCATCGTCGGCGAGCGCTCGGTCATCGAGGCTGGCGGTAGTTGGGTTCGGTCTTCGGCCGACCTCCGGTCCCCGGCATGCCTCGCTGCGTTGAGGGACGCGAACCTCCGCTGGCCGACCAGGCTGAAGGTCTCGGACGGCATCATCGGGGATGCGAGCCACCAAGCCCGAGCCTCGGACCACAACCTCGGCCTGGCCGTGGACATCACGCACGACGTGAAGTCCGGCTGCACGGGTGAACTGATCGCCGGTCTGGCGATGAGGGATGTTCGGACGAAGTACATCATCTTCGGCCGGCGCATCTGGAACCCGGCCATCTCCCCGGATTGGCGCCCCTACAGGGGCACCAATCCACACAATCACCATGTGCACGTGTCGGTGAAGACCGAGCTTCGGGGAGATGACTCGCCGTGGCCGTGGGCTCCCAACTCTCCGGTGTAGGCGTTCGAGATGGCGTGGGCGAAACGTCGATGTCTTGAATGTGGCGAGCCGCACAAGCGGAGGAAGTCGGGGTTCTGCTCGTCGCGCTGCGTCTTGGCAGCCAGGAGCATTCCTGAGCCGAACAGCGGCTGCGTGCTCTGGACCGGGCCAGTGACGGGGTTCGGTTATGGGGTTCTGCGGGACGACGTCTTGGGCGAGCAGAGCTACGCGCACCGGGTCGCCTTCAGAGTCGCCACCGGCGCGTCGATTCCCGATGGACTACTGGTTCGACACCGGTGTGACACCCCGGCCTGCGTCAACCCAGCCCACCTCGAGCTGGGGACGGACGCTGACAACGTCGCCGACAAGGTCAAACGAGGGCGTCATCTCCGCGGGTCAGCGCTGAAGCAGGCGAAGCATACCGAGGCCCAGATCGCGGCAGCGAAGAGACTGATCGAGTCTGGTCTGCGCCCGACTGAAGCCGCCCGTCGGCTTGGTCTGAAACCTGAGACCGTTCGTCGAGCCCATAAGGGCATCGAGTGGAAGCACGTCGCGTGATGACCGACGACACGGCTCTTCACCGGACGTGTCTCGAGGACGTGTGCGTCGGCGCCTGGTACCCGCTCGACGTCGATCGGGAGGTCACGAGACTCCCGCTCTGGGACTCGAGGTACGACCTCTTCGCCAGGCTTACGTACAGGGACGGGCTCGAGTTCGCCCAGTCGATCGGGGCCGAACTGGTCTCTAGGGAGGACGTCGCCGATCTCCTGAAGGTCGCCATCATCATCGAGCCCGCCCCGCTGCCGGCGACGGCGCAGATGCGGACCCTGGCGTGGTCGAGGCGACACGACGCCGAGGTCATGCGGCGGCTCGCCGAGGTCGATGACTGCCAGCGGCCCGTCCTCGGCGCCGGCAAGCACTGGATTCGAGGAGCGCCGAAGGGTCGAGCCCACCTCATGGGCTGGTGGACCCGGACGCTCCAGAGGTACGGCCCGAGACGCGGCGCTGGCTGGATTCAACAGCCGAGCCCGGTTGGCGGCCAGGGCCCGCACGATGACGCGCACTACGACTACGCGACGACGACGATGCTCGTGAGAGCCCGTCGCTGACCACGCCAACAACAGACTCCCCCCGCGCCCCTCAGCCTTGCCGGTTCCTCCCGCCGGCAGGGTTGAGGGGCATTTTTTGGTTCCATCGCATTGGCGCAGGTTGCGCATCTCAGCAGGGCGGTTAGAATCCAACTCGTCGAGTTCGAGGCCACTGCTCCTCTTGGTCCTTGCCCCCGCAAGGCCCGCATAGGGAGCCAAGCCGCGCCAACGAGGAGCGGCACGAACAAACACTCAGGTTTCGCGTTTCTGAAGCTCGTGGACGGCGGGGGACGTGCCGAGCGATCCAGAAAGCGAGAGAACCATGAGTAGAAGCAGAGCACGTGCGAAGCGCCGGCAGTCCATCACCGGGGAGACGTGTCGGCAGATCGCCGAGTCGCGCCGGAATGAGGAAGCCGCCCGCCAAGCCGATGTCGCGAGGGCGAATGCCGCGAAGCTGACGGCCGATCCGCGGCCGGACAAGGTGGACGCGACGACGTACCTCGCCCAGTACGCTGAGCGCATCACTCGGACGAACTCGGCCATCGAGAAGCTGAAGGCATACGATCTGACGTCGCACTCCGAGGCGATGACGGCCGTTGCGGATACGGTCCGGCCGAAGAGCAAGCTCCTAGAACTCGTCGAGTCGCTGACGAGTCAGGAGCATCGACCGAGGAGCGGGCTTGAAGCCGTCGCCGTTGGGCTCCAGGCCGATGCGGCACTCATGGCAACAGGCGTCCTCTCGAACCTCGTCAAGAAGCACGCCGATCAACTCAAGGCGATCGACGCTAGCCGGCGCTATTCGCCGGAGGCGATCGACGCGAGCAACCGCCACCCCGACGCTGTCTTCGCCTACGACGCCGCCGGTGCCTACGATGCAAGCTCGGCCTACGACGTCCCGTCATCGACTGCCGTTCCGTCCCAAGCCCGTGCGGTCACCTGGGAGGACCTCAGCGTGTTGGTAAAAGGGGTGGCCGCTTGGGCCAGCTCACCCGAGATCAAGTCGTTCCGGGAAGCCGCGCTTGGCTTCGTGGAGCACGTGAACCGTCGGTTTGAGGAATCCGGCCTGCCTGCCGCGTTGAAGGCCTTCGCCGAGTCACCTCTGGGCGTCGCTCTAATCGACGCGCACAAGAGATCCGAGGCGGCGAGAGAAGGAGCGCCACCGGGGACAGCAACGCTTCAGAAGCAGCTCGACCATGAGCCCACGGAGACCTGCTTCGAGAACATCCCGGACACCCTCAGCATTCACATCCTGCGGCCGGGCGGCATCGAGCGGACCAGGCGAGCGGAGCAATCGGTGAAGGACTACGCCCGCGAGCACGGCATCCCCACGACCTGGGACGAGGTCTTAGCGGAGGCTGAACGGGGAGAGCGGGTCGTCACGCCGCTCCGAGCCGCCGTGTCGGACGCCGACGCCCGAATTCTTGCGGTGTTGCAGTCTCTTCGTGCCCGAGGACGAGTCGAGCCAGGGCCTTCTGCGAAGAGGCTGCTGACCGAGGAGCAACACGCCGAGTACGGGAGGGCGCTCGGGGAGATCGCTCACCGCATCCTGGCCGACGAGGTGCGCTTCCAAGCGAATGCCCGTGACTCCGCCGCTGTGACCGAATAGGCCGTCGGCCGCTCCCCATTCGCCAGCGTCCCCGTGGTGGGGATGGGGGAGCGACAACGAGCCCTCGTTCCCCTTGGTGGGGAGCGGGGGCTTTTCTTCGTTCACGCCAACACGATCGGTGACACCAGTCCTGTCGGCGCAGCCGGATTCGCCTGTGATTCTCGAATGCGCGTGACCTACTGGGTCTGACCCATGACGTCCGCGCTCAGTTGAGCGACCGGGTGGGCGAGCCACGGCGGCGACGTTCGTGGTCCGAGAAGAGCCGCTTGGTCTCCTCCAGCTCGGCACGAAACGCCGCCTCAGCACGTGCCCGCTCAGCCGGTCTGCGCCGGTCCGCCAGCCAAGTCTTGATGACCATCCAGACCATCCAGACGAGGAAGGCGACACACGAGAGCCCGACCATGACGATGAGGACCTTCATCGAACGACGGCGTCGAGGAACCTCTTGGTGAACCTCTCCATCGCCTCCTCCTCGATCTGACGCACGCGCTCCCTCGTGAGCCCGAGCATGTCGCCGATCTCTTCCAAGGTCGCGCCACCTCGGTCGGCGACATCGAGCACGCAGCTCTCGGTCATGTCGGGCACCTGGTGCAGCCAGCGGCGCTCCCGGTCGAGATGCCAACGGCAGCCGCGGTAGCGGCAGGGCCGCGCCTCGTTGCTGCCGCCGGGAAGGCAGTCGCCGCGGGTCGTGGGGACGACCGGGAGGCGAAGGGCGGCGGTCACAACGCCCCCATCACAATGCGAGCCCGAGCCTCGGTCTCGGCGTCGTGCACATGGAGGACGGCGGTCCCGTCGCGCTGACTCTCGACGAACCAGGTGGACGCCTCCGTCGTGTCCCGAACGATGCGAACGATGACGTCATCGAGCAGGGGCTGCCGACCTGGTCGGTAACCGGGGATCGCTGCCTGGAAGAACTCCCTCACGGTTACCCGCGGGAGGCCGGTGTCTTCGATGAGGCTCACGGCCCCTCCGCCAGGCGAAGCTCGGGCTCGCCGTTCGCGTCCTTGGGCCAGGGGCCGACGACGCCGTAGAGGGCCTTCACCCGGGCCTCCTCGGCCTCGTCGTGCACGTGGAGCGTCGCCGTGCCGTTCTTGTTCTCCTGGATCGTCCAGGAGTTCGGCTTCTTCGTGTCGCAGACGATGCGGGTGATGGTTGCCCGGATGGTCACGGCTTCGGCTCCTCCGGCTTGGGCGTGCTCGTGAGGAGGACGGCGGGCCGCTTGCTGAGCCGGATGCGCTCACAGATGAACGCAGCTCGTTCGGGGTCGAGGCCCCAGCCGACGCCGAAGTCCTCCGCGAGCTGCTCCACAGACTGGTAGTGGATGACGGGCTTGTCGGTGCTCACGACCCACCTCCTTCGCCGCCTTCGGAGGGCTCGTCGAAGTCGATGGCCGCGAAGTCCTCGACGCGGAACTGGGGCCCGTCGGCCACGTCGAGGTGGAGCGTGAAGCTCGCCCAGGAGCGGACCTCTGCGGGCAGTTCGTTTTTGATGTTGCTCATCTCGGTGTTCTCCTTCGGCGCCTCGAAGGGGCGCCTACACCGAGAGCGAGTTCACAAAAGCATTACCTAGAAATCGTCACCGCCGACGGCCCCACACCCGACCTACCGCCGCCTTCACGATCGGCTCGGCCATCGTGAGCACGTCCACGAGGTCGCACACGGCTGTCTGGATCTTCACCCAAGGTGGTGGGAGACTGAGTGCCGAGGTTCACGATGACCGGGAGAGACAAGCCACCGATTCTGTCGGGGTTCCTGACCACATTCCTGGCACCTTCGCGCACTGCACACGAGAAGGCGTCGGCACGGGACCAGAACGAGTTGGGGCAGCCTCGCGGCGTGCTGGAGGAATTTCCGCTCGTGAAGGCGGTGGATGACCCTTCATCGCCTGCCGGCGTGCGGCTATTTCTCCAAGGAGGTCCCGACGAGCTGGTACCCATCGAGGAGGTAGCCTCCGAGAATCTTCCTCGGGAGGTGGTTGTCGATGCCTCTGGCGGCGTTCGGTTTGCGGCGCTACTCGAGGCGCTGGGCGCCGCCGGCATCGAGTGGGCCGGGCTGCCCGTCGGCGAGGCCGGGGATGTGCTGAACGGCATCCCGATCCCAGAACCGGACGTGCTTCAGCGGATCCTCCCAAAGTGGACGATGGAAGAGAGGATCGAGACACCCGAGGTTCGCCGATCCTACAAGAAGCACGTCCGTACTGCCATCGGGGGCGCTCTCAACGCAACCAGTGGCAACGTTTCTGCGGCGGCCCGGCTGCTCGAAGTGGGCCCCAAGTTCGAGTCCTCGTCCCCCGATGATGAGGAGGCCGAGGACCACGAGGAGTCGATGCTGTGGTCTGTCGCGCACGAAGCGTTGGCTGCCGCCGCTATCAAGGCGCAGCACCTGAACGAAACACTCTCTCTCGCGCTGAAGGAACTGGAGGGGCTTGGCCGTGGCGCTGTTCGGTGACGTAGCAAAGCAGGCTCTTTCGAAGGCAGAGGAGGTCTACCGCCTCATCGTGACCGTCCAGGTCCAGATCGAGAATCTCGTCCAGAAGGTGAAGGACTCAGATCACCACCTGACGGAGAGGCATCGTGACCTGGTCCAACGACAGCACAACTTCGAGATGGCGGTGAACGCGAAGCTCGCCGAGTTCGAGGCTCGCCTGCGTGCAGTGGAGAAGGACCAAGACAAGCTGCACGGGAAGGTCACCGAGAACTACGCGAAGGTGATCGCGGCGCTCGCCGAGCAGCATCTTGGCAGGAAGCCAACCCAGGGAGAGGTCTTCGCGAAGCTAGGCGACGGCCCTACCACGACGGGCTGACTCGACCGCGCGTTCACTCGTCGTTCCCCATGATCCGGTCGTGTCTCGTCCTCACCTCCTGGGAGGGGAAAGCTAGCGCCGGAGGGACGCGGTCAGGAGTTCCCTTCGGATGCAAACACCGGGGTGTGGAACGGCTTCGATGCGTGGAACGGCAGCTAGCCAAGACCTATGAGTTCCGGGCGGGGCCCGGGGGAGAAAACATCATGACGGCTTACGACACGGCAGAGGCGAGAGCGATCTTTCGACGACGACACGAAGCCCGGGAGCCGACCGGGCACTACAGCGAGCGTGTCGCAGCAGTCGAGGGGCTGATCCGAGCGGTGCTCCAGCTCGCGAAGGAGAACGGCTACGACACCGGTAAGGAGCGAGAGGCCTTTGTGATCACCCACCGCCGCAAAGGCATGGCCTACATCCTGGTGGATGCGGATCGCGCCTCCGAGGTCTACGTTGCCGCCGGGGAACAGGGGCCCAACTTCCAGGCACGGGTCGAGTACGATGCGGCAGAGAAGGCCTTCGTCGGCCTCGACGAAGACACGTTCCGCACTCCCACGCCCGGGGAACCGAAGCATCGTCGGGAGGCGGTGGCCGTCCTGGCAGAACTCGTCTGCGATGTGATCGACAAGAGGTACCCGAAGCAGCCCTAAAGCGTCACAAGGGCCGCGGTCCGGTCGGACGTCCGACCGTGGCCCAAACCGTGGCCCTACCCACCCGGAAAGGGGTTGAACGAGGGAGACTCAGAGAGAAACGAAGGGTCAGAATCCCGCAGAAAGTGGCTGTTTCCTGGCCAAGAGAGCACGTCTCGAACGGGTTCGATTCCCTGCGCCTCCACCTCTGAGCAGAAGAAGGCCCTTCCGGGCCTTCTTCTGCTCCATAGCTCGGTCATCGGGCCTGCGTGGACTCCGTCCACTGCGTGGACTCCGTGCAGTACGGCTCGATTCCCTGCGCCTCCACCCTTGTTCCTAGACGGAGTCTAGGAACCACTGCTCGGTCATCGGCCCTCCGTGTACTTCGGCCGCTTCGCGGCCTCGTACACTCCGGGTCGATTCCCTGCGCCTCCACCTCTGAGCAGAAGAAGGCCCTTCCGGGCCTTCTTCTGCTCCATCGCTCGGTCATCGGCCCTGCGTGGACTCCGTGCAGCGCAGCTGCACTCCGTCCACTTCGGGTCGATTCCCTGCGCCTCCACCTCTGAGTTGAAGAAGCCCCCTCCGGGGCTTCTTCAACTCCATGGCTCGGTCATCGGCCCTGCGTGGACTCCGTGCAGCGCAGCTGCACTCCGTCCACTTCGGGTCGATTCCCTGCGCCTCCACCTCTGAGCAAGGAGCCTTCGGGCTCCTTGCTCCATGGCTCGTCATCGGCCCTGCGTGGCGCCACGCTCGACTCACTGGGCACGAGCGCCGGCGTTGGACGGCGATCGTGCGCGCCCGCTAACCCAGCCCGTCGGCCAGCTCTCTCAGCTTCGCCGCGCGCTGCCTGTGCTCCGCGGCGGTGAGGTACGAGGTCAGCTTGCCGCGATCGATCCGGCGCGCACTGTCTTCTTCCCGATCGGCGCGGGCGAGGGTTGCCTCTCGGACATCGCCGAAGTCGGCGCTGCGCTTGCCGCGCTTCAGGATGGCTTGGGCCGCGAGCAGGTCGCCCGTCTCCGCGCTGGAAAGGACGGCCTCGAGATCGAAGGTGAGGTCGCGTTCGATGAGCTTCTCGACGAGGGCGGCGGTGGCGCCTTCGGCGTAGACGATGGGGGCAGGTCCGAGAGGGAGGCCGGAGTCGACGAGGAGCTCGGCGACGCGGTGGGCTCGCTTGGCCATGGCGAGGGAGATCGCGGTGGCGTCGCCCATGACTGTGAGGTCGGTCGGATAACGCAAGTCGAGGAGCGCTCGCGCCACGTCGATGTCGTCATGCGCGGCGGCATGCGTGAACGCGTGCCGAGCGGCGCGTAGCTGGTTGGGGCTGCCCGCGAACGGGCCGCTCGCGAGGATGGCGCGCCAATCGAAGACCGCGGACTGGATCACCGCGCGGAGCTTCTCGGCCACCGCTGGGTGGCTCGCCGCGACCTCGTCGTAGGCCTCCGCCATCTGGATGCCCCGGAGGTTCGGATCCGCACCTTCGGCGAACGGGTCTTGTGCGAGCTCGAGCTGATCGAAGAGGCCAAACACGTCGTCGGCGACGACCCCGACCGTGTCCTGGTTGAGGCGCATCTTCCACGCAGGCGGGAGCCCCTGGGCCCACAGGAGGACCTTGCCGACTTCGCCCGCGCAGAGCGAGACGTAGAGCCGCTCGAGGTACTCGAAGCCTCCGAAGGGAATGACCTCGAGGGCCTTGGGCGGGGGCTGGCCCCGCTCTGCTGCTGCCTCGGTCGCGAGCTCCAGCTCGTGATCGATCCACCCGAACAGATCGCGGTAGCCGTCGCTGCCAGGATAGAAGAGCTCGCTGAAGCTGGTCTCGTAGCGGTGCGCGCCCAATGAGACCACCAGATCGTAATCGAGGCTTCCTCCGAAGGCCGTCTTCCAGAGCTGACGAAGCCCTTCGGGGACAGGGCCGGTCAGCCTCGCCTCGACCTCGGACAGCTGGGCGTCGGAGATCGGCGGCTCCGCTTCGAGGATGACCTTGCCTCGAAAGATCGCGATCCCGTGCTCGCGCAAGACAGCGAGGTCGTCGTCGGTGAGCATGGGGTGAGGGTAACGCGAACCAGACCGAACGGACGAGCGCTCGCGGTGACGCTCATCCGGCCTGCTCGTCGGTCAGCGGTTCACGCAGGCGGGCGAAGGCTCGTCGGCGATGTGATCGATGACCCATTTGTCGCCCTTCTCCTCGTGGAGCTGCGCGAAGATGGGGTCGCCGTCGGGCGAGAGGGTGCCGGCGAGGCAGGCGACGCCGTTGGAGATGCTCGTGTTGTTGAACGTGGCGTCCTTGCTCTTGGCGGCGTGGGGCAGGTCCTCCTCGAGCTGGGCCTCGAGGTCGACGCGTTCGACGCGCGCTTGGTAGCGGGAGCTCGTCCGGTCGTAGGCGGTGTCCCAATCTCCTCTGCGCGCGTCTCGCAGGAAGGCGTGTGCAGCGTCGCGGGGACCAGCCGTCGCGCTCATGATGAAATAGGCGAGGCCGCCGATCGCGGCGAAGCCGATCAACGCGATTGGAAGGCCGATCAGCAAGGTGAGCTTGAGGGCCCGCCCCGCTCCGGAGGCCTGCGGAGGCGGAGGAACGTAAGGCGCGCCGAACGGGGGTTGGTTCATGGCTGCGCCCCGAGACTGCCTCGAAAGCGGCTCCGCGGCCAGGGTGGCCGAAGCTCGTTGGCTCTCGCGAGGGAACGCGCGAGCGCGGTGAACGGTGCTCGATTAAGCGAGATTAAGAGGCGAGCTCCGCCCGCGGCGACACCATCGGTCCATGACCTTCTCTCGAAGCTTCGTCCTCGTTTTCGCCCCCATCCTCGCGGTCGGCTCCGCCTGCAGCACCGTCGAGATCGTCGACGACGGCGCGCCGCCGGCCGCACCCGGCGAGCCGGAAGATCCCACCGACGTGACGTGCGTCGTCGATCCGGCGGACAGGATCCCGCTCGAGAGCCCGACGAGCGCGACCCTCATCGGCCGCAGGCTCCACATCGAGGCGGAGCTCGGGGGCGCACCGGTCTACGCGGTGCTCGAGCCAGCGAGCTCGGAGCTCGCGACCCTGGAGGGAGTTCACCCCGAGCTCGAGGGAGGCGCGAGCTGGACGCCGCAAGCCGAGGGGTACTGGGCTCGGGTGCGCGGGACGCAGCTCGACGTGATGGCCATGTTCGAGCAGGGCGGTTCGCTCGTTGGCACGGTCGACCTGCCCAGCGCGCAGGTCGCGGGGTCCGACGCCATCGCCTTCGACGGCGCGTCTCTCCACCTCTGCCTGGAAGAGCCGGACGGAGCGCCGGCGCTCCTTCATCGCTTCGACGTGACGACGACACCAGCGCTCCCGATCCATGACGGAGCCGGAGAGCCCTGCGACGTCTATCCTGGTCGCGGCCTCGCGGAAGGGGACCTGTGGGTCGACACGGGTGAAATGGATGTGCATTTTCTCGGTCTCGCGAGCGGAGTCGCGAACGGACACGGCTGGAACCCGGACGGCGTCCACTCCTACGGGCTGATGACCGGCGTCGAAACTGACGGACATGTCATCGCGGTGACGTTGGAGAACCAGGCCTACACGTTCCTCTACTACACCGCAGAGTCGGAGCAGTACTTCGTTTACTCGTCGTTCGGCGGTGGCGAGAAGAAGCTCCTCGACGTGGTGGACGGCCGCGCAATCATGGCCGTTCCGAAGGATGGCGGGGTCGAGATCGAGGCGTTCGAGCTCGTTCCCGCGCCGGCCTGGGGCGTGACGGCGCCCCGCGGGGATCTCGCGATTACCCTCTCGAGCGTGACGGGAGACGCGAGCAATCTCCGAATGCTTACCCATGACACCGAGCGGGCCCTGCTCACCGACGGAACGAGCGCCTTCCTCGTCCCGCTCCACGGCACGGGCACGGTGGCGCCGCTCTACGTGGCGGAGCCCGGCGCCAGCGTGGTCTGCGATTAACGACTGCCGCGGCGCTTGCTCCGCGCGACCGGTCGAGGCGCGAGCGCTCGCGATACCGTGACGACGGCGACCTCGGGATCGAGGAGGTATCCACCTGGCGCGCGGAGGATCAACTCTCCGAGGCCGACCTTGCGCAAGAACGCGAGCGCGACGTACGCGCGGTTGGCTGCGGCGAGCGGGTGCAGGGACTGCCCGGGCCAACCGGCACCGATGAGGTCGCCGACCGTGAGACACCCGCGCGGACGCGCGAGGCGCTCCTCGACGAGCCGGGAGAGGATGCGCCTCGGTGCGTCGTGATCTCCGATGTAGCGCGGCGGGTCTCCTGGCGCGCGAAAGGTCTCTCCTTCGGGGCCGACGACCAACGCCTCCGGGGGCGGGTCGATCTCCGGCGGCCGGCCCTGATCGAGACGCTCGAAGGCTCGTTGCGCGATGCGCGCGAGGCCGCGCGCGTCGTCGCTCGCCTCGCCCACGGTGCGATCGTCGAAGCCTCGCTGGAGGACGACGGTCAGCCGCTCGCTCCCTTCTCGTGGAGTCAGGCGACCCGCCAGGGTGTCCGCGAGCAGGAGGGTGATCTCGACGAGCGCCGCGCCGATCGCGTCGGCGGACGCGAGGAAGGTCGAGCGCGCCTCGAAGGCCGCCGAGCGCGCCATCGCCACGTCGCCCTCGAGCGCGGCGAGCGCGCCGCGCCGGACCATCGCCAGCCCGAGCGACCAACGGTCGCCCGTCGAGCCCAGACGCTCCTCGGCGTTGGCGAGCTCCTCCCGCGCTCGCGCCAGGTCGCCGCGTTCCAGCGAGAGCATGCCGAGGTTGCCCCAGGTGATCCCCTCGAGGCGCAGGTCTGTCGCTTCGCGCAGCAGCTCGAGCGCGAGGCGGAGCTGCGTCTCGGCTTGCCAGGTCTCGCCTTCCTCCGCGGAGAGGACCGCGAGGTTGGTAAGCGAGACGCCCTCGATGCGCCGATCGCCGATCGCGGCCGCCATTCCGATCGCCTGCTCGTAGAACCGACGCGCACCCGCGAAGTCGCGCCTGTCATGGTGGAGCGCGCCCAGGTTCGCCAGCGCGCGGCTCTCCAGCCGACCTGCGCCGAGCCCCTCGAGGACGCCGACTGCGGCACGGTAGGCCGCTTCGGCTTTGGCGAGCGCGCGGCGCCGGTGCAGGCAGAGCCCGATGTCGAGGTGAATTCGACCGAGCGCCAATGGATCGCCCGCTCGTCGCGCCCAGGCGAGCGCGTCTGCGAGGAGTCGCGTGGCGTCGTCGTCGCGCTGCACGCCCGCGAGAGCGTTGCCGGTCGCGCGGAGGAGCTCGGCTCTGCGCGTCGCATCGAGCTTGCGGCCTTTCAGTCTCTCGGACGTGCGCTCCCAGAGCGTGGCGATCGCAGCGGGCGGCCGGCGCAGCGACAGGAGCGGGTCGGCCGCGAGGAGCGCTTCGAGCGCGATCTCTGCGCTGCCCTTGTCGGAGCTCTCCATGGCGCGGGCATGGACGTCGAGGATCTTGTCGAGCTCCTGGGCGAGCTCGCGTCGAGCCGAGGAGGACCCCTTGCGCTCGATCTCCTCGGCCATGCCTCGGGCGTGCGCGAGGACGTACGCGTCGTGTCGGTCGCGGACTGCCTCGAGCGTCCCGGTCTCCGCCAAGCGATCGAGCGCGAACTCGCGCACCGTCTCGAAGAGCGCGAGGCGCGGGAGACCACCCGGCTCCGCCTCGCGCGTGAAGACGAGAGCCTTCTCGACGAGCGAGCCGAGCGCGAGCAGCAGCGCCGCGGTGTCGCCTCCGACCACGCGCTCCGCAGCGTCGTACGTGAAGGTCCCTCGGAAGATCGCGCACGCCGCGAGCGTGCGTCGCTCGGCGTCGTCGAGCAGCTCCCACGACCACGCGATGGCCTCGCGCATCGACCGACGCTTCCCGGTCGAGCGGGCGAGCACGGCGAGGCGGCTCTCGAGGCGACGCTCGAGCCCTTGCAAGCCGAGGATTCCGGCGTTGGCCGCTGCCAGCTCGATCGCCAGCGGGATGCCCTCCAGGGCCCGAAGAATGGTGAGCAGGCTCTGGCTCGCGTCGCCACCGAGCCCGGCCCCCGCCTCGTTGGCGCGAGCCAAGAAGAGCCGTCCGGCCTCGGAGCTCGCGAGCGCAGCCGTCGAGGTCGGCAGCGCGAGAGGTGTGAGCGCCACCATCGCTTCGCGCGGCAGCTTCAGCTTGTGGCGTGTGGTAGCGAGGATCTGCGCTCGCGACGGGGGCGAAACGATGAGCCTAACGAGCTCGTCGAGGTGGTCGCCGAGGTGCTCGGCCGTGTCGAGCACGACCAGCGTGCGGCCCGCCGCGGCGAGGGCGCGGCGCGCTCGAGGCTCGTCGCGCTCGAGGCCGTCCGGATCGGGGGTCAGGCCGAGCGCGAGGGCGAAGGCCGAGAGCGCGCTCTCCCGGCTCGTGACCTCCGAGAGATCGGTCCACACGACCCTTCGCTCGTCCCGCTTCGCGACCTCCGCGGCGAGCCGGGACTTGCCGAGCCCGCCCGCACCCCAGATCGTCACGATCGGATGGCCCGCGTCGAGCAGCCCGGAGATCCGCTCGATCTCGACCTCGCGGCCGACGAACAGGTTGTTCGGCCGAGGCGCCGTGATCGTCACGGGCCGAGGTTACCTGAACGTCGCGGCGTCGACGGCGTCGACGCGGAGCCGGCGGAGCTGGGATGCGATCTGCACCAGGAGCGCTCCGCCATCGATCGGCTGGATGGGTGTGACCTGCTCGAACCGGCCGTCGCTGGAGCACCAGGTCCCGGCGCTGCCTCCCGGGTAGGCGACGACGCCGGAGCGGCAGCCGCTGTCCACCGCCGAGAACAGGCCGAGCTCGAGATCCGTCACCAACGGGACGGAGAACGAGACCTCCGAGCCGTCAACGAGCGAGACCGTGCCGCTCACGCCGGAGTCGCTCACGTCGGCGCGGCCGCGCTCGGTCGTCGTGCCTCGGGTCGTGATCCGACCCTCGGCGTCGATGTCCAGCCACTCGGAGCGGGGACGGGAGGCGTCGGTGGTGCCGCACACGTAGAGGACGCCACCGTCATCGTCCGCGACGACGCCGACGGCGTAGGCTTCGCTGGAAGCGGGGCCGGCGAATCGCTCGGGCTCTCCGGGCCCCCACTCGGGCGAGGTGCACGCCACGACGGCCAGGGGCAAAGCGGCGAAGCCGCGCGCGGTGGCACGAAGACACATGTGAGGAGGGTGGGGGAGCGCCACGCTGGAGTCAGCTTAATCCGCCTTAATCCCGAGCAGAGGGCGAGCAGGCCCGACGGCCGATGGCGCGCGCGCCCCAATGTGACGTCTTCGTGGCAGGGACTGCGCCCGGCCGCAGCTCGTGGTAGCTCGCGCGCGTGAAGGCAAGCCGAGCACCGAAGCTTCGAAGACCGGCCTCGATGCGTGACCAGCCCTTCGAGCTCATCGCGGCGCGCCTCGACGAGATCGAGGCTCACCTTCGGCGAGTCGAGGCAGCGGAGCAGACGGCGCTCGCGCGCGTGCATCCCGCGGCAAAGATGAGCGCGCGGAACCTGATCCACTACGTTGCCTTACGTCAGCTCGATCTCCGGGAGCTTCAGCTCCTCCTCCAGCAGCGGGGCCTCTCCTCGCTCGGACGCGCGGAGAGCGTCGCCCTCGGCTCGGTGCTCGAGGTCGCGTTGCGGGTGGCCGAGTCGCGCTGCGTGGCCGGCAGCGCGATGAAGCGCCAGCTCCGGACGCTCGAGCGCCGGCGCTCGCAGGAGCTGACCTGGGAGACCGCCGAGTACCTCCTCCACAAACACACCCGCGAGGTGCTGGGCCCGCGCCCGGGCGGTCGTCACGTCTACGTCATGGTGACCGCGCCCGATGCCAAGGAAGCAGACGCCAAGTGGATGGCGCGCCTCCTCCGAGCAGGGATGAACGTCCTGCGGATCAACTGCGCGCACGGCACGACGGAAGACTGGGAGCAAATGGTCGCGGCGCTCGAAGAGGCGCGACGCGCGACCGGAGCCGACTGCCGCGTGCTCATGGACCTCGCGGGGCCGAAGATTCGAACCGGACCGATCGCGGGCGGGCAACGGGTCGTGACATGGAAGATCGTGCGCAACGAGATCGGCCAGATGGTGGAGCCGGCGCGCGTCGTCCTCCACCGGGCTTCCGCGCCGGACGTGTTCGATGCTCCCGTCCTGCTCCTCGGCGACGAGGACCACGACGCGATCTTGGAGGGCGACGAGATTCATTTCGCGGATACGCGCGGTCGCCGGCGGAAGCTGTCGATCAGCCGCGAGGACGACCGCTTGGTCGGCACCTGCGACCGGCGCGCCTGGGTCGTGGGCGGCATGCCGTTCGTCGTCGTTCGTCGCGGGCGCGTCGTCGGCAAAGAGCGGCAATGGCTCGTCGGTGGTCCAATCGACGCTGCCATCGAGCTGCGCGTCGGCGATCCCCTGCTGCTCACGAGCAGGCGTGTTGCAGGCCGACCTGCCAAGCGCGGCTCGAATGGTCGCGTCTCCAGCTCGGCGATCGTCTCTTGTACCGTCCCCGAGGCCCTCTCGAATGTCGGCGTCGGCCAGCGCGTGCTATTCGATGACGGGAAGATCGAGACGACCGTCGAGCAAGTCACCAGGCAGGGCTTGCGCCTCCGTGTCGTGAGGGCGTTGCGCTCGCCCATCAAGCTCCGCGCCGACAAGGGCATCAACCTACCGGAGAGCGAGCTCCCGGTCGCCAGCCTGACGGCCGAGGACCTGAAGAACCTCGCGTTCGTCGCTCGGCGCGCGGATCTCGTGGGCATGTCGTTCGTGCGGGCGCCCGCCGACGTGCGGAGCCTGCACGCCGCGCTCGCCGCGCTCGGGCGTGACGATATCGGCATCGTCCTCAAGATCGAGACGCGGCGGGGCTTCGAGAACCTGCCGCGTATTCTCCTCGAAGCGATGAAGCGCCCCCCGTTCGGCGTGATGATCGCTCGGGGTGATCTCGCGGTGGAGGTCGGCTTCGAGCGGCTCGCCGAGCTGCAAGAGGAGATCTTGTGGCTGTGTGAAGCTTCTCATGTGCCCGCCGTCTGGGCGACGCAGGTGCTCGACGGGCTCGCGCGCACGGGCATCCCCACCCGCGCGGAGGTGACGGACGCGGCGGCGAGCGTCGCGGCCGAGTGCGTCATGCTGAACAAGGGACCGTTCGTCGCGGAGGCAGTCGAGACGCTGGTCGACATCCTGGGGCGGATGGAGAAGCACCGGTACAAGAAGCGAAGCATCTTCCGGCGGCTCAAGGTCTCGACGCTGGGGTGAGCTGGCTTCGGCGTGACGCCCGCCAGGGCGTCTTTGGATAAGCTCCCGCCACCATGATCAGCGTCTCTCAGGTCGACGACCGCCGAGCGGCACCCTTCTCGCTGAAGCTGTGCGCGCTCGCTGGCCCCTGTTTGGTGGTTGTTTTCGCTTGTTCGTGTACGGGCACGCCGGCCGGCTCCGGCGTCGAGCCGTCCGCTCCCACGGCCACGGCGGAGGTCACCGCCCCGGACAGCGTTCGCTCTGCTGATGCCGAGACGGATCGACTCGACCGATTCGTGTGGACCGACTTCCATTTCGAGATGGGCGGGACTCAGGTGTTCGACGTGACCGGTCGCCACGTACGCGACCTGTTCCACGACTCGCGGCAAGCCACCCATCAAGGGCAGCCCGTTACGCAGATGTTCTTCCGGCTCGCCGAATACGACCTGACCGACGCCGAGCTCGCCGCGCTCCGGAGAGCCGCGATGGCCCCTTCATATTGGTCTCTCGAGCCTCGGTACACGAACAAGGAGATCGAGGACGGCAGCACGCAGACATTCACGGTCTGGGCGGGGAAGCGAAAGAAGGACGTCGTGTGTTACCAGGAGTGGCCCGAGCCCGTTGGCGCGCTCCGCGAGGTGGTGAGCTCGATCCAGAAGAGCCACGCCGCCGAGCGCAAGGTCGCGGTCGAGGTAGGGCACGAGCTGGGCGAGCAGATCCGTGCCGACGCCGTCGCCGCGGGGCGAGCGGCCGGCCGTCGGACGCCATAGGCGCCAGCTATCCGTTCCTCGCGTGTCATCCATGGGCCAGAGCGGCGACTGCCCGGCCCGTCCCGGCCCGAGGCCCGTTCCGCTCGGCCAATCTCGCGACCAGCGTGGGCCACGGCGAGTCTTGCTCGACGCCGAATCGGTCCATGGCGCGATCGACAGCGTCGGCTGCGACGGCCGCGAGCCTCGGGCTCGTGCGCAAGAGCCAGCGTGCTGTCGTGAATGCGAGCTCGGCGTGGCGGGTCTCGTCCGCGATCACGCGGTCGAAGAACGCGTGCGCCTCGGGGGGAGCCTCCTCTCGTAGCGCTTGGGCCTCGACGACAGCGAGCGACTCACCGACACACCCGCCGATGATCACGTCGGCCAGGAGCTCTTCGGCGACGCGGTCGGGTGGGGGGAAGGCGGCGACCGCCTCCGGGAAGACGCCAGGGTCGAGGTCGGCCGCCCCGAGCCGTCGGGCGAGCGTGAAGGCCTCTCGCGCATGCACGATCTCGTCCGACAAGGCGCGGCTCGTCTCGGCGAGCAGATCCGCGGGCGCACCCAGCGCCGACAACATCGCGATCGTGCGAGCGAAGGCGGCGATGCTCGCATGCTCCTCGAAGGCGATGTGGCGTACTCGGACGGCGAGGGTGGAGCGGGCGCAGTTGCTTCGGTCTCCTCCGCTATCGAGCCAACCAGGGGATTGACCGACGCTTGCCACCACAGCTGCGCCGTCGACCACCAGGGGGCGCCCACAGGGGCGCGTGGAGATCGGGCGCTCACACACCCAGCGTCCGCCCTCGAGAGCACAGCGGTCGGTTCCCTGCCGGTCGCAGGGACTGCGCATTCCATAGGGCCTCGCGAAGCTGGTGGCCTGCTTCGGAAAGCACCCGAGCTGCGTCGGCCCGTCACTCGGCGGTGCAGGCGGCCCAGCCTCTTCCAGACGCACGAAGCGGTCGACCGAGACGGCGCAGACCAGGCCCGCGGCGCACCCGGTACCACAGGCATCCGCCACACAGCGACCACGTCCAGCCGCATCCACCAGGCAGGCCTCACCGCCAGGGCAGTCGTGAGAGCTGTCACAAGCGTCACCCGATCTCGGAACTCGGCGACAGAATTGCTCCATCCCGAGCCCGGAATCTCGTGACGCGCACGTCTCCGGCGCCTCACATTCGCTCGCATCTCTGCAGGGTTTGAGGGAATCGTGGTGGACTGCAAGAATGACGCTCTCGCACACGGTCTCGCCATTGGTCGAGCCGCTGACTGGTCGACAGCGCTGGCCCTCCTTCGTCTCGGAGGTTGCGGCCAATCTGGGGCTTCCCTCCGGCGCTTCGTTCTCTGCGACGGTGCTCCCCGGCGGCGTGCCTGCTTCGGATGGGACTGCGCTGCAGGCAGGGAGCCCCAGCGCCGCGAGCAACAATGCGCGCGCGGGCCCGGGAGAGGCCAGGTTGTTCATCCGGGAAGTGTAGCGTGCAGGTCACCCCAACACGACGTCGAACGTGCCGACGAGCCCCCGACCCCGGCCGGTGTTGCCGGCGGAGAGCGGAATGACGAGCGACTCCTTCACGAACGGGTCGATCGGAATGTAGGGGTCACCCTCGAAGTAAAGCTGCGTCGTCAGGGCGACGCCGTCAGGGTGGCTCACCTTGTAATGGATGTGTGCCGGGCGGTATTGCGATCCGTTGAGGTACCAGCCCGGCTTGATGGTCAGGAAGCTGTATCGACCATCCGCGTCCGTCTGCACCTTGCCTCGGAGCAGGAAGCCGGTGTTGTCGTAGGCGCCGTCGCTGTCGGCCTGCCAGACGTCGACGATGGCGCTGGCGAGTGGGGTCTCGCAGTCACACCCGTAGACCGTGCCCTCGATCAGGAGCAGCTCACCCTCGAGGTCGTCGGCGAGGTTCGGGTCGAAGGGAGCGCCGGCCTTGTAATAGGGCCCGAGGATGTTGTCTTCGGTGACGAAGCAGCCCTCCGTGGGGCCGCGCTGCTTGCACTGCGCGAAGGGATCGCCGCCGCCTGCGCCGCCTGCGCCGCCTTGGCCGAGGCCCCCTCCTCCTCCTGCGGAGGCGGTCGTGCTCCCGTCCGTCGTTGGGGCACCGCCTGCGCCGGTACCGGCGGTGCCGACGTCGTCTTCGCCGCAGCCGACGAGGAGCGCGCTCGCGCCGAAGGCGCGCATGACATGTCGGCGCGAGAGCTGCCCGGTGCGGAGAGCATCGGCGGAAGCGGGGAGGGAGATGGATCGCATTCCGTATCGCTACCCTCGCCCGAGAGGACGAGCCAGCGGGATGATCTGTATGAAAGTGTTCTTTGGGGGAGAACAATCCCGACGGCGTGCTCCCTCAGAAGTAGGTGCACGTGAAGTCGCACTCGTTGCTGATGCAGAGCGGGCAACACACGTAGTTGTCTCCGTACTGGCAGTCGCCGGGGCAATCCGAGCTGTAGACGCACTCGTAGTAGTCGCAGAAGCAGAGCTCGTCCCCGTACTGTTGGGAGTACCCACAAGAGGCCGAATAGTCCCAGCCGGCGTCCTGACAGACCTGATCGCAGTCGAACGTGGTCCAGAGCTGATCGCCCTGACAGACCTGGACGTCGCTCCCATAACACTGAGCCTCGCCCGGCGTGCAGGGTGGGGCGTCGGAGCAGTAGCAGGTGTCGTCGGCGTTGCCGGCCTCGCAGCCGGTGGTGGACTGGTATCCGGCGTTCACGCAGAGGTCCTGGCAGTTGTAAGAGACCCAGAAGCCGTATTCACATTGGTCGAGCAGAGTCGACGCGGAGCATTGGAGGTCGCCTTCCGCGCAGTCCAACCCGCAGACGCCGACGAACGTCGAGACGCAGACCTGGTCCCCTCCCACCCAGCCGCAGCACTCGCCGGCTCCGCAGTCGGAGGTGCTGTCGCACGGCTCCTGGCACTCGCCGAGCGCGTCCGCGCAGACGAGCCCAGCGCAGCAGCCGTCCGTGCAAGCCTCGCCTTCCGAGCCGCACGTGGGCTGCCCCGTGCCGGTGGACGAGGCCGAAGAGCCGGTCGTGCTCGAGCTCGTTCCTGCGCCGCCGCTGCCCCCGACGCTTTCGCCGCCGGCGCCACCTTCGTTGCCGGCGCCCTCGCCGGACCCGACGGTGCTGCTCGTGCCGTCGCCGTCATCGTCTCCGCCACCGTCCGCGTTCCCCGACGTTGCCTCTCCGCAAGCCGAGAGCGCGAGCGTCGAGCCGACCAACCTCCCCCAGAAGCCGATGAACCGTAGCGTACCCATGCGTTGACCTCCCGCCGGGCCGCATTGCAGTCCGCGTGCCGCGCGTGCAGCGGACCGCGAGGGCGAAAGTCCCGCGCAACGCCTGGGTTACCATGCCGCCGAACCGCGGCATGCCGCACGCGAGAGGCGCTCGCCCTGCTGGACTGCGCCTCATGTAATCGGACGAGCGAGCACCCGCTCGAGACGCGTGAGCTTCTCCGGGTTCAAGACGAGGTGGATGCGGTGAATCTTCTCTGCGTCGGCGACGACCGTGATGACCTGGAAGAGGTGCCCGGCGCGGTGCATGAAGAGCGCAAACTCGCCGTTGGCCTCGCCCATGGTGAAGCTGATGTCCGACGCCGCCTTCTTGGCGACGCCGAGGAAAAACGCGGCGACGCGCTCGGCGCCGACGATCGGCTTGCGCGCGGCGGTGACGCGTCCGCCTCCGTCGCTCGTCGCGACGGCGTCGGCGGCGAGGAGTGAGACGACCGCGTGCGTGTCGCCCGAGCCGACAGCGGCGAGGAAGGCGGTGGCGAGACGGGCGGCGTCCTCGGGCTTCGCGTGAAAGCGGGTATGGCGGGCCTCGACGTGCGCACGCGCCCGATGATGGAGCTGGCGACAAGCCGCTTCGGCTCGGCCGAGGCAAACGGCGATCTCGGCGAAGTCGTAATCGAATGCCTCTCGAAGCAGAAAGGCAGCCCGCTCCAATGGCGAGAGGGATTCGAGCACGACCAGGAGCCCCATCGAGACCGACTCGCGCAAACCGAAGGCTGTCTCGGGCGTGTCGTCGCTCTCGCCCGCGGGCACGCCGGAGCCCGCGATGGGCTCGGGGAGCCAGGGGCCCACGTAGGTCTCGCGGCGCGCGCGCGCCGACTTGAGCTCGTCGAGGCAGAGCCTGACGACCACGGTGGTCAACATCGCGCGGGCTGACCTGGGGCTCTCGTCGGTGTCGCGGACACGAAGCCACGCGTCTTGCAGCACGTCGTCTGCCTCGGTCGCGCTCCCGAGCATGCGGTACGCCACGGCGAAGAGGTGCTCGCGCTCTTCGTTGAATGCTTTCGCCCAATCGAACGCCATGGCTCAGCCGATGTTGGCCGCGAGCTCGCTGCTTGTCGAGCCCGCGAGGATGGGGACGTGCCGCTTGGGCCAGCTGTAGGTGCCGGGGAAGAGGCGCTCCATGGCGAGCGCAGCGAGCGTGAAGCGGCACACGCCCTCCTTGATCTTCGCGCCCAGCCTGCCGGTGATCACGCTCTCCATCGGCTGGTCGTCGCTGCTGACACGTTGAATGAGGCCGCGCCGCCGGCCCAGGCTGATGCAGCGGGCGAAGAACCCGAACCCGAAGGGCTCGAGCGCGGCTCCTTCGATTGTCGCGATGACGTTGTCTGCCGCCGCTGCGCCCAGCGGGAGCGCGGTGACGCAACCCATTCGGACGTAGCGCGCCTCGTCGGCCGCGAGCCCCACGCCGTCCCCGGCGCCGAAGATCTCGGGCGCGCCGATCGAACGCAGGTGCCCGTCCAAGGCGAGGCGGCCGTCCGCCAGGGTGGGCAGACCGGACGAGCGGGCGAGCGCGTTGGGGAAGAAGCCGCCGCACCAGGCGGTGACGTTCGAGTCGATCTCTTCGCCTTCGGCCGTGCGAATCGAGGTGCTGGCGGCGGAGGCCAGGGCGGTGTGCTCGCGGACCGTGATGGACAGATCCGTCATGGCTCGGGCGAGCGCGGCGGCGCCGGCTGCCGACAGATCCGAGCCCAGGCTCCCGGAGGTGAGCAGGGTCACGCGGAGGTCGGGCCGCGCCTCGGCGATCTCGGTGGAGAGCTCCACGCCGGTCAGGCCTGCGCCGACGACGGTCACGTGATCCCCTTCCCGACATTGCCCGAGCCGGGACGCGAGCCGCCGGGCGCCTTCCTCCGTGGCGACGTGGTAGGCGTGCTCGGCGATACCGGCGATCGGCGGTGCGCCGCTGCCGCTGCCGAGCGCGTACACGAGGTAGTCGTAGGACAAAGAGAGCTGGCCCTCGGCGGTGGCTACGGAGACCGACTTCTCCCCGGGATCGATCTCGGTGGCGCGCCCGACGAGCAGCCTGGCGCCGGTCTTCCGAAGCAGGTGCTCGATCGAGGGCGCGGCGACTCGCTGGCCCACGGCCAGCTGATGCAGACGGATGCGCTGCACGAGCTCCGGCCGGTCGTTGACCAGCGTGACCTCGGCCCGGCCCGCGAGCCGCTTGGCCATCCTCACGGTGGCGAGCACCCCCGCGTAGCCGCCGCCCAACACGAGCACGCGGACCCTTCGAGCCTCGAGAACGTCGGTCATGAGAGCCTCCTGCCCCGAGGACGAGGTAGCCCGCGCGCTCGTGACATGAGCCGCGGCCGGATGGAGTCAGAGGGGAGGACGCACGGCTTCTTCCAGTCGGGCCACGATCTCCCCCCGGGCTACGGCCGAACGCCCGTCCCGGTCTCGTAGGTCCACGAAGCCGCCCTCGACCTCCTTGGGCCCGATCACGACCACGAAGGGGACCTCCCAGGCGTGAGCGAGCGCGACCCGCTTCTTGATGCTCTCGCCGCTGGGGTCGATCTCCACGCGGATCCTTCGTTCCTCCAGCTCGTGCGCCAGGATGCGCGCTGCCTCTTGCTCCGAGTCGTGCAGGGGCAGAATCCTCACTTGCTCGGGCGAGAGCCAGGCAGGCAGCCGGCCGCGGTGGTGCTCGATCACGATCGCGAGGAACCGCTCGAGGCTGCCGTAGAGCGCGCGATGCAACATCGCCGGTCTCTTGCGGCTGCCATCGGAGTCGACGTATTCGACGCCGAATCGCTCGGGCAAGAAGAAGTCGAGCTGGATCGTTCCGCATTGCCACGAACGACCGCTCCGATCTCGCAGGCCAATCTCGAGCTTGGGCCCGTAGAAGGCTCCGCCGCCCGGGACGAGCTCGGGATCGAGCCCGCCGGCCTTCGCGCCTTGGGCCAGCTGAGCTTCCGCGCGGTCCCAGCTCGCGTCGTCGCCGAGGCGCGACTCGGGCCGACCTGCGAGCGCGACGTGCAGGTCCTCGAACCCGAAGGCGCCGTAGAACGGGCGTATCGAGGCGCAGAACCGGGCCACCTCCGCGGCGACCTGCGCTTCCGAACAGAAGACATGTCCGTCATCTTGCACGAACTGGCGCAGCCGGAAGAGACCGGAGAGCGCGCCGCTCTGCTCGTTGCGGTGGCAGACCCCGAGCTCCGCCAGCCGGAGCGGCAGGTCGCGGAATGACGGCGCCATGCGCGCCACGATCTCGAGGTGACCGGGACAGCTCACGGGCTTGAGCGCAGCGAGGCGCGCCGGCTCGTCCTCGAGGACGAACATGTTCTCTCGGAAGTGGTCCCAGTGCCCGCTCTTGTCCCAGATGGCGCGGCGGAGCACCTGAGGCCCGCGGACCTCGCGGTAACCTTCGCGTCGCACGTGGCGCCGCGCGGCCTCCTCGAGCTCACGGTAGATGGCGAGGCCACGTGGGTGCCAGAACACCATGCCTGGCGCGTCCTCCTGGAAATGAAAGAGGTCGAGCTGGTTGCCTAGGTTGCGATGATCGTCGGGCTGCATCGTCGTCTCCGGTTGGGCCCGGCCGCACGCTGCAGCGGAGGAACGCTCGAGAAGGCGAACGCCCCGCCTGGCGGGCGGGCCGGGCGGGGCGTTCTTGTTGTCTGTCGGGCTGCGCTACGCGGCGCACACGACCAACGCTCCGCCGCGGTGGCGGGTGGTGGTCGTCGGGGTCGTCGAATAGCGAGACATGGCAGGACAGGAGGAGCGACGGGTGGGGGAGGACCGATCTGACGGCCCGACGCGCGGACTCCTTCTTCTGGATCAGGGCGCGGTGGTCACCGTGATCTTGGCTCCCGCCTTCGGCTCCGGCGGCGCGTCGACGAGGAAGACGAGGCGCCCCTTCGCGCGTGTCTTCTTGTCGAGGTAGATGACCGTGATCTTGATCGGCTCGTCGGCGCCGAGGACGGTGGTCTCGCCTTGTTTGGGCTTGCTTCGCTCCAGGGTGAGGCGCAGCGGCTCGTCTCCGTCGCGCGACACGAGCCGGGCGTTTTCGACCTCCACCGCGTTCGGGAGCCAGTCGCCGGCTGGGGGCAGAAGCGTGACGGCGATGGCGCCCTCCTCGTCCGCGCTGGCCGTCGAGGGCTCACTCGACGGCGTGAGCGGGGGGACGTCGGGCCCGCAGCCCGTGAGGGCGAAGGGAACGAGCGCGAGCGCGGCGACGACGAGGAGGCGGGCGCGAGTCATCTGGCGGAGCAGCGTACTCGCTTCCGGCCGCAGCTGCGCGCCTCCAGGTGAGCAAGCGCTTGCACAGCGCAACGGCTCGCGTACCGAGCCGTTGCGCACTCCGCCCCGCGTCACAGCTCGGTCAGGCTGATCTCGTCGCCTTTTGTGTCGTTCATGGTGAGCTGAATCTTCGACTTCTTTCCGTCGACCTCGACCTTGCAGGTGATCTTGCGGCCTTTGGCGATGATGAAGGCGTCGGCCTCGCAGTCCACGTCGACCTTGCCGCCGGTCTTGTCGGCGATGTGTTTCTTCACCTTCGAGACGGGCAAGAACTTCTCCTGCATCTCCCAGCTGACGTCTCCGCCTTTTTTCTGCGTCACGTCGACCGTGAAGTCTTCCCCGTCCTTCTCGGTCCCCTCACAGGTGAACTCGTCGCCCTCTTTGATCTTGCGATCCTTCGGGCACGTGACCTTTTCGACGTGAAGCCCCTCCTTCTCCAGCTTCTCGCTGATGCCCTCCTCGAGCTTGCTCGCGTCGAGGGTGCAGCCGGCGAAGATGAGCGAGAAGGCGACCAGGGCGGGGACTCGGAAGGATGTCATCGTGGGCTCCTGGCCGGTCCCTCAGCAAAGGCTGCGCCACACGGTCGGCTCTTCGGCTTGCCGAAGAAGGCCGTCGAGGCGCGCTGAGAACCGCCAGAGTCGCAAAGTTGCTCTGCCTTTCTGAGGTCTTGGAGCCTCCCGGAGCGTGGGGTAAGAGCGTGTGCGATGCGTCTGCGATCGTCCGTGTTGCCCGCTTCGTTGCTCGTGACCCTGATCGCTTGCGGCGACGAAGCCCAGCAGTCGGAGGACTTCACCGAGTCCAAGAAGCTCACCCTGAAGGAAGGTCCGGAGCTCGTGACCTGTCGGGTGGAGAAGGGCACGGGCGACGACGTGTTCTTCCGAGTGGATCGCGTCCTCTGCAAGCTCGCGCCGAAGAACGACTTCCCGCTCCAGCCGTCCTCGGTGCACGTGGCGGTCGCCTCGGCCAAGGGGCACGCGGGCGACGCGGAGGTGGGCGCAGACGAGTCGGAGATCGCCAAGGTGTACGGCGACAGCTACCCGCTCGATGTCGAGATCTCGGCGAACTACAGCGAGACGGAGGCGGCCGAGCTCGTCGGCTTCGGCAACAGCGGCTTCTTCAAGACGTTCCAGTCTCGTCATGGCTTCGTGGCGCCGACCGCGGAGCCCGTCTCGGTGCGGTTCCCGTTCGACCTCTGGCCGGTGGAGATCCGCGCGAAGGCGGCGAGCTTCTCCGGAGGTCTCGATCCGTTCTCCATCGACCTGAGCCCGATGAAGACGTCGAGCGGCGAAGGGTCGCTCGGCGTGGAGGCGCGGCTCGGCACGATCTCCCAAGGCGCGAAGCGTTACTCGCTCGTCCCGGTCACGCGCGGAACGAAGACGCTGTCGGGGAAGGCGAAGATCGGCGACAAGGAGGTCGCCATCACGCTGACCGGCCCCGGCGCGTACATCGTCGAAAATGACGGGCTCCGCGGCGCCACGCAGGCGGATCTGGAAGACTTCAGCGGCGGGCCCGCGTTCGCGAGCTGCTGGACCGCGCCGAGCGCGGAGGCCGACAAGGTCGACGTGATCTGCCGCCGAGACGAGGTGGCCGGGCTCTCCATCGCGAAGCTCGAGACCCTCGTCGGAGACGAGGAAGCGACCGCGGTCGCAGGCGCCGTCCTCGAGGCGTCGGAAGCGACGGTCGCAACCGTTGCCGTGTCGGATCTCCCGCTCACGATCTGGGCGCGCGCGACCCTCGCAAAACCGGAGATCGTCGGCATCCCCGAGTGGCAAGCGGCGCTGCCCTTCACCGTGCCGGTGGTCGTCGCGGCCGAGGCCACCACCACCACGCCGGTCGCCGCCACGCTGCCGTTCGACGTCTGGCCCATCACGGTCGACGCCGCTCTTGGCTCGTTCCTCTGCGACCTCGATGCCTATTCGATCCCCCTCGGTGTGGAGTGGGGCGCCGCGTCGCTCATCAAGGTGGAGGGGCAGTCGACGCCGTACGTGAACGAAGGCGAGACCACGACGTTCTACGTGGTGGCCGACTCGCGCGTCGAATCGCTCGCCTGCAAGGGTCTCATCGTGACGAACAGCGGCGAGGTGACGGAGGGCATCGAGGTGACCCTCGTCCGCGGTGGCACCTACGAGATCGGCCAGAAGACGGTGCAACCCGGAGGCTGAGCGCGCCGAGAGCGGGAGCGGACGACGTCCGCTCCCGCTCCTCGCGCCGCCTCACATGCAAGAAGGACGCGGGTTCGGGCACGCTCCGTCGCGGGGGAGCGTGGCGGGGCAGCCCGCGAGCGACTCGAACTCGTTGTTCGTGCGGAAGTCGACGTTGCTGCCGTCGTAGCCGAGCACGAAGCCGTGCCCGCTTCCGTTTGCGATCACCGAGTTGGAGATGAACGCGCTCGGGGGCGGCTGCGACATGATCACCGCGCCCTCGAACTGATCGATGTCGCTGCAGGTGAGGAGCACGCAGCCGCAGTCCGCGCCGGTGTATTCGATGCGCACGTGCTCGAGCCGGGTCTCGGGGCGGACGATGCCGCCGAAGGTGAGGCCGACCCAGTCGCCGGGCGCCGGCGTGGGAGCCGACGAGGTGAAGACGATCGGTTCGGCCTCGGTGCCCACCGCGATGAGCGCGCCGGAGGCGGGGAACTCGCCGGTGAAGTGCTCGACCTTGAAGGCCGTCGACGGGTGCATCTTCACGGTGACGCCCGGCTCGATGGTGAGCGTGGTGAGCGTCTCGCTTTGGTCGCCGGCGCCGATGGTGAAGTGATCGACCGGGCTGTCGCCGATGCGGTAGGGAACGCCGAGCTTGCGCATCGTCGCGTTCTCCTGAAGGCGCTCGAGCGGGTTGATCAAGATCTCGTCGACGCGGTTGCCGGTGTACTTGCCAGTCGGGATGGTCCCGATCGCGTGCTCGGACACCTCGAGCGGGTAGGGGTGCTCGTCGCTGCCCGAGCCCGTGATGGTGAGGTCCTTCGAGCCTTCGGCGAAGCCGGCGAGCCGCTCGACCACGGCGCCGGCGCCGAGCGAGTTGGAGATGGTGACGTTGTCGACGAAGAGATCACGCTTCGAGGGGAAGGTGCCGTCGCCGCGCGCGATGAGGCTCGCGCCCGAGAGATCCACGCCGCCGCCGCCGTCGATCGTGACGTGCGCGAGGCGGGCGGTGCCCGGCGCGTGCACGAAGATGTGACCCCAGCGCTCGCCGTCGAGGCCTTCGAAGCGAATCGGCCGCTTCGCCGTACCCTCGGCGATGAGCGAGCCGGTGGTGGGCGTGCCCGGGTACGCGACGTTGAGGCCGTGGCCCTTGCGGACTTGCACGACGGCGCACGGCTCGATCTCGAGCGTGCCGCCCTCGACCACGTCGACCGTCCAGTCGATGATGTGAGGGCTGCCTGCCGCCGTCCAGACCTCGTGGCCCGTGACGTCTTCGTCATGAACGGTCGGTCCGCTCGTGGGCGCTTCGCACGCGGGCTCGACCGGCGGGTCGTCCGGCGTGTTCCCACCCCCACCCTCCGACGAGCCGTCGTCGCTGGAGGGGTCCCCGTCACAGCCGGTCGTTCCGGCGACGGCGAGGATCGAGAGGAGGCAGGCAAGCGAGCTTTGGGAAAGGAACGAGCGGGACATGTGAGGTTTCTCCAAGTTGGGTCGAACCGCGTTACGTCTCCCAACCTGCTTCCCCCGGATGACCGGAGGATGACCAGGACGCCCGGCGAGTCGTCAGTCGGCTAACGACGAGAGGTGTGCCTCGCGGGAAATCGGACTGGCATCCGGTTTGCCTAGGCCTCGCGCACCATGCGATCCCCGCGCGTTTCTTTGCTCCTCGCCCTCCTGCTGTCCGCGTCGTCAACCATCGTGGGGTGTGATGACCCCGTCGAGACGAACGAAGGCGGGGGCGGCGCGACCTCCGTCGTGACCACCGGCGCGGGCGGCACCGGCGGGGGGCAAGGTGGCCAAGGGGGAGGGGCCGCGCCGCTCGTCTGGGGACCCTGCGACACGAGCGACTGGGTGGACGGCTACCCGAAGCCGGTCGCCGGCGTGGAGTGCACGACCGTCGACGTGCCCATCGACTACGCCGCGCCGGACGGCGAGACGATGCCCATCCGCGTGGCCCGGCAGGTGTCGAAGTCCTATCCGACCGGGAAGGCCGTGTTCAACCTCGCCGGTGGGCCCGGCGGCGGCGCGGTCACCCAGAGCGGCATCATCCCCCTCGTCCAGCCGGAGCTCTTGGACGACTTCGATCTCGTCTACGTCGACCAACGAGGTACTGGGGGCTCCAACTACCTCGGCTGCCCGGGCGGTTATCCCGAGACCCAACAAGACTGGGAAGATTGCGCCGCCGAATACGCGACGAGCCCGGACCTCGCTCACTACTCCACCGTGGAAGCAGCCCACGACGTGGACTTCGTCCGCGGCCGGCTCGGCTACGACCGGATCTACGTGCGCGGGGGCTCCTACGGGACACGAAGCGGGCTCGAGTACTTGCGCCAGCACCCCGACCACATCGCCGCGCTCATCCTCGACGGCCTCGCGCCGCCCGACATGGATCTGTTCGGCGAGGACGTGAAGATGCTCGACCGCGGCGTCGCCATGCTCGTCGACGACTGCTCCGCCGACCCGGCGTGTCTCGCCGTCTCTCCGGCGCTCCTCGACGATCTCGTCGCGGTGCGCGCCGCGCGCGCCGCCTCTCCGCGTCCCATCACCGTGAACGGCTCGCCCTACGTCGAAGACGAGGAGCTGTTCCTGGTGTTCCTGCAGCAGTTCCTCTACACGGCTCGCGCTCGCTATCAGGTGCCTCGAGCGATCCACGCGGCGGCGCTCGGCGATCCGTCCGGCTGGTACGAGATCGCCTCGGACCTCTTCGGAGTCACGATCGTCGACGCCGGCGGTGGCAACCTCGCGGCGCCTGCCTATCGGGTGCCGGCGGAGCGGCGCGTCCCGGCGCGCGCGCAGGAGTACGTAGCGCCCGGTCTGTTCGCAACCATCATGTGCTCGGAGTTCCTCCCCAACTCCGCCGGCATTCCGGCGCTCGAAGCCTCCGCCGCCGAGCAGACCTGGCCCAGCACGTCGATCCTCGATATCGCGCGGGCCTGTGACGCGTGGAACGTCGCGCCGCTGTCGGGTGATCTCCGCGCACCCGTCAGCTCGGACGTACCCGTGTTGCTCCTGAGCGGCGAGATCGATCTCAACACCCTCGCCGAGTGGGGAGACCACACGCTCGAGACGCTCCCCAACGCGACTCACCTCGTCGTGCCGTACGCCACGCACTCCGTGATCGGCGTCGACTGCGGGAGCGAGCTCGTGGTGCGCTACTTCCAGGCAGACGGCGACATCACCGCAGTCGACACGTCTTGCCTCGACGCGATCGAGCACCCGGGCTGGTGAGCACGCCGAAGACGCATCGGACGCCCCGTCACTCGGCGCGAGCGGGAGGCGGCGCGCTCGGCGCGGCCGGCGGCGGAGGAGCCTTCGGCGGATCCGGCGCGGCGTCCTTCGCTGCCGCATAGATCCTCGGCTCATCCCGAAGGCCACTCACGACGACGGTCCTCCACACACCCTCGCCGGATCGGAAGAAGAGCACCCACTGGTTGAAGCGCGCTACGGGACCTTCGGCGACGTCGTGCCAGAGCTCCACCGCGACGGCGTCGCGCCGGCGAAAGCTGCCGTTCGTCACGATCTCCGAAGGCGGCGCGCCCTCCACCCTCGCAGCGGCGAGGAGCGTCACCACCCCCTTCGGTCCGCGCTCGGTGACATGCGCCAGCCGAACGACGTTCCCCTCCAGCGTGACGCGGTAGTCGCCGCTCGGCGCGGCGACCATCGCGCTCTTTCCCGGTTTGCGGTCCTCCATGAGGTGCGCGTCGATGTCGTCGAGGCGGTGCGCCAGGAGCGCAACGACGAGCCGCCCGCCTTCGCCATCGAGGCTCGGCGCTGGCGCCTGCACGGGCCAGAGGTCGTTCAGCCCCTCGCGCGTACCGAAGCCGAGCTCGCAGGTCTGGGATTGATCTCGCCACGCTTTGCAGAGACGCAGCCCGAAGTGCTCGCCGTCGTCGCTGTACGCGACCGTCGATGCCCCGCGGAGCATGGTGCGCGCGAGCGTCCGCGGCTCGTGCGGGTCGAACGGATCCGTGTTCGGCGGCGGGTCCTCGTAGGCTTCCCAGACGTTGAAGCAACCCGCGAGGGGAGCCATGGTGGACAGAAGAGCTGCCAAAGCGAAGCGCCGCGCCGTCATGGGGCCTCCAAACGGATCTGGGGCTCCAGAGCTTACAGCCCGCGAGACTCAGCGCCCAGGACGGTACCCGACCGTCCCGGACGCTGCGCAGCCTACTCTGCTCGGCTCACACCCGCGGCGGAGAGCCCGGGCGTCGCCCGTTGCCCTCCGACTCCTCACCGAAGGACTGTGGCCGAATCGACTGCTCTCGGCCCATCTGGCCCGTCTGGCTCACCATGCGTCGGACCCGGATCTGGTTGTTGACGTCGGTCACGCCAGGGATGCGATCGGCGAGCTGCTCGATGCGGAGCTTCATGTGGCGCTCGGGGACCGTGCCTGTGAGGACGACCTCGGAGCTCTGGACCTTCACCTCGACCTCGCTCGCGTCGATGTCGTGGGCTTGGCTCAGGGTGTCGCACAGATCGTCGCGGATGCGCTCGTCCGACCGCTTGTAGCCCTTCGGGCCCGCGGGGAATCGTCGGTGCTCGTCGCGCATGCGTTGGCCGATGGTCTGGTGCGACGAGCCTTCGAACCGACCGATATCCCGCATGGCGCTGCCGTAGCGATCGTCGTATGTGTCCGGGCTGGCGCTCCGATACCAGTATCGACCGGTGGGATCGGGGCCGACCATCATGCCGCCGCCATAACCGGCGCCGGTGCTCTGGGCCGCTTCACGCCAGCGATCTCGATCCAGGTCCTCGCGCCATTCGCCATGACCTGGTTGGCGCATCATCGGGCGCGCCGACTGCTCCTGCCAGCGCTCCCGGTCACGGCGGTCCATCTCGCGGCGTTCCATGTCGCGGCGTTCCATGTCACGGCGCTCCATGTCGCGGCGCTCCATGTCGTGGTCGCGGTCGCGGTCGAGCATGTAGTCCCGCTGTCGCTCGCGGCCCGGCACGAAGCTGTGCTCCTCGTGTCGTCCGCCGAAGCGTTGCTCCTCGTACCGCGGCTCCCCGAAGCGGCGATCTCTGCCTTCGTCGTATTCATAACCTCGCGCGCGCTCGGAGCCATAATCGTCGCGGCCGCGCTCGTGCTCCCACCAGCGTCGCGTGTCTCGATAAGCGTCGCGGAAGCGGTCACCGATTCGGTTGTTCATCTCGTGCTCCTCGTGGTTCCCACACGGTCGGGGCCATCCGCTTTGCAATGCCGATGCCGGGGCGGTCTTCTGCGCGCGTAGGGCGTTTTGCGGAGCGTGCCTGCGCCGCTGCGGCCGCGTTGACGAGGGCAGACGCCGCATACGAGCGGCCGTGCGCGCCGTTCGTGTCAGGGAGTGTCCAGGATCTCGTCGAGCAGCTCGCCCTCGACCGGTGGCGCGAACGCCACGCCGAGGAGCCCGGCCAAGGTCGGCGCGAGATCACGCATGAAGCGGGTTCGCTCGAGCCGGATCGCCCCACGCGCCGGCACGCCGGTCCCCGCGGCGACCAACCAGCTGCGTTGTGACTCGGGGAACCTCCCGCCATGATCGCGGAAGCTCTCGGCCCGGCCGTGGTCGGTGGTCACGACGACGACCGTGGGCTCGTTCATCGATTCCCATCTCGCAGCCAACTCGCTGACCTTGCCGATGACCTCGTCTGCCTCTCCGAGCGCTCGAAGATACCCGCCGTAGTCCCCGGCGTGCGCGAGCTCGTCGGTATCGCCGAGGCCGATGAACGTGAAGCGTGGACGATCGTGCTCGAGATACGAGAGCGCGAGCCGCGCGGTCTCGTTGTCCGGCCGATAGCCGCCATACCCTGGCGCGGGAGCAGCGCGCCGTCCTCGTTCGTGAAGCGCCGCGAGCTCGGGAATCTCTCGGAGCAAGGCGCGCGCGTTGCCCCCCTCGCGTCCCGTCGACAGGAGCGCGCGCCCCGGCTCGCTGGTCGCAACGCGCTCGATCTCGGGCCACGACGAAAACACGGCCGCGCTACACGGCTCGGCCTGCGCCGTCTCGCACACCGCGTCCACGAGGGTCTTCGCCGCCGCAGGACCGGGGCAGTTGTTCTCGTGGCAGGCCGCCGGGCGCCCGCTGAGCATCTCGGCGTACCCGGGCAACGAAACGAAGTTCGGGCCGCTCATCGCAAACGCCGCGCCGGTCGGAGCCCCGAGCGCGACGCCGCGACGGGCGAGCGCCCACAGGTGAGGCATGAGCGCAGTCTGATCGACGACCACGACGCCGGCGCGTCGCGCGCGCGCGGCCTCCACACCCGTGAAGATCTCCTGGTAGCGGACGCCATCGAGCGCGATGAGCACCACGTGCTGCACCGTCTTGCTTGGCGGCGGCGCGCCGCCGGGCTGGTCTGCAGGTGTCTCTCGCGAGAGGAGCGTCGAGCAACCCACCAGCGTGACGAGCCAGGGTCGGTGAAGCCGCAGCACGCGGCTCCCCGACGCAGGAACCAGGCCCGCTCAGCGTCGCTTGCCGAGCTTGGTCGTGTCGAGCAGAGGTGCGAGCTTGGCGCCGAGCTCGACGCTGTCTTTGTCTGCGAAGCGGACGTGCATGTGCGTCGCGTGGCCCCACGCGTGTCGAATGACGCTCTCACCGGGTCGGTTCTTCGTCGGGAAGAGCGCGAGGCCGTCCGGGTCCTCCGAGGCGACGTAGTCGCGCAGCAGGAGCTGCACGGAGCGGTCGATGAAGATCATCTCGACGTTGCCGCCGTCGACGAGCGCGCGGATGAGCGCCCACGTCCGGCGGCGATCGAGGGTCTGCGCCGTCGCGCGTTGGTACCAGGCCTCCCCGCCCTCGTAGTAGTAGCCGAGGTCTGCATCGAGCCCCGACTGATGGCTGCGGTGCGGCCTCAGCCAGCCGCCGCCCTCACGGCTGATGTCGCCCACGTGCAGCTTCGGTGTGCCTGGGATGCAGCGATACACGTGCTCGATCGCGCGTGTGACGGTGCGCACGGTGAGCTCCGTTCCCCAAGGGTACCCGCCCTCGATCGCGATGGCCTCACTCGGTTCGAGCCGCGTGCCCCCGAACAGGCGGCCGCGTGTGGGCGCACCGAGCGATGCAGACCCGAGGCGAGCCGGCTCGGTTCGGAGCACGTGCTCGAGATCGGTCCGCGTCGCGGGCAGCCTCCGAGGCACGCTCGTGCTCTCGGTGAGGCAAGGCTCGGGGCCGATGGGCGCCGGCTCGGGGTGCGGCGCGGCGCGAGGCGGAGACAGCGTCGCGAAGGACCGCGCGATCTGCTCCTGGCCGCTCGATCCGGTCAGCGCCAGGCTTCCGCCGGCGAGGCCCGTTCCGAGGACGAAGCCGAGGACGTCCCTCACGCGCACGCGAGGGAGGGTACCCGCACCGCCGCGGCCCTACCAGCGCTTCGCCTCTCCGCGGATCCAGGCGATCGCCTGGCGATGGATGCTCGCGGGCTTCTCTGCGTCGCGACCGCGCTGGCGCTTCTGCCTCGGCTCCCGGAGGGAGGCCGGCGGCTCGAGCGACAGGGGGCGGGAGAGGGTGGGCTCGGGCTTGGTGGGCGTCATTTCCAGGGCACTACGGGCCAATCGCTGGCGGCTTAACCCGGCGACGGTCGCTTGCGCGCGTCACCCGGTCGCCGCGCCGTGCCGGTAGGACACCTTGCTTGCGGCGCGCCTTCGCTCGATGATTCACCCTCCCAACGAGATGCCCCCGGCAAAGCTTTCCCCCGAGCTCCAAGCGCTCGTCAAGCGAACCCCTCTCGCCTCCCGTGCCGACGCCGATCGTGTCCTCCGTGGCGATCTGGATTTGGGCGCGCAGAAGTACGCGAAACAAGCGCTCGCCGACGGAGGCGAGTCGTGGAAGGTCTACTTCGCCATCGAGCTGGAGAGAGGGCGAGGCTTCGAGGAGTCCGTGGACGTCTTGCCCGTGACCTCCTGCGAGTCGCTCGCTCGGTGGGCCTTCGACAACGGTCGTGACGACGTCGGTGTGCGTGCGTTCCAGCGCCTCGTCGAGAGCGGTGCTGCGCCGTCGACCGCGCGCGAGCTGGCGAATCGGTACGTCGAGACGGTGCGCGACACGCAGGGGCCCGACGCGGCGGCGGCTGCGCAGGCGCTCGTCGAGCGCGCGCTCCCGGCGCCGGTGGCGGCGCCTCGCCGCGCTGAGGTGCCGTCGTATCGGCTGGTGCCGTCGAGCGAGCGGTCGCCTCACTCGTACGGCGGTCACGACATCGCGATGCCGCCGTGCCAGGCGTGCGGCGAGAAGATCCGCCTCTATTTCTCCTTCGACGTCGAGGCCGAGCCGTCGCTCTACTCACTCCTGCCGTCGTGGGCCGTCTTTCCGCTGCTCGGCTGCGGATCGTGTCGCGCGTGGACCTTCCGCACCGAGTACAAGCTCGACGCGGAGACCACGACCGCGAAGATCGTCCGCGTCTACGCCGATCCGGAGCTGCTCCGAGCGGCGGGCGCCGCTCGCTCGCCCACGCCCATCATCCCGCGCGCCAACGCGGCCGTCGTGCTCGTGACGGCGCCGCTCACCGCGCCGGAGCCGGTGCTGGGCGGCGAGCCGCACTGGCGCGGCAACCCGCAGAGCGTCACGTGCTGGGAGTGCAACAAGCCGATGGCGTACGTCGCGTCGATGGCGACGCCGCGGGGCTTCACCCCCACCGTCCCGATCGAAGGCTTCCACGATCACTTCGGCTGTGACGCATGTCGAACCCTGACCGTGATCGGCCTGTAGTCGCGCCGGGATCCTGACGCGAATCAGACGGCTATCTTCCGGAACGCGTAGCGGGCGAGCAAGACGCCGTTGCTCGGCGCAAGGCCAAACGCTTGATAGGCGCCCCGCGTCCAGGTGGCCAGCATCTCCCGCGCGACATCCTGGCCCACCATCACGCAATGGGAGGACTTCGAGGTGGAGACGGTCTTCGCGTGGATGCAGACGACCTGAAGCCGCACCCTCTCGAGACCGTAGTAGAGCTGGGCCGGCGGATAGGTGTTGAACGATGCGTCCAGCATCTTCTCGAGGATGCGGTACGTGTCGCGCATGATCACGTGAAGCTCCGACAGCCGGACCCTCAGTCGCTCGTGGAGCTGTTCCGCCTTCGAGGCGGTGAACAGGTTCACTTTGTCGAGGAGAGGAACGGCGCGCCCGGCGGCCGCGTGGTGCGGCACGAGCGCGTTGTGCTCGGCGATCGCCGCAGCAAGCTGATCGTACAGGGAGACGAAACCCATCTGGCGGAGCGCCTCCCCGATCGTGGCGACGACGTCGCCCCAGCCGAGAATGACAGGCCTGTCGCCCCAGACGAAAGGGGGGCGTCGCGGTGGCGTCCTGCGAACGTAGTCGATCGCGAGATCGGCCAGCTGGTTGCGCGACCCCGAGAGCCCGAGGGCGCCCCCGACGATGGCGCCGAGCTTGTCCATCGCTTCGATGGCCTGCGGCTGGTTCACGAGCACGCAGGCCAAGGTGAGGATCGGCCGCTCGCCGACGACGGCCACCGCGTTCAGTCGGACGTGCGCCTCGATGATCGCGTCTCGCAGGGTGATCTCGAACTGACGCGCCCCCGCACGTGACACGGCGAGCCACGCGTGTTGCGCCAGCGTCGAGATGGCCCATGCGTGCCAACGTTCAAGGCTCTCCATCTCGCCCTTGCCGCCCTCCATCCCGAGCCACCGCGCGAGCTTGGACCCGTCGTCCCCGTTGCCCGCGCGGGCCGCGGCGAGGACCCTCGCATGGGCGACGCCGCGCGCCAGCGAGTCCTCCACTTCGTGCTCATCGAACGCGGCGAAGAGGCGGCTCTGCGCGTCGGGCGCGGCCATCGGCGGCGGCGCCTGGTCGGGGCTCGCGAGCGCGGCTCTATACGGCGAGAGCTCGCGCCGATCGACTCGTGTGCCTTGGTCGACGACTGCGATGCCCGAGAACGCGACGATCCCGGGAAACGCCTCGTCCGCGGCGGAGATGAGATCGACGATCGCCCGCGCGGCAAACCCGAGCTGCCCGGTGTCGCGAACGACCTGATCGCCGCGGAGCGTGATGACGCGCTCGGGGAGTCGCAAGTAGGACGTGATCGTCATGGCGCTCAGGGCTGCCAGGTAGACGCGCATGGGCGGGTAGGCGCCCAGCCCCTGCAAGAGGGCGAGCCGGAGGCCCTCGGCTGCGCCCAGCGCCTCCCACTTCTCGTTCTGGAACATCGCCTCGAGGCGCCCTATCTGGTCGCCGTCGCCGAGGAGGCGGGCGGCCAAGGACCTCTCCTCTCGCGCGGCGTCGAGGGCGGCCGCGAGGCGGTCGACGTCGGCGCGTTCCTTCGCGAGCCTGCTCTGTAGCGAGCCGATCGTCCGTCGGTCGAGCGTCGTGCGCGCGAGCGCGACGAGCGCCTCATGGCTGATCGGAGCCCACCCCACACGCCGTGTGGCTCCGGGCGAGCCGCGGCGGCGGCGGACGGGCGATCGAGGCTGACCGCGAGCTCGTCGAGCGCCCGCGCGACGTCGACGTCCGGCAGGTAAGACGACCGCACGGCCTCCGCGAGCTCGCCGAGGATCGCGGCGAGATCTTCGTATTCCCAGTCGATGGCCAGCTCGGTGTGGTGCGCAAGCTTGCGGGCGGCCGCGCCGAGGTGTTGCGCGATCCGGAGCTGCGGTATCTCGGCCGCAGCGGCGGCGTAGACCTGCTCGTCCGCGGCGACGATCGCGGCGATCTCCGCGTCCACCGCGCCCAGCTCGCGATTGGCGGCTTCGAGCCGCTCCTCGTCCGGCGTGTCGCGGAAGAAGATGATGCGCTCCCACCAGGGGATCCGGCACTCGAGCTCGCCTATCTCGCGCCGCAGCGCCTCTCGCAAGCGCAACGGCTCCCGGAGCGCGGCCGCCCCTCGGTAGCCGCGCTTCGCCAACGTCTCGTTTGCGATGTCTCGGAACACCGCGGGATTCTACGCCGAGACCACGCCGTGCGGCCGCCTCGAGGTAAGACCGCTGGCGGAGCGCGACGTCACCGCGGCACGGGCGGCTCGCAGTTCCCGCCCGCCTCGACCTGCGAGTTCGTGCGGAAGGTGTTGAGGAGCTGCCAGCTCTTCTTCATGTTCTGCGGGATCGTCCCGTCCTCGCGGACGTTGGTCACGTGGTACGCGTGTTGGTTCCAGATGCGGCGCGCGGGCGTCCAGCGGTCCATCGCGTCGCGGTAGACGGTCAACGTCTCCCCGGTCGCTCCGCCCGGGCTGTTGGACACCACGATGAACTCGGCCGAGCCGTCGTTGTCGATATCGGCGACGACCGGGTACTCGACGAGCGTCCCCGAGCTGCGAGGCACGCTCAGCTCGAGCATCCCGCTCGAGCCCTCGAAGACGTAGGCCGTCGTCTCGTCTGCGTAGATGGCGTCCGCGATGCCGTCGCCCAGGAAGTCGAAGGCCGTCCCGGTCGCGAGGCCCGACTGGTCCGACACCGGCTGCGTCCAGATGGTCGCGAGCGACGTCGTCACCTTGTACATCGAGTAGTTGAGGCAGGTCCCGGTGGCGAGGTCGGCCTTCCCGTCGCCGTCGAAGTCGTGGATGACCCCAGGCTTGCCCCAGCACCGCGCACTGGGCGCCTCGCCGCTCGGGCGCTGGTTTGCGAAAGTGACGACGCCGTCATGCTGAATCAGGCTGATCCCCTGGTCGGTGTTGACGAGGACCTCCGGCTCCGGATCGTCGTCGAAGTTGGCGACGTGGGGGTGGCCGGGGTTGCCGCCGACCTGCCAGTCGAGCTGGCCGTCGTGGTGGTAGGCCGCGTGCCCGTAGATGACCTCCAGCTTGCCGTCTCCGTCGAGATCGGCCGCGGTCGGCGTGGGGCACCAGAACGGCTCGCCGGGGATGTCGTTGAGGCCCGCGCTGGCGGTCCAGAGGAGCTGCCCCCCCGCGTCGAAGACGTCGAAGCCGCCGAGGATCTCCGGGGAGCCGTCTGCGTCGAGATCGTAGATCGCGAACGCGTGGCAATAGGCGCCCAGGTTGGCGCTGCCGCCGAAGTTGCCGTAGGTCGGCCAGGTGCCCTTCGCGCCGGTCAGTTTGAGCGTGCCGTCGTGCTCGAAGATGATGACGTTGCCTTGTGGCGTGGCCGCGACGACCTCGGGCAGTCCGTCCTGGTCGAGGTCGCCGAACGCCGGGTTGATGTTGCCGTCGACGACGCCGTTCATCACGGCCTCCTGTTCGCCGGTCGCGCCGGAGAGAACGTAGATCGTCGCCTCGGCGCCGGTCGCCCCCGGAGCGAAGACCTCCACGAGCACATCGGGCACGTCGCAGAGGTTGATCTCGCCGTTGGCGTCGTCGTCGGTGAAGTTGCCGACGAGCGGCGTCACCAGGCTCCCGCTGTAGAAGTTGCCCTGGGTCGGGGCGGTCCACGCCCACTGCACGACCGGATCGAAGGCGTCCGCCGGCGCCTTCACCTCACACGGCGGCAGCGCGTCGAGATCGTCCGCGACGTGGCACGGATCGCTCGGACCGGTGCTCGTCGAGGAGCCCGTCGAGAACGTCCCCGACGAGCCGCCCTGGTTCGCCGTCCCCGAGCTGGGCCCCGGACCGGATTGCGTGGCGCCCTCTCCTCCGGTTCCTTCCACGCCGGCGTCACAGGAGCAGCCGCTGGCTGGTGCGAGGAGCGCCGCGCTGGAGAGGAGCACGACGGTCGCAGATCCAAAGAGGACGCGGCGAGGAAGCATGCTCCCGAGCCTACCGGCCTGGTAGCCTGCCGCAATGCTCAGCCGACGCGCGTTCCTCATTCGCGGCTCGCTGGCGACCCTCGCCACGGCGTGTGGCTCGGCGAACCTGCCCGAGCCGGAAGACAAGCGGCAGCCGCCGAGCGCGCGCCCGGTGCCCGACGAGGTGCTCGCGGACGTGCTCGGTCGCGCGCTGGACGAGGCGAAGTCGCTCGGCGCCACGTACGCGGACGCGCGCGTCCACAGGCGCCGCCACGAGCGGCTCGCCGCGCGCGAGGACCACATCGTCGACGTCGGGTCACGCGATTCGTACGGCATCGGCGTGCGTGTTCTTCTGGCGGGCGCGTGGGGCTTTGCTTCGTCGCCGATCGTCTCGGAGGAGTCGGCCCGCGAGGCCGCCCGGCGCGCGGTTGTGGTGGCCAAGGCGAGCGCGGGGGCACGCGTTCGCCCCATCGAGCTGGCGCCGGTCAGCCAATACACGGACGTCTATCGCACCCCCATGCAGATCGATCCGTTCGAGGTCTCGCTCGCCGAGAAGGCGGAGCTCTTGCTCTCGTTCTGGCCCGAGGCGAAGAAGGTGGCGGGCGTCGGCTTCCTCGAGGCCGACTGCGAGGCGTTCGACGAGCACAAGGTCTTCGCTTCGACCGAGGGCTCCGTCATCGAGCAGCGCATCGTGCGCGTCGGCGCCGGCTACGTCATCACCGCGAAAGACGACAAGCTCGGCGAGTTCGTCACGCGCGCGCACGAGCTGCCGCCCATGCAGGCGGGCTGGGAGCACGTCAGCGGCTCCACGCTCCAGGCGGACGTCCGGAAGATGGCCGAGGACGCGGTGAAGAAGCTCAAGGCCCCGAGCGTGAGCCCGGGCAAACGTGACCTGGTGCTCGCGCCTTCCAACCTCTGGCTCACGATCCACGAGTCGGTCGGGCACCCGACGGAGCTGGATCGCGCGCTCGGCTACGAGGCAAACCTCGCGGGGACGTCCTTCGCGACACCTGACCAGACCGGCAAGCTCGTCTACGCGTCGAACGCGGTGACCCTCTACGCGGACAAGACGACCGCGGGCGGCCTGGCGAGCTGCGCTTACGATGACGAAGGTGTCAGGACGCAGCGGTGGGACATCGTGACGAAAGGCCGCTTCGCCGGCTGGCAGACGACGCGCGAGCAGGCCGGCTGGATCGGCGAGAAGGCCTCCCGCGGGACGTCTTACGCGGAGGACCACCGCTCGGTTCCGTTCCAGCGTATGCCCAACGTCTCCTTGGCGCCGGGCGCAGAGGCCATCGATCTCGACGACATCGTCGCCGCGACCGACGACGGCGTCCTCGTCACGGGTGACGGCTCCTGGAGCATCGACCACCAGCGCTACAACTTCCAGTTCGGCGGGCAGATGTTCTACGAGATCAAGGGCGGAAAGATCGCTGGCGTGGTGCGCGACGCCGCGTACCAGAGCAACACGCTCGACTTCTGGCGCTCGTGTGACCTCGTCGGCGGCGCGGAGAGCTTCGAGCTGCACGGGACGCTCTACGACGGGAAAGGGGAGCCCATGCAGTCGAACGCGGTGAGCCATGGCTGCCCGCCCGCGAGGTTCCGCGGGGTCAACATCTTGCGCACGCGGGAGCGAACATGAGGAAGCCGAAGGAGATCGCCGCGAGCCTGGTCGAGCGGGTCAAGCGCGCCGAACGCGGCGCGCAGGCGCTCGTCCGCGCGGAGGTCGGGTCGGAGTCGTTCACGCGATACGCGGTGAACGAGATCACCAGCGCCGGCGAGACAGACATCGCCGAGGTCGTCCTCACCGTGGCGCTCGGGCCGAGACACGCGACGGTGAGGACGAGCCAGCTCGACGAAAGCGCACACGAGGAGCTCGTGGCGAAGGCGGTGGCCATGGCCAAGCTCGCGCCGGACGACCCCGAGTGGATGCCCGTGCTCGGGCCGCAGAGCTACCGCGAGCCTGGGCCGGCCTATGACGCCGCCACCGCGAAGGTGGACCCGCAGGTCGGCGCCGACGGAGCGCGCGCCGCGATCGCGGTCGCCAAAGAGAAGGGCGTACAGGGGGCGGGGTTCTTCACGACGTGCAGCTGGGAGGTCGGGCTCGCCAGCTCCGAGGGGCTCGTCGCGGAGCACAGAGGGTCTCGTGCCGAGGTGAGCTCTACGGCGCGTACGACCGACGGAACCGGCTCGGGGTGGGCGGCGCAGTCTTCGCACCGTGTGGCCGACGTCGACGTGCGCAAGGTCGCCGCTCGAGCGGTGGACAAGGCGGTCGCCAGCCAGAAGCCGCGTGAGCTCGACCCGGGCAAATACACGGTCGTGCTGGAGCCGGCCTGTGTGGCGCTCCTCGTGTCGTTCTTGAAGGACGCGATGGACGCGCGAACGGCCGAGGAGCAGCGGAGCTACTTCGCCAAGGCCGGCGGAGGGACGAGGGTCGGCGAGCGGCTCCTGGCCAAGGGGCTGAGCATGAAGAGCGATCCGTTCGACGCCGCGACGCCCGGCGCACCCTTCGACGGCGAAGGGCTCGCGCTCGCCCCCACGACGTGGTTCGACTCGGGCGAGCTGAAGCTCCTCTCGCGATCCCGTTATTGGGCGAAGAAGGCCGGCGGCGCCCCGACGGGGCGGCACGAGTCGCTCGCGCTCGTCGGCGCCGACGGCAGATCGAGCGTGGACGACCTCGTGGCCTCCGTGGACAAAGGCCTCCTCGTCACGCGGTTCTGGTACGTCCGGTGGCTCGAGCCGAAGACGATGACAATCACCGGCCTCACGCGCGACGGCGTGTTCTTGATCGAGAAGGGGAAGGTCACGGCGCCCGTCGCCAACTTCCGCTTCAATGACGCACCCGTCAGGGTTTTCGCGAGCGCGACCGGCTGGACGGCCGAGACGGTGCGGGTCCCGAGCTACGACCGTGACGCGGTCACCCGCGTGCCGGGGCTGCTCGCGCACGACTTCTTCATGGCGAGCAAGAGCGCGGCGGTGTGAGCGGAGCCCGCGCGCCGCGCGTCACCTCGCGGCGGCGCCGGGTACCGGCTCGCTGCGTCGCAGGGCGAACGCAAGCCCGACGCCGGCCGCGAACCCGCCGAGGTGCGCGTGCCACGACACGTTCGACTTCGGGTCGAGCATGATGAGCACCTGCAGCCCGAGCCAGATGAACATGTACCAGAACGCCCGGATCTTGAACTGGGCGAAGAAGATGACCACCCAGAGCCGGACCTTCGGGAAGAGGACGAGGTAGGCGCCCATGAGGCCAGCGATCGCGCCCGAGGCGCCCACGAGGGGCGTCCGGCTCCCCGACTCGAAGACGAGATAGAGGAGGCCGCCCGAGATGCCGCTCACCAGGTAGAGGACGAGGGCGCGCCAGGTGCCCAGGAGGTCCTCCACGTTGTCGCCGAAGATCCAGAGGAAGTAGAGGTTCCCGAGGAGGTGGGGCGTGCTCGCGTGCAAGAAGGCGTGGGTGAGAATCGAGATCGCGTTGCCCTTGGCGACGTCCGCGGGCACGAGCCCAAACGCCTTGATGAAGGGATCGATCGCGCCCGAGCCCATCAGCACCATTTCGATCCCGAAGATGATCGCGAGGAGCACGACGGTCGCATGAATGAAGTGGGGCTTTCGCTTGACAGGGTTGTACGCCTCCACCGGGAGCAGGGTGGCGAGCTGGAGGAGGTACACCGCCGCGACACCGATCTTGCCTTTGCTCGAGCCCGGCCGCGCGTGCTCGTGGTGAACCTCCGTCGTGATGGCCGCGAGCAAGCCGGCCTCTCGTGCGTCCAACCAGAGGCCATGACAGGCGGGGCACGCGTCGATCTCGACGTGTTTGCCCTCCGAGTGCATGTGGTAGCTCACCATGCGCCCGTGCCCGAACGGGCAGAACAGGTGCCCGTAAGCGGGAGGCCGCGCGAACGCCTCCACGCGCCACTTGGAAGGGTCGGCGTGCTCGCCGACCGCCTTGCCGGCCTTGCCGAGCTCGAGGAACGAGCCGCCGCACCGATAGCAGTGGTCGACCCAGACCATGCTCGTCGCGGCGTGGTGGAGCGGGTAGCTGCAGCGCGGACAGTAGCGACCGGTCGGATAGGCGCGTGCCTGCATGCACCTCGACCGCTATCACCGCTCGGCGCGAAGAGGTAGACCGGGACGCGGCGGGCTCGGTCAGAGCCGCGCGTGCAGCGCTTGCTCGAGCTGCTCGAGGGACTTGGTGAAGCCGGCGATGCCCTCGTCGAGCTTGAAGGAGGCCATGTCGTCCTCCGCGTGCATGGCGCGGAAGCGCGCCTCGGTCATGTCGATGCGCTCCACCTTGGCTTGTTTGGCCGCCTCGGGGTCGAGCTTGCGGACGAACTCTCCTTCTTTGCCCTCGAGCTCCGCGAGGAGCTTGGGCGAGATGGTGAGCAGGTCGCAGCCCGCGAGCTCGATGATCTCGCCGATGTTGCGGAAGCTCGCGCCCATGACCTCGGTCTTGTAGCCGAAGTGCTTGAAGTACTCGTAGATGCGCGTGACGCTGACGACGCCCGGGTCCTCCGCGGGGGCGTAGCTCGCCTTGCCCGTCTTCTTCAGGAAGTAGTCGAGGATGCGGCCGACGAAGGGCGAGATGAGCGTGACCTTCGCCTCGGCGCACGCGATCGCCTGGTGCAAGCCGAACAGGAGCGTGAGGTTGCAGTGGATGCCCTCGGTCTCGAGCACCTCGGCCGCGCGGATGCCTTCCCACGTCGAGGCGATCTTGATGAGGATCCGCTCTCGGGGGATCCCCGCCGCCTCGTACATGCCGATGAGCTTCCGAGCCCGCGCGAGGGTGCCCTCGGTGTCGTAGGAGAGGCGCGCGTCGACCTCGGTCGAGACACGGCCGGGGACGATCTGGAGGATCTTTTGGCCGAACGAGACGGAGAGCCGATCGATGGCGTGCGACACGATCGCCTCCTTCGTCGCCCCCGCGCCGAGGTCCGCACGAGCGGCCTCCAGCGCGCCGTCCACGATGGGCGCGTACGCCGGCATCTCCGCCGCCGCGGCGATCAGCGACGGGTTTGTCGTCGTGTCCTGCGGCTTGAACCGTTCGATCGAATTGATGTCGCCGGTGTCCGCGACGACGGTGGTGTGCTTCTTCAGCTCGTCCAAGAGGCTCATCAGGGGGCTCCTCTACTTCAGCTTGGCAGGCGGCGGGACCTCCCCGCCATTGCGGACGTAGCCGACGATGGCTTCGCTCAGCTTGTCCACGAGGGTCACGCACTTCTTGGAGACCTCGCCTATCGAGGCGCCCTTGCATTCGTCGCGCCGCTCCTTGTTGAGCTTGGCGATGGTCGGGTCGCCGAGGAGCGCGTTCTGCGTCGCCTCGGAGAAGTCCTTCCACACCACCTTCGCGTTCTTCGCCTTCGGGGGCGCGCTCAGGGTCACCTCCTCCGCGCTCAGCGTGGCGCACGTGCCGTCCCACCGGAGGACGTCGTAGCCGCCCGACGCGCCGCTCACCTGGATGCCCGTCTCGTTCTTGCGCGACAGGAGGATGATGACCTCTTCGTCGAAGACGAGCTTGTCTGCCGAGCTCGCGCCGCCGGACGCGTTCCAGGCGTCCACGTTCATCTTCATGTAGGCGCGTGTGAAGGGCGTGCCCTTCCGGAAGAAGGCGAGGGCGATGTCCGGGTTCATGCCGCTGCAGAGCCGCTTGGTGAACGCGGCCGAAGGCAGGCACAATTCGCCGTTCTGCTTGCAGTCGGCGGGGACGGTGGTGCCGTCGTCGGCCGCGGGGTCGGGGCTGCCTTTGGCCGGCGCGGAGGTCGCGTCGGGCGAGGCCTGGGACGGCTTCTCGGCCCCGCCCTCGGCGGTCTGCGGCTCGGCGGCGGGTGACCCCCCGCACGACGTCGCACAGAGTGCGACAAGCAACGCTGCTGCTGTCGATCGCATGGTCGCCGCAACGTACCCGCGCTCGGTGTAGGGGTCGAGGGGGTCGGCCGCTTGACGGCGATCGGCGCCCAAGCGACAAACCTTCGGATGTTGCGCGGGGCCGGCTTTGCTTTGTTGGGGGCCAGCGTGGTCGGTGTGCTCGGCTCCGGGGCTTGCTCCGAGGAGACCACGCCGATCGAGGATGATGACGGTTATGTCACGACTGGCGTGACCGGCGTGACCGCCTCCGGATCGGGCGGCGCGCCGTCGACTGGCGCGTGGGGCGCGGGGCACCCGGGCGGCGGCGGCGCGGGCGGGGAGAGCACGGGCCCCTATCCGATCGTGCTGGCGCATGGCTTCTTCGGCTTCGAGGAGTTCGCGGGAGCCGACTTCGCCACCTACTTCTACGAGGTCAGAGAGGACCTGGCGGACCACGGGGAGGCGCTCGTCTTCACGCCCGCGGTCGATCCGTTCAACGACTCCACGTTCCGCGGCGCGCAGCTCGCCGGCCACATCGAGGAGATCCTCTCGATGACGGGCAAAGACAAGGTCGTCATCATCGGCCACTCCCAGGGTGGACTGGACGCGCGCGTGGTCGCCCACGACAGACCCGATCTCGTCGCCGCGGTCGTGACGGTCGCCACGCCGCACGGGGGCACGCCCGTGGCCGACGTCGCGCTCGGCCTCATCGGCGATCCGAACGTGTCGGCGATCGTCGACGACCTCGTGAACGCCATCGGCGCGCCGCTCTACGATCAGCTCGGCAACGAGACGGCCGTGTCCAAGCCGATGCATCTCTTCTCCCAGCCCGGCATCGCGGCGTTCAACGCGGCGTACCCGGACTCGCCCGGCGTCTTTTACGCGAGCATCACCGGGCGGACGGACTACCACCTCGGCAGCCAGGTTTGTGTCCCCGACGTGGAGCTACCTTTCGTCGACGCCCTCCAGACGGTGGAGGACCCGACCGACCCGTTTTTCCTCCTGACGGAGTCGCTCTGCGACGGGAACGGATCGGTGCCCAACGACGGCCTCGTTCGGGTCGCCGACGCAAAACACGGGGAGTTCTGGGGTTGCGTTCCCGGCGATCACCTCGACGAGGTGGGCCACCTCTTCGGGGATGGCCCGGGCCTGGGCAACTCGTTCGACCACAAGGCGTTTTACCGCGAGCTCGTGGCCCACGTCCGATCGCTCGGCTACTGACGCTCGGCTCCTGCCCCTCGGCTCCTGCCCAAGGCCAGAGCGGTCAGGGGCAGGGCAGGTAGTCGGGGCCGCGGCACAGCTTGAAGCGACCCGAGATGGGGATGGAGGGATCTTCCCCGTTCATCGTCATCCCCACGTAGCTCCCGATGATCGGCTCTCCGACGTCCCCGAACGACTCGATCGTCAGTTGCAGATCGGAGAAGACGAGCGACTCGGTGCTGCCCGACAGGATGCCCTCGCCGACGTCGATGAGCGTGGTCGTCGCGTCGAAGACGTAGCTCAGGTCGGGCGGGCCGGCGGCGCGGCACGCCCGGATCGACGTGGAGGCGCCGCACTCTCCTCCGGGCATGACACGCGCCTGCGCGAAGGTATCTGCGTCACATCCTTCGTAGAGGGTCTCGACGTTCTCCTTCGTGAGCCAGACCCCAAACGGCTCGTCGCCCGGGGACAGGACGCAGCCGGCGAAGCCCCCTTGTCCGCTCGCGGACGACGACGTGTCGGTCGTCCCGAAGCCCGTCGTGGTGGTGCCACCCGACGAGGTGGTCGCCTTCGAGCTCGAAGCAGACGACCCGGAGCCGCCGGCGCCGCCCGCCGCATCTTCGGGTTCGATGACGACCTCCGAGCACGCGGTCGTCGCCGCGACGACGGCCCACCACGCAAGCAAGCGCGACCCCATTTGGCCGAGCATACCTCGCGGCGAACTGTGCTCGCTACCGCGCAGCCGCCCGGCGAACGACCGCGCCTCGCACCTTCAGATCGATGGCGGCGGACCGGAGGAGCGTCGAGCCCTTCTTCACGAACAGCACACCGCCGTCGATGTGATCGTACGCATAGAAGGTTCCCTTGACGGTCTTGGTCTCGCCGGAGGCCGTGGTCACCGTGACGTCTTTCGGCTCGCCCATCGGGGGCCGCACCATCGTCATCGCCGACAGGAAGCTCGCCGTCTCGGGGCCGAACGAGACGCGCTCGTACTCCTGGTTCAGCTCCTCCGCCGGGATGGAGAGGCTCTGGCTGCCGCCGGTCGCCTGCATGAAGCCGAGGACCTCTTCGTACACGTAGTCGCTGATCCAGCTCGGCTCGCAGTAGCTCATCAGGTCTTTGTAGCCGGGGTCGATCAGTTGCTTCGTGAAGAGGTCCATCCCCCATTGTCCGATGTCGCCGCCCGAGTGCGGGTAGCCCGGGTCCGCCCCGGAGACCCCGCCGCAAGGCGAGTGGGGGCGGCCGTGGTTGTGACCGACCTCGTGCACGGCGGTCCACGTCGCGCTCTCTCCGGAGAAGCCGAGCCCGATCGCGGCGCGCGAGTACTCGCCGCCCGGCTCGCCGATGAACCCGAGGCCCGCCACGCAGCCGCCGCCGCAGAAGGCGCCGAAGCTCGAGGCGGGCTCGAAGATGCCGTAGTAGTACTCGTCGAACGCTGCGGCGGCGCTCTGCCGCTCCTCCGAGATCGCGTTGAGGAGGGTGTCCCAGCCGTTGCCGCCCGCGCTGATCCCCTGGCTCCATCCGAACGTCGGACCCACGGTGAGCACGACCTCGGTCGTGGGGTAGAGCTTCATGAAGAGCTGCCGGTACTGCTCGAGCTGCGCGGCCGACGTGTCCGGCATGCGATTCGAGCCGTCCGCCTGGTACTGGACGGGGATGAGCGTCACGCGCAGCGCGTGGGATTGCTCGAGCGCGAGGTTGCCGTCGCCTGTCGTGGCGCCGGGGTTCGGGCCGGCCGAGGTCCCGATGTCCTCCTTCAGCTCGACGCGCCACGTGGAGCCCGGGGTGAGGTAGGCGGCGGGCACGTCGAAATTGATCGTGCTCGAGAAGTTCCCGTCGGTGCCGCTCTGCAGGCTCGACACGACGGTCTCGATCGGGGCCTGGCTGCCGATGAAGAGCCGCGCCGTGATGGGGGCGCCGGAGGCGCCGGCCGGATCGACGAAGACACGCACGACCGCCGGCCGGTTGGCGACGAGCGAGAGCGAAGGGTTCGTGACGGAGCCGTTGGCGAACACCGTCGACTTCACGCCCTGATAGAAGGCAACCTGCGTGATCGTCACGCCGGTCGCGTCGTCCAGCGTCGCGACGGGGCCGCTCGAGGTGGTGCCGCCCGAGCCCGTGTCCCCGCCCGAGCCGATCCCCGCGCCGCTGCCGTCTCCATCTCCGTCCGACGGGTTGCCGTCGCCGTCGCTGCTGCCGTCGCCGTCCCGCTCGCTGTCGCCGTCGCCGTCCACCACGAACTCGTCGGCGCCGGTGAGGAGGTTGCACGCGCTGAGGAGCAGGCCTGCCAGCAACAAGGGAAGGGCTCGGGCTCTCATGGCTGGCCGAAAGTGTTCACACCCCGTGCCACCTCGGGCAAGCCGGCTTCCATCCGTTTCCGTCGAAATCTGCGCGACGTTACCGCAATGTTCTGCCGTGTCTGGAAAGCGTCCGATGATCGGCCGGACAACGGCGGATCCATTGGATCGCGGCGTCGTCACCCCACCTTCGACCCGAGGCCTCAGGGCGACTTGCCGGACTGGAGCTCTTGGAGGCGCTTCGCGGCCTTGTTGCGGCAGGCGGCGTTGTTCTCCTGCACGCAGAGGCCGACGAGCTGACCGAGCTCTCGCTCGTTGAGCGAGTCGAGGCGGCTCATGAGGTCGGCGATCTTGCCCTTCGGATCATCGAGCGCCTTGCGATCCGTGCCGTCGGGGCCCTTGCCCGAGGACGCGGTCGCGCTCGGCTTCGGCTTGAAGGTGGGGACCGGCGCAGGCAGTGGAGCGGTGCCGGGCCGCGTGTTCGTCGGCACCTCGATCGTCGGGTCGATGCTCTTGATCATCTCCGCCGCCTTCTTGCGGCGAGCGTCGTCCACCGTGGGCGTCGTCGCGACCTTCCAGAGGAGGTCGACCTGCTTCGCGGGATCGTCGGTGTGTTTCTCCGACTCGGCGATGACCGAGTCGGCCCACTTTCCCTCGATCTCCTGCACGGCGGGGTCCTTGAGCGAGGGCGACGTCGCGTCGATGGCGGCGATGGCCTTGTGCGCGCCTTCGAGATCGCCGCCCTCCGCAAGCTTCTTCGCCTGCTCGAGCTGCGGCTTGCCGGGGTCTTCTTTGACGGCTTCCGATGCGCTCGCCGTGGGCTCGGTCTTGCCGCCGTTGTTTTTCGTCGCGACGTACGCCGCGGCCGCACCGACACCGACGACGCCGAGCAGCGCTCCGACGCCGACCATGCGCAGGATGCTGGAGCTCGACGAGGGCTTGCGGGCCGGCGCCATGAGCGCCGGGTCGAGACCGGTGACGGCGGGGAGCATCTGCCGCGTGTCGAACCCGGCGCGGAAGATCTTCCCAGCGCCGACGAAACGCAGGCGCACGTCGCCCAGCTCGAGCGCGTCCCCGGCCTCGATGAAGCCGCGTCGAACCTCTTGCCCGTTGATGCGGATGCCGTTGGCGGAGCCCTTGTCGATGATCTCGTAGCGGCCGTTGCCCACCGCGAAGAGCTCCGCGTGGAAGCGGCTCACCGAGCTGTGGTTGACCGAGACGTCCGCGTCCTCGCTCCGGCCCATCGTGAAGTGGTCCTTGTCGAGGAAGAACTCCTGTCCGGGCTGGGGGCCGACGACGACGACCAGGCGGTCCGGGCGGTGGTGGGGGGGCAGCTGGACCTGCTGCTGCGCCGTGGGAACGGCGGAGCGCGCGTCGTCCTGGATCTCGAGGCGGTAGTCGCCGAGCTGGACGACGTCCCCATGGCCGACGTGATGGACGTCCGCGACGCGCTCGCCGTTGACGAACGTGCCGTTGTAGCTCGCCAGATCTTTGACGAGCCAGCCTTGGCCGTTGCGGACGAGCACGGCGTGCTTGCGCGAGATGTTGCGATCGGTGAGACGAATGGCGTTCGCCTCGTCTCGGCCGACCGAGTACTCCTCGTGCGCGAGCTGAAGCGAGACCTGCTTCTGCTCGTCGTCCTCTATCGTCAGCTTCCACATGGGAGGCAGGGGGAAGTCTAGTCGCTAGCGCCTACGCGGCGAAAGGGGTGGAGAAAGGCGGCGAGCGCCGCGGGGTTTCGGGTCTGGAGCCAGAGGCGACCCTGGCCCGAAAACTTGCAGACCAGCCCTTCGCCGCTGAAGAAGAGGCTCTTCAGGCCGCCGAGCTTCTGCACCTCGTACTTCAAACCTTGCGAGAACGCGACCATGTGGGCGTTGTCGCAGACATAGCCCGGGTAAGTCGTGCCGATGTCGATGGCGTGGAGCCCGCCGTAGGTGGCGAACCAGACCGGTCCGTGTCCGTACGCGCGGAGCAGGAACAGGCCACCGGCGAAGAAGCCTCGCGCCCCTTGCCACTTCGTGTCCAGCATCACCGACGGGACCGAGGCAAGATAAGCTCCGGACTGGAGGAAGAGCTCCATCCCGGGCTCGAGGTTCACGCACTCGATCGTCCCCTCGGCCGGGGGGGCGATGAAGAGCGTCTGGTTCGGGCTCGTCGCCGTGAACGTGTTCTGGAACAGGCTCTCGCCCCCGAGCACCCTCCGCTTGAGCGCGCTGCCGAGCCCGCCCTGGAGGTTCGTCTTCATGTCGATGGCCGAGTCACGCGCGACCATCGCGCCGGCCTCGGTGATGATGGTCTCACCGGGCTGATCGAAGGTGACTCGCAAGAGGCCGAAGTCGGGGTTGTGTCGGATCTCGCTTCTCACGGGTCCTCAGGCGTCTCGGGCGGGGAGGAGCGCGCCGACGGCGGCCCCGTATTCGGATGCGTTGCGCGACTGGACGTAGGCGATGCCCTGGCCCTCGAACGTGCAGACCAGCCCTTCGCCGGAGAGGATGGAGGAGACCCAGCCCGAGCCGCTCCGGCCGACCGAATATTTGAGCGTCGCCTCCCAGGCGACGAGGTGGCCGGTGTCGATGACCATCCCGCCGTCGACCTGGACGGCCTCGATGGCTCCGAACGAGCCGAGCACGAGCTGGCCTGCGCCGCTGGTCTCGAGGATGAAGAAGCCCGCGCCGGAGAAGAAGCCCTTCGCGGAGGACTTGGTCTGCACCGCGACCGACGGGCTGCAGGCGACGTAGGCGCTGTTCTGGATGCACCACTGCCGCGCGCCCACGTCGACCGCGACCATGTCGCCGCAGAGCGGCGTGGCGAACAGGACCTCCCCCTGGCCGCCATGCGCCGTGAACGTGTTCCGGAAGAAGGACTCTCCGCCGAACATGCGCTTGAGGCCGCTCATGATGCCGCCGGACTGCGTCTCGACGACGACGTTCGTGCTCATGCCGACCATCGCGCCGCTGTCCGCGACGACGGACTCGCCGGGCCCGAGCCAGATCTGCGCGAGCGTCTGCGAAGGTTTGTAGAGGAGGTTCACCTGCATGGTTGTCCGCTCACGGAAGGACCCGCCCGAGCCAGGTGACGAGCGCGCCCGGGTTGCGGGACTGGACGAGCACGCGGCCACGGCCGTGGAACTCGCACACGAGGCCCTCGCCCGACGCGACGAAGCCCATGACTCCACCGCCCGCCGTCCGGATGCCGAACGTGAGCGTCGGATCGAACGCGACGAGGTGCCCGCTGTCGACGACGTAGGTGCCGTCGACCTCGATCTCGTCGATCGCTCCGTAGCTGGTGATCCAGAGATCGCCGGTGCCCGACGCTTCGATGAAGAAGGCGCCCTCCTTCGCGAGCAAGGCTCGCAGGCCTCCCCACCGGAGCTTGAGATCGACCTCCCCCGCACACGCGACGAACGCGCCCGCGGAGAGCACGATCGAGCTCTGGCGGAGCGGCATGTGGCGGATGGCGCCGCTCATCGCGGGCGCGAGCCACACCCACCCGCCGGTCTGGGACGAGAAGTGGTTCACGAAGAACGTCTCGCCGCCGACCATCTTCCGCAGCAGCGCGATGAAGACGGCCTTGAGCTTCGCCCAGGCGCCGGCGCCCCGCCCTGCGTTGAGCTTCACCTCCATCGCGACGGTGGTGGAGCGGGCCACCATCGTGCCGGCCTCGGCCACCAGCACCTCGTTCGGCGCGAGGCCGACCTGGAGCAGCGGGAACGACGGCTCGTGTTTGACGATGTGGTCCATGGCCGTGGCGGGGAGGCATCACCCCATACACCGCCGTTTTCGCCATGGCAAAAGCCGCTCGCCAGCGGCGGCGCTCAGGCGCCGAGGCGCGCTCCGAGCATGTCCGAGACCTCCTCGGGTTGCTCGTGGCGGAAGCGCTCGCTGGTGCGGACCGTCACGACCGGGATGGAGGCGCCCCGCACCACCTTCTCGGCGACGCTGCCGAGGAGCAGGTGCACGAGGCCGGTGCGGCCGTGGGTCCCGATGATGATGGCGTCGGCGCGCCTCAGCTCGGCCTCCTCGATGATGGTCTCGGCGATGTCGCCGATGGCGACGGTCGTCGCCACCGAGAGCCCTTGGCCGCGGAGCCGCTCTGCCTGGGATTCGAGCCGTCTGGTGACGTCGTGGCCGACGTAGTCGCGCAGCGGAACGGTCTCGGCGACGCCCTCGATCCGGGCGAGATCCGAGCCCGGCAAGCTGAGCGGGGCCTCCGCCACGTGGAGCAAATCGAGCGTCGCGTCGAACTCGCGCGCGAGCTGGACGGCGAGCGCGAGCGCGCCCTCCGAGCAGGCAGAAAAATCGACAGGGACCAGCAGGCGCTTCCAGTTCATGCCCCGCCGAATGTGCATGCGCCGTGCCCGTGGCCGCCCCTCTCTTCGATCTCGTTCTATCTGGAGACCAGCATTCCGAGGAGCGCGATCGAGCCTACCGCCCCTGCGGCCCACGCGAGGTACTGCGCGACCTCCGTCAGGCCGATCGAGCTCGCGTAGACCGCGCCCGCGCCCAGGGCCACCGCGAGGATGACCTGCGCAAGCTGTCGTACGCTCGACGCGATCGCACCGGCGGCCTTCGAGAGATCGCGGACCTTCACCTCGGCCTCGCCCCGGTTGGCCCGCATCAGGTACTTGCGCAGGTCGTCCGGCAGCGTGACGGCCTTGAGGGCCATGTCCTTCGCGGCTTCGAGCGCGACCTGGGCCCAGTCGCGGTTGCCGAGGACGAACTTCTGGACGTACGGATGAATGATCTGGACCGGGTGCATCTCGGCGTCGAGCTCGGTGCAGACGCCGGTGAGGAGCAGGAGCGTGCGCTCGAGGTAGACCCAGTCCCGCGGGACGTGGAAGGCCTCCGAAAGCTCGCGGAGGCCGATATCCATCCGCCGCAGGCTCATCAGGTTCTCGATGCCCTTCTGCGGGTCGAGCTTGATGTCCTTCAGGTTGAAGCTCTCGAGCTTCACGTCTTCCTGGAAGCGCTGGTGGAAGAACTCGACCACGCGCTCGCTCACGTCCTCCGTCGAGCCACGGGCGATGAAGCCCATCTTCCGGAGCGCGCGGATGAGGCGGTCCGTGTCGCGACGGATGACGCCCTCAACCAGCTCCGGGATGCCCTCTTTCATGTCGCGCGAGAGCTCGGCGACGGCCCCGAAGTCGAGGAGGACGAGCTCCCCCTTTGCGCCCGCGAGCACGTTTCCGGGGTGCGGATCGGCGTGGTAGATGCCGTCCACGAAGATCATCTGGCAGAAGGTCTCGACGATCTTCCGAGCGAGCGCCTTGCGATCGATCGCGGCCTCGTCCAGGCGTCGCAGGTCGCTCACCTTGATGCCCTGGACGAACGTGGTGACGAGGACGCGCCGCGTCGAGCGGTCCGGCACCGGGGTCGGGAACACGATCGTCGGGTCCCCCGCGAAGTTCTTGGCGATGCGCTCGATGTTGCTCGCTTCCCGCTCGAAGTCGAGCTCCTCCTCGATCATCGCCTTCACCTGCCGGTAGTAGACGTCGAGGTTCTTGGCGGGGAGGAATCGTGACACGATTGTCATGATTCGACGGATCGTGCGGAGGTCGAGCTTGACGATCTCGTCGATGTTCGCGTGCTGGACCTTCACCGCCACGTGGCGGCCGTCTTCGAGGACGGCCTCATGTACCTGACCGAGCGAGGCGCTCGCGAGCGGCTCTTCGTCGAACCGCGAGAACAGCTCGCTCATGTTGCGCCCGAGCTCGCCTTCGATCCGCTCCTTGATCTCGGAGGTGGGGCGGGGGGGCACGCGGTCCTGGAGCGAGGCGAGCCCGTCGCGGAACGGCGCGGGGAGGAAGTTCGCGAGGACGCTCAGCAGCTGGCCGACCTTGATGAAGAGCCCTTGCAGGTCGACGATCGTGAGCATCACGCGGCGGGCGTTCTTCGCGTGGATGACCTCGAGCCGCGCCTCCAGCCAGGCCTGCGCGAAGAAGCGGCCCCAGAAGAACGTCCAGAGGTAGCTCCCGAGGACGAGGAACGTCGTCCAGTAGGCGCGAATGAACCGATAGCTCTGCAGCGGCGGCCTGCGCGGCGCGAGCGCGCTCGCGTTGTGCTCGGCGAGCGGCCGCTCGCTCGTCACGGCGGGCCGCGCGAGCGATCTGTCGGGGACCTGCGCCGTCACCGACCGAGCTTACCCGCGCTCAAGCGCAGTGAACATCCCGTCGTAGGCCGCCGGTCGCGCTTCACGGATCGCGACGTGCGCGCGCGTCGGGTGCACGCGGTTCGTCAGCAAGACACCGGCGAACTGCGCGTCGGGATCGATCCAGAGGCTCGTACCGGTGAAGCCGAGGTGCCCGAACGTCCGCGGGCCCAAGCGCGAGCCGGAGCTTGGGCTCGCGTCGCTGCGCCCGTCGAACCCGGCGCGGAGCGTCCCGCCTGGCCGAGCGCGCACGAGCGGCTCGAGGTCACGAGGCCCGAGCCAGCCGTCGTCGCTCTCGAGCGCGCGCAAGATCGCCTCACCGATCGACAACACCGACGGGGCGTCTCCGAAGAGGCCGGCGTGCCCTGCGAGCGCGGCGTCGAAGAGCGCCCAGGCGTTTTCATCGTGCACCACGCCTCGAACGACGCCGCCGCGAAACCCGACGTCTTCGGTCGGCGCGACCTCCGTGTCGAACGCAGGGAGCTTCGCGCGCATCTGTCGCGCCGACCCGACGCGGTCGGCGAGGCCCAGCGGCGCGGTCACCTCGCGGGAGACGACCGCGTCGAGCGGCTCGCCGCCGCGGGCTTCGACGGCCAGCCCGAGCAACAGATAGCCCATGTCGCTGTAGATCGGCGGGAAGCCCTCCGCCGGAGCCGGCCCTTCGCACTCGGGCCTCCGGCTCTCGGCGGCGCGGCGAATCGCCTCGGCCTTGTCGAGCGGGTGGCCGTCACGCAAGGGGGCGAACAGCTCGATGTGGGCCGCGAGACCGGAGCGATGGGCGGCGAAGAGCTCGACCGGGACGCGCCCCGCGAACGTCCCTCGCAGGTCCGGCAGGACCTCCTCCAAGGGCTCGGACAGGGCGATGCGCTGCTGGCGGACCAGGCGCGCGAGGGTGAGCGCCACGACAGGCTTCGTGACCGAGGCCAGGTCGAACGGCGTCCCGACCGAGGCGGGGCGAGCCGAGCCCGGCTCGAGAGCCCCCGAGGCCCCGAGGCCGCAGCGGCCGCGAAACGACGCGGCAATCGCCGCCGCCGGCGCCGCGCGGAACCGGTCGACCACCAGTCGGGCGACGTTCGAGAGGTCGACGGAGGGGCTGCCGGGCATGCCGGTCGTCCTACATGCACCCCGCCGGCGACGCCAAGCCTCGTACGTGGCTTTTGACCCTTCTCGCCGCCGCCGCGTATCCTCGCCCTCTCAGGACACATCATGAGCGAGTTCGCTTGGGAAGCGCGCGGCCGCATGGGCGAGCTGCGCAAGGGCACGATGGAGGCCGAGAACGAGGCGGCCGTCCACCAGCGTTTGCGCGCTCAACAGCTGAGCCCGACGAAGGTCTCGAAGAAGCTGAGCCTGAACCTTCAGCTCGGAACGGGCGTAGACGCAAAGGACCTGGTCAAGTTCATCCGTCAGTTCGCGACGATGATCGACGCCGGTCTTCCGCTCGTTCAGTGCCTCGAGATCTTGGCCAATCAGGAGCAGAACAAGTTCTTCCAGGCGACGCTGCGCGACATCAAGTCGACGGTCGAGCAAGGCTCCACGTTCAGCGACGCCCTCCGCCGTCACCCGAAGATCTTCGACGAGCTGTTCACGAACCTCGTCCAGGCGGGCGAGATCGGCGGCATCCTCGACAGCATCCTCAACCGCCTCGCGGTCTACATCGAGAAGCGCGTCAAGCTGGCGAGGCAGGTGCGCGGTGCGCTGACGTACCCGACCGCCGTCATCATCATCATGGTCATCGTCATGACCGTGCTCTTGACCTGGGTCATCCCGGCCTTCGAGTCGATGTTCGCGGAGTTCGGCGCGAAGGACGCGCTCCCCTGGCTGACGAAGATGGTCATCGCGACCTCCAAGGGCTTCGTCACCATGTTGCCCTTGATCGTCGTCATCACCATCGCCGTGGTGGTCGCGTCGATCATGCTCTACCGGACGCGCCAAGGAAAACGGGCGGTCCATCGGGTCATCCTCAAGCTCCCGATCGTCGGCAGCGTTCTGCAAAAGATCGCCGTCGCACGCTTTTCCCGTACGCTCGGCACGCTCCTCGGGTCCGGCGTCCCCATCCTCGACGCGCTCGAGATCGTCGCGAAGACGGCGGGTAACCTCGTCATCGAGGAGGGCCTGCTCTACGCGAAGCAGCGCATCTCCGAAGGCAAGAACCTCGCGGACCCCTTGAAAGAGGTCAACGTCTTCCCCGGCATGGTCGTGCAGATGGTCGCGGTCGGTGAGCAGACCGGCGCGCTCGACACGATGCTCAGCAAGATCGCCGACTTCTACGAGGACGAGGTCGACGTCGCGGTCGCCTCGCTCACGTCGCTGCTCGAGCCGATCCTCATGGTCATCATCGGCGCCATGGTCGGCGTCGTGCTGGTCTCGATGTATCTCCCCATCTTCGAGCTCGCCGGCAAGATCAAGGCGGAGTGATCAGCGAGGTGCCTGCGCCGTCCGGGCGTGAGCCCGACAGCGCGTCATCCGCTCTGGTCCGGAGGCTGACGCGAATGGCCGCGTTGCGGCTGTTCGTGCTCACGCTTTTCCTCGCGTTCATCACGCTCGTCTACCTGCGAGGCCAGACGGGCGGCTACTCGTCCACGATCGCCTTCGTCTCGGTGGCGGTCGCCTACGGAGCGTCGGCCGTCTACGGCTTGCTCCTTCGTTCGGGGCGGATGCCCCAAGGGGTCGCGCTGGTCCAGCTCGTGACGGACCAGCTGATCTGGACCGCGCTCATCTACGTCACCGGGGGCGTGACGAGCGGCGGCGTGTCGCTCTACGGCCTGACCTGCCTGGTCGGCGCGACCGCGCTCGGCACGCGAGGTGGGGTCGTCGCGCTCGTCTCGGCCTGCCTCGCCTATCTGGGCCTGGCCATCGGCCTCAACCAGGGTCTGCTCCCCATCCCGCCCGACCAGCTCCCCGGCGTCTACGTGACGACCTGGGGGGACACGGCTTACCCGATGATCGCGAACTTCGTCGCGCTCTCGACAGTGACGGGCCTCGCGAGCTACCTGGCCGAGAGGCTGCGCACGGCAGGCGGCGACCTCGAAGAGGCGCGCGCGAGGGCGGAGCGCGCCGAGCAGCTCGCCGCGCTCGGGCGACTCGCTGCTGGCCTGGCGCACGAGATCCGAAACCCGCTCGGCTCGATCGCCGGCTCGATCGAGCTCCTCGGCATGAGCCCGGCGCTCAGCGAGGAGGATCGCCGGCTCTGCGGGATCGTGCAGCGAGAGGCGGGACGGTTGAACGATCTGGTGGGCGACATGTTGGAGCTCGCGCGCCCGAGGCCACCAGCCCTCGGCGAGGTCGAGGCCGTCGGGCTGGCGAAAGACGTCGTCCTCCTCGCCTCGCAGTCGGGGCGCGGCACGGACGTCTCCGTCAGCTACGAAGGCCCGGACGAGCTGCGCCTCAACGCCGACGCGGCGCAGGTGCGGCAGCTCCTCTGGAACCTCGTCCGCAACGCCGTGCAGGCGAGCTCACCCGGCGACGAGGTCCGCGTCCGGCTCGCCCGCGACGAAGGCGGCGCCATCCTCGAGGTGTCCGACGCGGGCCCGGGTATCCCCGAGGAAGCCAAGCGGAAGCTCTTCGATGCGTTCTTCACGACCCGATCACACGGCACCGGGGTGGGCCTCGCGGTCGTGAAGCGCATCGTCGACGACCACGGCTGGACCATCCGGGTCGAGAGCACCGACGGACGAGGCGCGACGTTCAGCGTGTTGATCCCGAAGGCCGGGCTTGCCCAGGCCCGGAAGAGTCGACCCGCGGAAGCCTGATTCCCGCGTCGTCGAAGAGGTCGGGGTCGAGCCTCAAGGAGGCGTCGGGCAGCAAATTGACGCGCCCCGGGTCGACCGCGACGTTCACATCCCGCGCGCTCGCGGAGCCCGTCACGGGCGTAGAACTGCGCGAATCGCATCCCAGAAGCAGGATCGCGACGGCCGCAGCCCTCGGTGAATAGGGGCTGGATTTTCTTCGTCGACGTACTAGCAACTGTCCCGACTCCTACCCGAACAAGAGGCCCTTCGTGATCTCGCTTCGACGCACGTTCCTGTCCCTCGTTTCGGCGCTCGTCTTCCTGGCCGCCGTCCCGGCGTTCGCCGGCGCCGCAAAAGACGCGGTGAAGGCCAAGCAGGAGGAGCTCTTCAAGCTGCTCGAGAAGGAGCAGGAGAACAAGAAGAAGATCGCCGCGATCTTCGACGATTGGCTCGACTACGACGAGATCGCCAAGGCCTCGATGGGCGATCAGTGGGACAAGCTCACGGACGCCCAGAAGAAAGAGTTCACGGGGCTCCTCAAGCAGCTCGTCACGGCCGCCTACGACAGGAACATGAAGAAGGTGCTGCCGTTCCGGATCGACTACCCGGGGGAGGAGGCGAAGGGCGACGGCAAGACCCTCGTGAAGATGGTCGCCACGCACAAGACCGACGACCGCGCCGACCCCATCAAGATCGATTTTTTGGTCCGGGAGAAGGGCGGCAAGTTCAAGATCATCGACATCGTCCCGGAGGACGTGTCGACGGTGGAGAGCTACCGGTCGCAGTTCGTGAAGATCTACAAAGAGAAGGGCTACGACGCCCTCATCCAGAAGCTGAAGGACAAGATCGCCAAGGGGCAGTGAGCGCGCTTTTTTACGCCCCGTCGTGCCGCTGATACGATCGGCCCGATGATATCCGGCGCAAGGCGCGCCAAGGCCCCCAGCCTGCGGCAGCCCCGCTCCGCCCCCGAGCCCCCCGACCGCGGGGGCCCGGTCGCGGCGGGGCTGCGCCTCGCGCTCTCCCAGGGCAGCCTGGGCATGGAGCTCGGTGGGGTGGTCCGCCTCGGCCCGCTCGAGGTCGACGATCTCGCGGTGCGGCTCGACGACCTCCGATTCCCGCTCGACCTCTCGGGCGGGGTCTCACGGTTCCGTCATCGTCGAGGCACCCTCGTCCAGGGCGCCGTCGCCGTCGACCTGACCGCGCTCGCCCGCCACCTCGAGCCGCGACTGCGGGGACAGCTCGGCGCCGGTCGGCCCGTGGCGGTCACGCTGGCGGTGGAGCCCTCTGCGCTGGCCGTCGGTCTGACGAGCGGGGGAGCAGCGCTCGCCTTCGACGTCGTCCTCGCCCCGCTCGAGGGAGACCTGCGCTTCCTCGTCGAAGAGGCGCGCGGGCTCGGTCTGGACGGGCCGGCGCACGTGCTGGCGATGCGCGCCGTCGGGGTTGCCCTCAAAGGGTGGGCCGAACGAAGGGGCGGCGCCTTCGTGGCGCGCGAGCCGCTCCGAGAGATCGCGCGGCACGTGTTGCCCGATCTGGGCGCGCGCGCGCCGTCGAGCCGCGGCGTGATCCTCTCCGTGGAAGAGCTCGCCGCGACGCGCCTGCGTGTCGTCGGCCGGAGCAGCGGCGCAGCTCCGGCGCCGACGAGCCGCGCGATTCGCGCGATCGAAGCGGCGGAGCTCGCGGCCGAGGCGGACGACGCCGCGCTCGCGGGCGATCTCGAGGCGGCGCGCGCCGCGTACCTCGGCGCGCTCGAACGCGCGCCGAAGCACCTGGAGATCGCGATGCGTCTGGCTGCGCTCGACCAGGCGGCCGGTGATCGCGCCGAGGCTGCGCTCGCCACGCTCGCCGACGTATCGGGCGCGGCGAACGCGGGGCTGCTCGGGAGCCTCGTCCTCGAAGCGGTCGGCGAGCCGGAGGCAGCGTACGCCGCCGCCGCGCGCGCCGCGGCCGACGAGACGTTCGGTCCGCTCGCCGGGCTCGCCTGGCTGCGCGCAGCTCGCCTCACGGAAGATCCGCGCGCGCGTCGCGACGCGCTCGACCGCGCGCTCGTTCGAGCGCCGTCGCTCGAGGAGGCTCGGTGGGAGCGCCTGCGCGCCCGGCTCGCGTCCGGCGATCTGAGGGGCGCCCTGGGCGACGCGCAGCACGTCGAGGCCGCCGTTCCCGCCTCGGAGCGCTTCGAGGCCTGCCGGCGCGTCGCCGAGGAGCTGCTCCGTCGCGGGCACCTGCCCGAGGCGCAGACCTGGTTCGAGCGTTCGCTCAGGCAGAAGCCCAAGAGCGCGGCGGCGGTGCTCGGCCTCGCGCGCACGCTCCGCGATATCGGAAAGGCGCAGCGTGCCCTCGATCTCTTCGCTCGCGCGATCGAGCTCGAGGAGTCCAACCCCGATCGAGACCGCTCGCCCGATCTCGAGCTCGCGCGGCTCCTCGCGACCTACGTGGACGACCGCCCTGCCGCCATCGCGCGAGTCGCGCAGATCCCGCAGGACGTGGCGGCCGCCCCCGAGGCGCGCCTGGCCGAGGCGACATGGCGCGCCGAGATCGGTGATCGCGCCGGCGCGAGCCGCGCCGCCGCTCGCCTGCGGAGCCTCGTCGAGAGCCGAGAAGCCACCACCTCTCGGGAGGAGACGCGTTCGCTCGCCGCCGCGCTGCGTGAGCTCGCCAAGCTCGAAGAGCAGCTCCTCGACGATCCGCGCGCGGCAGAGCGAGACCTCACGCTCGCGGTGCGCCTCGAGCCGTCGAACCGCGAGGCGGCGCGCGAGCTCCGGCGCATCGCCGGCGCCGCAGCCGCGTCTCCGCCTCCGGCCGAGCCTCCGCCTCCGGCCGAGCCTCCGCGCCCGGCGCCGCCGGTGATCGCTCCTCCGGCCGCCGAGACCCTCGCGCCGATGCCCGAGCCCGAACCGATCGACGACGAGCTCCTGGTCGATCAGCTGACCGAGCGGCTGCGCGCGGCGCCGTCAGACCGAGACAACGCGGCGCGCCTGGCCGAGGTGCTCGAGAGGCTCGGGCGCGACATGGAGCTCCTCGCGCTGGTGTCGGGCCAGTACGAAGAGTCCTCGGGGCCCGACCGTGCCTTCTTCGAAGGCGAACGAGACAGGGTGCTCCGCCGCCTCGCCGAGACCGCGCGCCGAGAAGGTCGCACGGACGAGGCGGCGCTGTACGAGTCGATGGTCTCGCGCGCCTGAAGCAGCGAGCTACCGAAGCCGCTCGTCGAGCCGGCCGGTGCCCCGGCCGCCCGGCCGCGAAGGCTTGGCCGCGGCGGCCGGGGAGCCGGTGAGCGTTCCCCAGTAGGTCTGGAACGCGGGCTCCACCTTGAGCATGCGCTTGTCGCGCGCGCCGAAGAACTTGTGCGTGTACGGGCACCCGCTCGACGTGGCGTTGAAGGTCTTCTTCTCGACGAGCTTGGCGGTCTTGGCTTCGTACGTCGCGACCTCGATCTCGCCGTCGTGGATCTCCAGCACCTTGCCGCCGGTGAAGTCGCAGTCGGCCTTCTTCTTCATCGGCTTTCCGGTGACACACGTGACCAGCTCGTATTTCGTCACGTCGTCGTCGAAGGGCTCGGTGGGCAGCAGGCCGTCCGGCATGTCCTCCCGGGTGAAGCTCTGCTCCGCCGTCGGGAAGTACACCAGGTGTACCCCGCGCTTGTTGTCGCCGGGCTTGTAGGCGGCGGCCTGAGGGATGGGGCTGCCCGAGCAGACGGCGTCGAGATCGAAGCGGCTCGCCTTCGGCAGCGCGACGCCGTCGGGCTCGAGCGGGAGCAACGCAGAGACGACCTTGGGGACGTAGTCGGCCCCCTGGAAGTGGCTGCCCGTCACCGAGCTCGCGCACTTCTCGGTGCGGTTGTCGAGATCGAAGGTCTCCTCCTTCAGCACCTTGCCCGTCGCCGCCTCGAGGATCCGCAGCTGGTGGGTCATGTCGAACACCTCCACCTGGGCGCCGTAGTAGTTGCAGAAGAGCGGCTTGCCTTTGCGCTTGAGCTCGACACACGCGACGAGCTCCACGTCGGCGGTGTCCCCGTCCTTCGCGATGAGCCCCGTGAACCGCTCCGCGCCTCCGTCACGCTTGAACGAAGGAGTCTTCTCGTCCAGGTACTTGCGAAAGACCGCGACCTTGCTCGGGCTGGTGCCCTTTTTGTACTTCTTCGCGCCCGGAAACGGCTCGCCACGCTCGCAGAGGTCGACGTAGCTGTCGATGGTCGTCGCGGTGCGAGGAGGCGGCTCGTATTTGTAGGGAGCGGAGGCGTTCCCGCGGTGTGCCGAGTCCATGGCGAGGGTGACGCCGCCGGCCAGGACGCCGAGCCCGGCGATACCGAGCGTGGCGAGCCCGGCGCCCTTGCGCTTGCGCGCCAGCGACTGGAAGCCCGCCACTGCGGCCGCGATGCCCGCGATCGCCGTGACAGCCAAGAGGCCCAAGACGATCTCCCCCACCGCGCGACCACCGAGCATTCCCAGGTAGAAGAACAGCGAGACGCCCGCGAAGGCGGCCAGCACCGCGACGGGGATACCCCAGCCGGGGGCAGGCCGAAGAGCGGCGCCCGGCGCCGCGCCGCCCGCGGGAGGTGCAGGCCACGCCTGCCCCCAGCCCGCTCGTCCGCCCGCTCCAGCGGGATGAACGGACGCGCGACGAGCGTTGTCGAAGTCGATCCGTTGGACGCCCAAGATTCCGACCATCACCTGGCGTCCATCGGCCATGTTGACGGACCAATCACGCTGTCCGAGGGCCAGCGCATAGCCGCGGTCATGGTTCCACGTCGTCTGCTGGCCCGCTCGCACGGGGCCGTCTTCGGCTACGCCCGTGCCGGCGTAGTAAGAGGGAACGCGCCCGCGGAGCCTCGTCCCGTCGACGAGCTCGACGTCGGCCACCGACCACATGACGTCGAACGACGTCGCCGGCGGATGAAACGCGATGGACGCGAGCTCGCTGAACGCCAGATCGAGCAGCTTGGCGCCGTCGTAGAAGGGGAGGGTCGCGCCGGTGAGCGCGTCGGAGTCCGCGATCGACGTGAAGCGCTCCGCGGCTCCGCCGACACGCGTGATCGTCCCGGAGGTCGCGGGTGTCAGCGAAGCCACCTCTGCGAGCGCCGCCCGCGTCGCGTTCACGTCGCCGCTCGTGTGGCAGGCAGAAGCCTTCATCAACGCGAGCAGGTGCGGCGGCGGCATGCCGATCGCCGCGCCCTTGCCGGCGTAGCGGGGGTCGTGTCGCCGCAACGTGGCGAGCTCCTCCGCCTGAGCCGCGGCGGCGAAGGCGCCCATCGGTCCGGCGAGCTGAGGCGCCGCGGCGACGAGGCGGCGCATGGTCTCCTGGGCGGCGTGGAACCGCTGGAGCCGGACCTCCATGTTGAACCGCATCAGGAGTCGGCTCGGATCGGCGGCGGGGCCGCTTGTCTCCTGCTCCAGGCCTGCGAGCGCTCCCAGGAAGTCACCGTTCTCGATGGCTGCTTCTACCGACATCGGCTCGAATGTACGTGCGCAGGCGCCAGACCTGCCTCGGCTTCTCGGCGCCGCGAAGCCTTGGAAACGTCGAGCCTTTCTCCCCGACTCCGGGTGCTCCCTCGGGTCTTCGAGGACGGCGGCCGGCGCGCACCGGAGTTGGCCAGCCGCCGAGGGCCGTGATACCGCGCAGGATCGAGCGCGAGAGGTCTTCGTGAGCAAGCCCGAGCAAAAGCCCATCATCGTCCAGAAGTACGGCGGCTCGTCCGTGGCCGACGTGGAGAAGATCGGCCGCGTCGCGGATCGCGTGGTCGAGGCGAAGCGGCAGGGCTACGACGTCGTGGTCGTCGTCAGCGCCATGGGGAAGACGACCGACTCCCTCATCCGCCTCGCGAACGACGTCGCGGCGCCGGGCGTGGACGTGCCCCGACGCGAGCTCGACATGCTCGTCTCGACCGGCGAGCGCGTCTCGATGTCGCTCCTCTCGATCGCCATCCAGGCCCGCGGCGAGCCAGCCATCTCCTTCACGGGATCGCAGTCGGGCATCCTCACGAACGACCGGCACTTCGACGCGCGCATCATCGAGGTCCGCCCGCACCGCATCGAGGACGAGCTGCACCGCGGCAGCGTCGTCATCATCGCCGGCTACCAGGGCATGAGCTACAAACGCGAGATCACGACGCTCGGCCGCGGTGGGTCGGACACGACCGCCGTCGCGCTCGCCGCGGCGCTGCAGGCGGAGCGCTGCGAGATCTACAGCGACGTCGACGGCGTCTACTCGGCCGACCCTCGGGTCGTTTCCGATGCGCGCCATTTGCCGGAGCTCGACCACGCCATGCTGCAAGAGATGGCCGAGGGCGGCGCGAAGGTGATCTGCGCGCAGGCGGTCGAGTGGGCGCGCAAGCGCGGCATCACGATCCACGCGCGGTCCACGTTCGATCGCGGCCGCGAGACCGTCATCCTCCCGGCCGGGCAAGCGAAGCCTGGCGCGCGCGCCGTCTGCGCCGAACAGAAGCTCCTCTTCGTTTCGTGGACGACCGCGGACGCCGGCCCGACGCTCGCCGGCCTGCGCGAGACCAACCTCACCTTCAAGGATCTCGCTCAAGGACCACGCGGCGGCAGCGCCCTCGTCCCGCTCCTCAACGTCCCCACCCCGGAGGCGGCCACGCGCGCGCTGGCCGGCCGGCTCCCGGAGGCGACGGTCGTAGAAAATGTCGGTTCTGTCAGCGTCGTCGGCGACGGGCTCGCCGACTCGGCCGCGCACCTCGAGCGTTTCCTCGGCGCCCTGTCCACGGTCGAGATCAAGCCGGTCTCCCTCGCCGGTGGGCCGCTGCGCCTCACGGCCGTCGTTCGCGCCGACGACGTCGCGAACGCGCAGCGCGCGGTGCACGCGGCGTTCCTCGGGTAGCCTTCGCCGCTCAGTGTTTCACACGCGGGCCGAGCGCGACCAGGCCGCTCGGCCCGACCGCAAACGCGAGATCCCGGGTGGCGTCCCAGGTGAGGGCGACAGGCGCGAACGGCGCCGAGCCCACCTCCGAGAGGCCGCGGCCTTCCTCGAACAAGCTGAGCGAGCCGGACTCCGTGGCGAGGAGCAGCGGCGCGTGGGGGCCATCCCCGCAGAACACGGCGGCCACGACGTCGTCGAGGGGCACGGCCGTGCTGCGCGTCGCGCCCGGGCGCCAGACCAAGGTCTGCGCCGAGTCGATCGTCGCGACGGCTCCCGCTGCGCTCGTCACGAGCCTCGCCCCGCGGCCGAGGTGCTCGAGCGGCTCGGGGGCGACCCCGAGATCCTGCCAGTCGCCGTCCTGCGCTCGGAGCGCGAGCACGCGTGCGTCCGCCCCGGTGCCGGCGACCAGGTAGAGCGCGCTCGGAGACGACGAGATCTGCGCGACGTCGGTCCGGGCCACCTCGGTCGCGTTGGTGCGCGCGTCGATCGCGTACAAGGTGCTCTGGGCGAGCGCCCACGCCCGACCTGCCGCGACGGCGAGGGCCTGTACGTTCGGGAGCGCGATCGCCAGCACGTCGGGCCCCGAGCCCTCGGCCACGTGGACGCCGCGCGCGGTCGCGAAGAGCACGCGCGGCCCGAGCCAGGCGCAAGCGCTCGCGGCGTCCGCCAGAGGACGGGAGCGCGGCGCGATCTCACCTCGCCCGATCACGACGAGCGCCTCGCCGGCAGCAGCGACGCTGCCGTCGCTCGCCACGACGCAGGCGAGCGCGCGGTCGAAGCCGAACGCCGTCGTCTGCTCCCACGTCTCGCCGCCCTCGCTCGCGAAGCCCAGCTGCTTCAGCATCTCGTCGAGCTCGAGCTCGCCCTCGGCGTCGGCGTCGAGCTCGGGCAGCTGGTCCTCGTGCAGCTCCCCTTCCGTTCCGTCCGACGTGCCCTCCGCGCCGCCGTCGTCGGGCGAGCTCGGCAGAGCGTCGTGTAGGAGCTCGTGGTGATCGTTCTCCGCGGGCCCGTCATCCATCAGCGAGCCGTGCACCTCGTCGAACAGCGCGGGCTCCGCGTCTTCGTCGGGCAGGCCCTCGAGGCTGTCTCCGTGCGAGACGGTGTGGTCGTCGCCCACGAGCTCGCCGATGTCGAGGTCTCCCGCGGCAGCGTCGTCCGTGCCGCCGTGCTCGTCACGGACGTACAGCTCGTCGTGGTCGTCGGTTTGGCGCGGCCCGACGTCCTCGTCGGCCGGCTCGCTCGGAGGCAACGCCGGATCGAAGAGGTCCTCCTCGGTGGGCGTGGGGCGCGAAGGAGCCGGTTTGGGAACGGTGGGGCGGCTCGGTCGGCGCAGAACTGACATGGCTTCGTCGCGTCAAGGCTAGATCTCGGGCGGGAGTTTTGCGAACGTGCATTTGCCCTCATGGCGTTGCCTCCGGCCGACAGCGGTGCAAAACCTCGATACGTCCTCCCGGTCGAGGAGGCCGGACGGGGGCTCTACGTATGCGAGATCGAGGTTAGCCCGTTGGATGTCGTGTACGTGAAGAGCGTGGTGGAGGCGAGCGAAGGCCTGGCGAACGTGTTCGCGGAGTCGGGAGGGACGATCACGATCGCAGGCCCGCCCGACAGGGCGGGCGCGGTGATGGAGCTCGCGGAGGACGTCGTCCGCGAGTGTGAGGGCGCGCGCTTCGTTCCGAGAGACCGAGGGCGGTAACCGTGTCGGACGTCGAACCTCGTATCCTCGCCGCCTGGCGCGAGTGGCTGTCTGCCCTCGCGAGCGACCCGGAAGCCGCCATCGCGGCCGCGCACGTCTACGGCGCTCTCTCGGCCGATGGTCGCGAGGCCTGGCTCACCGCGCTCGAGGAGGACAGCCCCAAGCTCGGCGTTCCGAAGGTCGCGCTCTACGCGCCGCTGCTCAGCGTCGAAGCCGACGCGGGTCGCATCGAGCGCATCCGCGCCGCGATGGCGAACGACGTGCCCTCCGTCGACCTCCAGCGAACGATCGCGCTCCGTGGCGTCGCGCCCGACCGCACGCGCATCGCGGTGCTCGTCGCGCCTCTCTACGTCGAGTTCGTCCAGGTGCTCTCGGTCCGGTTCTCCCCGCACTCCGGGTTCGTGTGGGTGCGTCTCGACCCGATCATCCGCGCGGAGGAGGCACCGACCTCCGGCTACCGAATCGAGGGAATCACGCTCGAGCGGACTCCGTTGAAGCCCGTCGTGGAAGAGCTCGCGCTTGCCATCCTGGCGCAGCGGCGTCATGGCCAGGAGATCCCGCGCTCCATGGTGGGTTTCGCCGGCCTCTTCGACGCCAGGATCGAAAACGAGCCGAGCACGCAGGAGTAGCGTGGCGTGATGACGCCGCGTCTGCTCCTCGGCTCCGGGCTCCTCTTCGGGCTCTCGGTCTGCGCCGCTGGGTGCGGGAGCTCTGCCGGCGCTCCGCCCACGCCTGCCGGGCGCCCCACCGCTTCCCCGGCGGTGCTGGCAGGCCCGCCCGTGAGCTACGCCTGGACGGACCTGAGGGGGCGGCCGATCTCGACCGAGGCCATGGCCGGCCGCATCACGGTCATCGGGTTCATCGCCACCTACGACGTCCTCTGCCAGGCGCAGGTGCGTTTCCTCGAGAACCTTCATCGTGAGCACGTCCCTCGCGTCAACGTCGCGGTCGTCGTGCTCGAGGCGCCGGAGAACAAGCCGATGGTCCAGGCCTTCGTCGACGCGCTGGAGCTGCCGTTCCCGGTCGCCATGGCGGACCCTGCGACGATCCGAGGAGAGGGGCCCTTCGCGGGTCTGCACCACGTCCCCGCCATCGTCGTCCTCGACCGGGACGGGCGAGAGCGCCTGCGGCACGTCGGCGCGCTCGACAGGCAGGGGCTGGAGGACGCGGTCGTGAAGGTCGAGATCGGCTCGGGGCTGAAGAAAGACCTGCGGTAGATCGGCGCCTCTCGCTCGAGACGTCAGAAGGGGATGAGCTCTCGCGTCAGCACATCCCTCGCCGCGCCAGCTTCCTCGTCGACCGGGCTCGCCAGCCACAAGAAACCGCCCGCCAGCACGTAACGACGGAGGTAGTCGACCAATCCGACCTGCTCTCGATCGGTCTCGGGCTCGCCGCCCTCCGGCTGGCGGAAGGGCAACGGCGCGAGGCCGTCGGCGCCGCCCTGCGAGACGGATAAAAAGACAGGACTGTCATTTCCATGCTCGTCGGGCCATTGCTTGAAGAGCGGGTCGTCCGAGAGGTAGAGCTCGCTCGGCGGCCTGCGGAGGACCTCGGGGTACCGTTGCTCCGCCTTCGCGTCCTCCTCCAGGTGGGCCAGCATCTCTTTGGCAGGAGCTACCGACAGGGCCTCGTATTGGCCGATGTCCGAGCAGAAGGTCTCTTCTTCGTAGTCGGGGTCGACCTCTTCCTGGAGGTTCACCCCACCGACGATCTCATAGAAGACCCGGACCGAGAGCGGCAGCGGCCCACCGAGGAGCGCTTCCATTCGGTCGAGCTGCTTGCCCAGCTTGGGTCCAGGTGCGACGAGGGCCTTCGCCGGGCCACCGACGCGGAATCGGTATTTGCCCTTCTTGAGCGTGCGGACGATCCGCGCGAGGTTCTCCCTCGCCCGCGTCATGATCTCTCGCGCGACGGCCTCGGCCTCGGGCAACACGACCGGATCGCGAACCGCGCCCTCGAGCGCCACGATCTCACGCCAGACGGCGGCGTGCTCCCCGGCACGGTATCGCTCGAGCCAGCGCGGCATCGCGGGGACCGACGGCGAGGCGCGTGCCGGCTCTCGTGTGTCCGCCTTCACGCGCCGCAGCGCGGCCTCGACCTCGGCCACGTCGTATTGGACGAGCACGCTGCGCGCCCCGAGCCGCTTGTCATTGAGCCTCCGGGCGAGGAGGTCGAGCCAGCGCGGGTCGCGCCTCAGGAGAGCGATCGGCGCGCCGAGGATGCCACGCGCGACGCGGAGCCCACGCGGCGTCGTGAGGCTCGCGGTCGTGAGGTGGCGCTCGAGCCGCGTTGTGCTCGTCGAGGGGTCGAGCTCGATCGCGGCCCGCGCTGCGGCCCGGACCGTCCCCTCTCGTTCCTCGGCCCCGTCGAGCAGGCCGGCGAGCGCCTCGTACGCCTCCCGGGTGCCGATCGCGAGCACGGCCTCGGCTGCAGGCGCGTGATAACGCGAGTCTCCTCCCGTCGCGAGACCGAGGAGCGCGGGCAGGGCTCGCGCGTCCTTCCGTGTGCCGACGGAGTCGATCAGGCGGCAGACGAGATCGTAATGGGGGCTCCCCCGGAGCGCGTCCAGGAGCTCGCGAGCGCCGTCTCCGCCAGCGAGCCCCGTGTGGGCAGCCAGGAGTCGCTCGGCGTCCAGATCCAGCCCGCGCGCCTCCAGGCAGGCTCGCACGATCGAGGCGACGGGGGTCGCGGCGAGCGCCGCGTCCGTGACGACGCTCATCTTGACCCGACCGAGGAGCCACAGGTCCCGCACGGCGAGCGGCGCCATGTCGTCCACGAGGACGGGGAACACGTAGCCCACGGTCCGTCCGATGCTCCCCTCGAAGGTGTCCGGCGCAGCCGCCGACACGTCCGTCGTGGCAAGGACGTCCGCCACCAGCGCGGCGGCGGCCTTGCGATCGATCTCCGCGACGAGCGCAATGGCGGCGCTGCGGAGGGGACCGTCGCGTCGTTCGACCGCCGCGGCGAGGGCCGCCTCGTCTGCATACACGCGATTGAACGGCACGAGCGCCGCGCTCGAGGTGGGGACACGCACCGTCACCGATCGGCTTGCTTCCCAGAGCCGCGGCGCGCCGGTCCGCGCGAGGGTCTCCCAGGCACGGTCGACGAGCGAAGCCAAGCTCGAGGCTTCCGGTTCGTTATGGCTCATTCGGTGAAGCCGGTCATCTCTTCGTACACGCGCTGGGTGTCGGCATAGCGGAGGCCCCACGTCGTACCGGCCTCGTAAAAGGTGGCCAACCTGTAGGAGCGCCCGGGCGGGAGCTGCGCGACGCAGCCTCCACGGTAGACGTCCCCAGTTGCGCTGAGGATGTGGCCCTCCCCGGGGGCGAGGAGCCAGTCTTGATCGCCGGTGTCGCAAGCGGCGACGTTGTCACGCGTGAAGGTCAGGAACGTTCCGTCGTCTCCGACGATGTCGCCGGCTTGCAGGCCGAACGTTTGGACCGCACGGAGCGATGCCGTCGTGACGCGCTCTTCTTCGGTCCAGGTAGAGCGCGCAGGAGGACGCGCCGCAGAGCAGCGTGAGGAGACCGCGGCGACGACGAAGTCGTTCGTGTGCACGCTCTGGTAGATCACGGCTGGCTGGCCGTTCGCGAGCCTGACGAGAATGGCCGACACCTCACAGCCTGTGACGAAGCCGAGCAGACCGACGATCCCCCAAGCTCGGTGCATGGCTCGATCATACGCCAGGGCGGCTCTCATGGCTCTCAGAACACCGCCTTTGCGCCGGTCAGGCCAAACGCCACGAGCTCCTTCGTTGCCTTGGCCTTGTCGAGCTTGCCCTCGTATTTCACGAAGCCGTTGATGGGGACCGACTCGTGGTAATAGGCCGTCGCCTTGAGCTTCGCCCCGAGGACGTCCTCCTCGATCTCGCGGACCAGGCAGCCGTTGAACGTGCCCGCGCGAACGGTCACGTCCTCCCGCTTGTCACCCTCGAGCGCGGGTAGCTTCAGGTCGCGGAGCATGCGGATCATGCTCGTGCGGACGCCGCTCTCGGGCACGGTGACGACCCCGGTGTTGGTCTTCACGCGGCACTTCTTCACCACCATGGCGTCGGTCGAGGTTCGGTCGCTCAGACCGAGCACGAGCTCCGTCGTCGACTTGGCACCGACGGCGGACTCGTCGACCTCGAGGGTGACAGTTCCGTCATTGTCGACCTGGATGATCCGGTATTCGGTCGTGGCCTTCTCCGGATCCGCCTTCTCGTAGCGGACCCACTGGCCGGCCGCGAGCGCGGGCGGCCCTGCGGGCTTCTTGGGCGCGGCGGGCTCGGAGGCCTTCGCGGTCGGCTGTTGGGTGGGCGCGGCGGTCGCGCTCGGCTTCGCCGAGGCCTTCGCCTCCTCGTCCTTCTTCTTCTTTTTCTTCTTCTTGGGCTTGTCGTCGTCTTCCTCTTCTTCGGTCTCGGCCTCCTTCTTCTTCGTCTCCCCGCAGGCGACCAGGAGGGGCAGGCCCAGGAGGAGGGCGTCGAGGGACCGACGGGAGGTTCGAGGGAGCGGGGAGGTGCTCATGGGCACCGAAGGATACGCGAAACCTCCGGCGGCCGAGGCGCCCCGAAGAGACGGGCGGCGGAGCGAGGTGAATCCTTTGTGGCTTCGGAGGCTCCAAGCGACATGCGGACCTTCCTCGCCGCCGCGGTGCTCTGTTGGTCGGGCATCGCTGCCGCCGACGAGCCGGTCGTTCCGGCAGCACCCGTGGTGGGCGCACCGTTTGCTGGTTGGCACGAGCACCTCTTCGTCGGCGATCCGGCCGGCACCGTGCGCATCATTCCCACGGCACGGATCCAGGTCGACTATCTCGCCACTGGCTCGGACGCGAGCGACCTCTCGACCACGCTTGGCGTCACGAGCCAGGTCGCGCTGCGCCGCCTGCGTTTCGAGCTCGGTGGTTCCATCCTGACGAGGTGGTCCTTCTTGGCGGGGGTGGAGCTCGGCGAGGCAATCGACCCGGACGTGGCTCCGCTGCCGGCCATCTCGCCGTCCGCCGAAGCTCCGGAGGCGGATCTCGCGCGCCGCGCGCCACCCGACCGGACGACATTCGTGCCGGCCAACGTGTGGATCAACTTCGCCGCGTTCCCGTGGCTCAACTTCCAGGTCGGCCAGGCCCAGACGCCCATCACGTTGGAGAACCAGACGCGGCAGGACTTCCTCCCTCTGCTCGAACGGGCCATGCCCATCCGGAGCTTCGTCGTTCCGGGGGAGAAGGAGCTCGGTCTGACGGTATGGGGCGACATCGACGATCGCCTGATCAGCTACGAGGTCGCGGTGGTGACTGGCGACGGTAAAAATCGGCCGGCCGAGGACCTCGATCCGGACGTGATGGCGCGCGTTCGGGTGCAGCCGTTTCACTTCACCGACTGCGTCGTGCGTCGTGCTCATTTCGGCGTGAGCGTTCGCCATGGTCAACGCGATCCCGAGCGTGTCACCTACGATTACCCGCTCGTCCGGACCGCTCAGGGCTATGGCCTCTGGGACCTCGGCTATCGCGACAGCCGAGGCCGTTTCACCCACGTCATCCCATCCGGCGCGCAGAACCTCGCAGGGCTCGAGATGCGTGTCCCCTTCTGGCGATTCGACTTCCGAGGCGAGGCCTATTACGTCGCCAACCACACGAGAGAAGCGGCGGACGGCTTCCAGGCGACGAACACCGAGCGCCTCGGGACGGTCAGTGGGATGAGCTGGTACGCCCAGCTCGGGCTCTGGGCGTTCGGCGAGCCCTTCCTGACGGAAGCGCCGGGCTACATTCGCCCCCGCACCGTCGACTTCGACAAGACGCCCCGGACCGATACGGCGCTCGAGCTCGCGTTTCGGCTCGCGCGGGTGCGAGCGGAGTACGACGGGGCATCACGGGGCGGCGACTACGATCCGAAGACACCGCGCCCGACCTCGGTCAGCGACAGCCTCGGGAGCGTCTGGGAGATCGGCGCCGCCGTGCGGGCATGGCAGAGCTCGATGGCGAACGTCGGCGTCGCCTACAATGTCTACTACGTGCCGCAAGCCGGCGCGTCGCTCGACAACCTCGCGCGTGTCCCCGAGACCATCGCCGGTGATCCCGAGGCGGAGCTGCACCATGAGCTCACGACCCGGGTTGCAGTGGCGTTCTGAACGGCGACGTCACTGCGCTTCCGGCATGCAACGTCACCGTGTTCGCCGACGCACGGGCGGACGCCGCGGCGGTTTTTTCCCCCGCCGCGAAAATAGTTGAGCCGTCCGCGCCTCGGGGGGCAGCCTGAGGGTGTGACCCGTCCGACCTCGGACCCCCTCGCGCGCCAGCCCCGGAAGGGGGCCGTGGTCCTGCGCGCCTTGCCCGAGCCTTCGGACGAAGCGCTCGTGGAGAAGGTCCGACAGGGGGATGCCCAGGCCGCGGACTGGCTCTGCCGTCGCCACGCCCCCCACGTCACCCGCATCTTGGCCCGGATCCTCGGGTCGGATCCGGACCTGGTGGACGCAGCGCAGGAGGTGCTCCTGCGCTGCGTGGACGAGGTCGGCAAGCTACGCGATCCCAAGGCCTTTCGCGCGTGGGTGACCGCGTTGGCCGTGACCCAGGCCAAGGGCGTGCTCCGGCGGCGCATCCGATGGCGGTGGCTCTTTGGCGAGCGCCTCGAGGCCGACCCCCTCGACGACCGCGACCCCGAGTCGGCCGAAGCCGTGCGCGCCGTCTATGCAACGCTCGGCAAGCTGAACGTGGAAGAGCGGACGCTCTTCGCGCTCCGTTACCTGGAAGGGATGGAGCTCACCGAGGTGGCGGAGGCGACGGGGATGTCGCTCGCCACGCTGAAGCGTCGCCTCGTCGTGACCCACAGACGCTTCGCGGTCCACGCGGCGGCGCACCCGAGCCTCGAGCGCTGGCTCCAGGGCAGCCGCTTCGACGAATCCGAGGAGGAACGAACATGAGCGAGCCGCTGCGCGAGCTCGGCCGCCTCGTCGCCGAGCACCAGGATGAGACGCTGCTCCGTCCCGAGCTGGCGGGAGAGGTCACGCGTGGGCTCGCTGCGCGCCGCGATCGCCGAGCCCGCTCCGCGCGGACGCGCGCGTTTGGCCTGGCCTCCCTCGCTGCCGCGGCGCTGCTCCTCCTGGTCTGGTTCGTCGGACGCGAGCCGGCCACGCCCGCGCTCGCCGTTCCGGATGAGCTGGTCGCGCCCGCAGCGGAAGTTCCCTACGCCTTCCCCGATGGGACGACCGTCCTCGTGGGGGCGGGCGGTCAAGCCAGGGTGGTGCGCTCGGGCTCCGAAGGCGGTGAAGTCGCGCTCGAGCACGGCAAGATCAGCGTCTCGGTCCCGCCCGAGCGCGGCTTGAATTGGGTCTTCCGCTCGGGCCCGTACCAGGTCGAGGTCCGAGGGACGCGCTTCGATATGGCGTGGGACCCGGAGACGCGGTTGTTCGACCTCGAGATGTTCGACGGCAAGGTGCTCGTGACGGGCCCCGGGATGGAGCCACGCCTCGTCGTCGCGGGGCAACGCATCTCGCTTAGCGAGAAGTCGAGCGTCGCGCCGCGACCGCCGGCCCCCGTCGCCGACACCGCGAAGGCGGCCCCGAGCACGGCACCTCCGTCGTCTTCCGCGGCCGTCGCGAGCGCACGTCCGTCGGCTGCCCCGGCAGACCGGCGCAGCTGGCAGCCGCTCGCACTGGAAGGCAACTACGTCGAGGCGGTGAACGTCGCGGAGGAGGCAGGGTTCGCGTCCACGCTCGCGTCCAGCTCGGCGTCGGAGCTCCTGCTCCTCGGGGATGCCTGCCGGTTCGCAGGAAAGGCTGCGCGGAGCCGAGAAGCGTACGCGGCGGTGCGGGAGCGCCATCCAGGCACGAAGGAGGCCCAGCGCGCTCTCTTTTCATTGGGCGCCCTCGCGTTCCCCAACTCGAGCGCGGTCGCCTCCTTCGAGCAATACCTGTCCGAAGCGCCGGATGGCCCGCTGGCGCCCGAGGCGCTCGGGCGCATCCTCGAGATCAAGAGCCGCGGCGCGGACAATGGCGCCGCCCGAGCGGCAGCCGAGCGTTACCTCGCGCGGTTTCCCAATGGCGCGCACAGCAAGCTCGCGAGGAGCGTGCTCGATGAAGCGAGCCCGTGAGCTCGCGGCGCTGGCGGGGCTCTCGGCGTTCCTCGCGTCCGTGACCGCCCTGGCGACCGAGCGCGTCGTCATCGTCGCCGAGCCCGAGAGCCCGGTCATGTCGCGCATGAGCGCCGAGCTCGGTGGCCTCGGGTTCAGCGTGGACGAGGTTCCCAGCTCGGCCGGCGTAACACCCGAGACCCTCGAGCAATGCGCCCAGGAGCACGACGCCCTCGCCGCCATCTTGCTCACGGGCGAGGGGCGCGGAGCGGAGATTTGGATCGCGGATCGCGCGACCGACAAGATCGTCTTGCGACGAATCCGCATCGACGAATCCGGTGTGACCGGCGACGACGCCGTCACGAAGGCGGTGGAGCTCCTCCGCGCGAGCCTGCTCGAGGTACGCGTGCAACGGTCCCAGAAGCCGATTCCCGAAGCGGTCGAGCGGCTCGTCGGTCCGAAGGCTCCACCTGCAGCTCCACCTCCGCCGCGGGCTGCCCCGCCCGAGCCGCCGGTCGTGACGGTGCGAATGAGCCCCTCGGTCGCATTCCGCGCAGGCGGCGTTCCCCCGAGCCCTCAGATCGCGATCGACGTCTCGGGCTGGGTGGACGACGTGTTCGGCGTCGGCGCCGCGCTCTCCATCCCGGTCTTCCCCATCTCGAACGAGGTGCCGGAAGGAGAAATCACACGAACCCAGTTCTGGGCCGAAGCGACGTTCGAAGCACATCCTTATCGAGGCGTCGTCGACCCACGCCTCGGCGTCGGAGTCGGGCTGGAGATCGCCGGCGCCAACGGAAACGCCAACGCGGCGTTCATTTCGGGCTCCGCGACCACGGTCTCCGCTCTGGGTCTGGCGGAGGTCGGTCTCGCCGTCCCCATCGGGGCGGTGTTTGCGCTCGACTCTCACGTCGAGTGCGGGATCACGCTGCCGCGGATCCACTATCTCGCTGCGGGGCAGACCGCGCTCAGCGCCGACTGGCCCGCGTGCGCTGCCGGAATCGGTGGGGCGCTGACATTTTGATGTTCGAAAGTTGAGCCGTATCGTCGCCGGCGCGCAGCTTCCGGGCAGATGAAAGCGATCATGTTGGCCGCGCTCGCGGCCGGAGCGCTCGTGATCGGTTGCGAGTCCGAGGTCACCAGGCAGGGACGCCCCTACCAGCCGGACGAGGACGCCGGCGGAGGCGGCACGAATCGCCCCGGCACGACCGCGACCGCGACGAGGGAAGACCTCGCCGTCGCGTGTAACGACTTCTGCCTCGGTGGCCAACCGGACTGCGACATCTGGGATGGCTTCTGTGAAACGGAGTGCGAGAGCATCTTCTTCGAAGGGTGTGAGGCTCCCGCCGTCGCTCTCATCGAGTGTCTCATGGGGCTCCCACCCGACATCTGTCGCATGTGGGATTCGCCCTGTGAGGTCGAGCTGGCGGAGCTCGTCGACTGCATGCCTCGCGACGCCTGTGAGCGAGGCGCAACAATCACGAGCATCGGCGAGTGCTCGGTGAGCGGAATCTGTGGAGGAACCGTCATGAATCAAGACTGCTATGCAACAGGCGAATCGACCTACGAATGCAGGTGCTATCGCGGGAGCGACCTCCTCAAGACCTGCGAGGACCAGCAGATCCTCTCCTGCGACATCAACGCTTGCTGCGGGCAGGTGGCACTATGATCACCAAGCGTCTTCTGCTCGTCGCCCTCGTCGTCGCCACGGCCGCTTGCGAGGAATCCGGTAGCGGGGCGGAGGAGCAGGCATCCACGACGTACGAGCGCCCGGCCGGGATGTCCGACCAGTGCTGGTCGTATTGTGAGCCCTACGTTGCCTGTGTCGAAGAGACCCACGGACGCGTGGAGCCGGACTACCGACAGGGCTGCATCGAATGGTGTGACATCTTCGAGCCCTACGCCGCGGACTGCGCGGTCGAGGTCGAGCGCTACTTCCGATGCGAAGGGCAGTCCTGGGAGAACCGCTGCGGGGCCGCCGCCTACTCGGACGATTGCGGCGACGACTGGTATGGCGACCTCGTCGCGTGCATCATCGACTCCACCACGAGCTGCACGCAGGGCGACGGCGAGTGTGGCTGCACGGGAACACACCCCCGAGTCGGACCGGTCACCGTGACCTGCTACGAGGTCGCCGCAGAGGGAGGCGGCGGAGGAGCCTCGGCGACCGGCAGCGTCCAGTGTGCTTGCGGCGACCCGGCGAGCCCCGACTCACTCTGCTCCCAGGACGAGCTCTCGTGCGGTATCGTCGGCAGCTGTTGCATGCCCACGCCCCTCTGAGCCAGATGTACGATCACCCTCGGAGCTCCCTGTCACCTAGTCGGCGAACGTTGTCGCCACTGCTCGTGGCTGCGCTCGCGGCGAACGTCCTCGCCTGCGAGGCGGATGTCTCCGTCCTGGGACGACGCTACGACCCCTATGAGGAGTCCCGAGGCCAGGGTGGCTCGGGGTACGCGCCCGCCACCGACGAGGAGTTCGCAGCGGCCTGCAACGAGCTCTGCCAAAACGGTCAGCCTGATTGTGACATCTGGTGGGGCTTCTGCGAAACCCAATGCGAGAGCGTTCGTTTCGCGGGGTGCGAAGGGGCGGCCGTCTCGCTCATGCAATGCCTGGCCGACCTCCCGCCCGAGCAGTGCCGTCTCTTGAGCTCGCCGTGTGAGGTCGACCTCGTCAATCTGGTGGATTGTCTGCCGCTCGACGCGTGCGAGAGGGGCGCGACGGTCATCAATCCGGGCACGTGCTCGGTCAGTGGGGTGTGCGGAAATGCCCTCGTCAGCCAGGACTGTTATGCCCTCGACGAAGAGACCTTCGAGTGCGTGTGTTATCGCGGCACCGAGGCGGTGTACTCCTGCGACGTGACCAGCATCACCTGTGACCTCACTTATTGCTGTGGGAGAACCTCGTTATGAGAGCGCGTCTTGGCCGGGGGCTCGTCGTGATCCTCCTGGGTGGCTTCGCATGCGGTGACGACGAGTCGGAGAAAAATGCGGGCAGCGTGGGCTCCGGCGCCCTCGTTGTGCCGTATGAGCGCCCGGACACGATGTCGGACCAGTGTTGGTCGTTTTGTGAGCCCTACGTCGAATGCCTCGAGGAGCTGTCGCCTTCCACCGAGGCGCGGGTGGGGTGTCCTCGACAATGCGCTCGCATCGAGCCCTACACCGAGTGCGCCGTCGAGGTCGAACGCAATCTCCGATGTGACGGTCAATACTGGCAAAATGAATGCGGGGTCGCGCCGTACTCCTCCGACTGCATCGGCGACTGGTGGGGGGAGGCCGTCACCTGCATCCTCGCGTCCACGACGACCTGCACCGAGGAGGCAGGGAAGTGCAGCTGCACCGGGACCCATCCGTATCTCGACGCGATCACCGTCTCTTGTGAGGAGGTCGCTGGCGGAGAGGGCGGGAGCGGAGAGGGCGCTGGCGGCGGCCCTGCCGTCCTCGGGAAGGTCCAGTGCGTGTGCAGCTCCAGGGGTAGCCCCGGCAGCATCTGCTTCCAGGACGAGCTCGCGTGCGGCATCGTCGGGAGCTGCTGCATGCCGGAAGCGCAGTGACGTTTCACCCTCCTTCGTCGACCACCTCGCCAAAGATCGCCTCGCGGCAGAGCTCGTCGGCGAGCAACACGACCTCGCTCGCCGTGTCGGTCGCGAGCAGCACCGAGGCCCAGGGCAGGACGCTCATCGCGCGCGCGCGGCGCACCCGCCGCGTGTGTGGCTACAGATGAGCACCGCGACGATCTACGCGCACCGCTTCGACGCGCCGAACGACGAGAGCGCCGGCCTGATCGGCGGCAGCGAGCCCGATGCGCCGGCATACTGGGCGCGCAGCGTCGAGATCGCCAAGGCCTGGGAGGCTGCGCTGGCCGAGGTCGACACGCCCCACACGCGCAAGCTCGCCCTGCGTACGGCGATGGTCATGAGCCCGGATCGTGGCGGCATCTTCGACGTGCTGCTCGGCCTGGTGCGCGCGGGCCTCGGAGGCTCGGTCGCGGGCGGGGCGCAGTACGTGTCGTGGATCCACGAGCGCGATCTCGTGCGCGCGGTGCTGCACCTGATCGAGCACGAAGAGCTCGAAGGCCCGGTAAACCTCGCGGCGCCGGGCCCGCTGCCCCAGCGCGACTTCATGGCCGCGCTCCGGAGCGCCTACGGCCGCGGCGTCGGGCTGCCCGCCACGGCGTGGATGGCCGAGATCGGGGCGTTCTTCCTCCGGACCGACACCGAGCTCTTGCTCAAGAGCCGTCGGGTCGTGCCGGGCAGGCTGCTCGACTCGGGGTTCCGCTTCGAGCACACGAAATGGCCCGAGGCGGCGCGCGACCTCGTCGCGAGCTGGCGCGCGGCGCGCGCGGTCGAGGTCGAGCCCCACGAGACGAGCCGCAGCGCTGCGATCAAGGGCGCCGTCGTGGCGTTCGTCGCGCACCTCGCCTTCTGTATGGCGCTGCTCGCGTTCGCCGCTCGGGTCTCGCTCGCTCTCGCGCACGGCCCGCCTGCGAACCACTCCGCGGTCGCGACGCTCGCCGCGATCGCCCTCGCGCCCACCCTGCTCATCGGCGCGGGCCTGGGTTGGCTCGCGCGTCAGCTGCGACGGGTACGCACGCTCTCGCTCATGGTCGTGGCTTTGCCCGCGCCCATCGTGGTCTTCGCGGCCACGTTCGGTGCGCTCGGCCTGAGCCCGAGCGGGCTGGTCGTGGGCGCGGCGCTCGGGCTGATCTTCAGCACCTTTCACGTGCCCATCTCGCTCGTGGCCAGCGCTGTGCTCGCCCGCTGGGTCCGACCGGCATCCGCCGAGCCGGACGCGGGCTCGCCGGCGGACCGCGGCCCGCTGAGCCTGGACGGAGTCGACGCCCTTGGAGCGGTAAACTCGATCACGGCAACCGAACACCGCTGTAGCCGTCCGCGCCATATTCGAGCTTGACGTGGTGGATCCCTTTCGCCCGCGTCGAGGCGTCGGCCAGGAGCGCCGGGGCGGTGGCCGAGTGCTCCGTCGCAGCGTGGAACAGCTCGCAGCTCGCGAGCCGGGAGCAAATGGTGCTCGCTCAGGTCGCGGTGCAGCCGCTCGCTACTTGGTGCTGAAGGATGCCGATATCACCATCGACATCACCATTCCCGTGCGCAGGTTCGGAACGGTGGTTGCGAGCCTCGTGCGCCGCGCTCTCGGCGCATGACCGCCTTGCCCTGAGCCGGCTCGCGTGCGATCACCGTGGGGGTGAGCTCGCGTCGAATGCAGTTGTGTGCCCTCGTGGCCGCGTGGGTCCTCGTCGCGTGCGACAGGGCCGCTGAGCCGAGCGGGGCTGCGCCTGCCAGCGCGCCTGCCGCCACGACCAGCGAAGCGACGCCGGAGAACGAGGCCCCTCTCGCGAGCCCCACCGCGAGCGCCAGCGCCGCTTCGCCCTCCGTACGCATCACGAAGCGCGCCGCGAAGGAACGGGATCGCTACACGGTCCGCCTTCACGAGACCGAGGCTCGTGCTGTCGCCCCTTCGACGCTCGACGACACCACACTGACGACGGTCCAGGAGGCCGAGCTGGTGGTGACCTGCCTCGCCGTCACGGGCCCGAGCTGCAGCCGCAGTGAGCTCGTCGTGAAGGGCCACAAGCCGAAGAAGTCGCTCATCGACGCGACGATGGCGATGCGCCTCGCGGACGCCTACACCGTCGACGGGGTGTTCGCCCCCGCGAACTTGAGCAGGCACGGCGAAGCGCTCGGACCCGAGGAGGCGAGCGCGTTGATCGATTTGGCGAACGTCGTCGGCCGAATGTCACTCGTCGGCGCGCTGCCGGACGAGGTGCGCGTCGGTGACAAGCTTCCAGACCTTGCGAGCGCGTTTCGCGCGAGCCTCCCGGGCTACGAGGTCGATGCCAGCGTCACAGCGATCGACCTCGCAGCGGGGACATTCACGCACGTCGTCACCGCTTCGGTGAAGTCCAACCAGGATGGCATCGTCGCCTCCCTCGACATGACCTTCAACATCACCAGCTCGGCCGCGACGGGCTTGCCCGTCGCCGAGTCCTCCGTCGCGAAGATGTTCACGTCCTACAAGGGCGTCTCGCCGAAGGGCGAAGAAGCCACCAGCCTTTCGCGCCGCACGGTGACGATCGCGCACGACCTCCGCTAGCTCCGTCGAGCGAAGGCGATTGGCGGAAAGACGTCGCCGGCGAATGACGAGGTTTCGCGGGGAAGATCTGCCCGGGCCGGCGTAGCAGGCCGGTTCTGCCCTGGCGAAAAACTCAGAATGAGTTTTGCCCGCGCGCCGCCTTTGCACGAGCCCCCCCAATCACTCCCGCACCGCCGCCACCCCCGAGGACAAAAGCCGAACGGCGGCCGGAGCCGCCGTTCGAGCATGAATGATGAACCTGCGAGGCTCAGCCGCCGCCGCCGCAGGGGCCGCTGTCGAGCGCGATGTGCGGGCAGTGCGTGGCCTTGCCGGCCGCGTCGCCGTTGTTCTTCGCCTCGGCCGCCACGCTGAGGTGGTACATGCGGCAGGCGAGCGTGTCGCCGTTGGTCTCCGCGGTGGTGTAGTCGACGTCGTCCGGCATCATGCCGCAGTCCGCGAGACAGTCGGCCTCGGTGCCCCACTGCACGTCATTGCCGTCGCAGACGGCGATGGCGATCTGACAGAAGGCCTCGCAGCGATCCGTGCCGCAGCCAGGCTCGGCGTTGGGCCCGCTGCCGAGGGGACCGGCGTGGTAACAGTGCGGCTCCGCCATCGAGGCGGCAGCGCCCGTGTGGTAGACGCGGCACTCGAGCGTGTTCATGCTCGTGTCGGGCGCGGCGCCCGGCTCGAAGGCGGCGCAGATCTCCGCGCAGGACTCGACGCTCGGATACTGGTCGACGGCGCTGCAGTTCGTTTCGATCGCTGCACAGTAGTCCGTGCAGTTCGCCGCCATCATGCCGGTCGACGTGGTGTTCATGCCCGTAGTCGTCGACTTGGTGGTCGAGTTGCCCGTGGTCGTCGACCCGGTCACCGAGCTGGTGGTCGTGCCGCTGCCGCCCGAGCCGCCGGAGCCCGAGTCGTCGCCACAGCCAGCGGCGACAACGAGCAGCCCGCAAGAGAGAACACTGAGAAGAAGTCCACGATTCATGACGCACTCCTTGAAGTTTGCGTGACCCCGCCGGCTCCCGACGAGCACCGCTCGCTACGAATGGGACCCTCAGGGAGTTTCCCCGTCCCAGGGAAAATCACGTGTTGTCGAAAGAAACCAGGCCCCAAAGTACCGTTGGGGAGCTTTCGGGGCAAGGCACGCGTCCGATCGCTGGGCTCGCGCGTAGAGGCGGCTACGATGGTCCCGGTCGTGAAGTCGCCCTCTCCTTGCCTTCGGTCGGTCGTCATCGCGCTCGCGGTCTTCATGGTGCTCCTCGTGTCGGGCGCGGCCCACGCGCATGAGGTGGGGCTCTCCCGCAGCGATCTTCGCGCGGACGAGGCCGGCCTCCTGCTCGAGGCGGCCTTCGCCCGCAAGGATCTCGCGGCGCTCGAGCCGGGGCTCGACGCCGACAAAGATGGAACGATCGGCGCGGCGGAGGTGGCATCGGTACCGCAGGCGGTCGGGTCGCGGCTCGCCGCCCTCTTCCCGCTCGCGGCAGACGACCGCGGCTGCGACGGACGCCTCGAGAGCGTGAAGCTCGACGCGGACGACGGCGCGTTGCTCGTCGTTCGATTCGTTGGATGTGAGGGACGCGTGTCGTTCGATGCCGCCCGCCTCTTCGCGGGGCTGCCGAGCGGGCATCGGCACGCGGCCTTCGTCTACCCGCCGGCGGGCGATGCCGAGGAGCACGTCCTCAAAGCCGGCTCGAGCACCTACGCGACCGACGCCTTCGCGCCCGTGCCCTCCCTCGCCGCGCCCGCGCCGCCGACCGCAGTGGAGACGGCGTGGGAGTACTTCGTGCTGGGGATCGAGCACATTCTCTTCGGCATCGATCATGTAGTCTTCCTGATGGGCCTCATCCTCGTCGGCGGACGGTTCCGCCAGCTCGCGGTGATGATCACCGCCTTCACGGCCTCGCACTCCGTCACGCTCGCGCTCGCCGTGCTCGGCGTCGTCGCGCCCAGCCCGAAGATCGTCGAGCCCGTCATCGCCCTCAGCGTCGCTTACGTGGGGGTCGAGAACTTTCTCGTGAGAGACGCCGCCAAGCGCTGGCGCATCGCGGGTCTGTTCGGCCTCATCCACGGGTTCGGCTTCGCCGGCGCGCTGGGGGAGGTGGGCTTGCCGCGCGAGAACCTCCCGCTCGCGCTCGCGACGTTCAACGTCGGCGTGGAGGCAGGGCAGCTCGCCCTCCTCGCGCTCGCCCTTCCCGTCGTGCTCACGCTTCGAAAGCGCGAGTGGTTCGTCCCTCGCGGCGTGCAGGCGCTCTCCGCTGCCGTCGCGCTGGCCGGGCTCGTCTGGTTCTTGCAGCGCGTGGTGCCGAGCTCGTAGAGGCGCTCACCTCGTCACGACGCAGCACCCGGACTCACACCGGGGCTCGGACACGGGCTTGCAGGGGCCCGACGCCGGATCGGTGCAGGGCAGCTCGACGCGTCCGTACGCGTCGAGGGAGCCTCGAGCGACGGCGTGTGGGTCGCAGGCGGTCGCGACGTTCACGCACTCCTTGTCGGCGGTGCACGCGCGGTGGGCGCCGGGGATGATTCGCGCCGCCGTCCGCGCGCAGGCGGCGCTGCCGGCCCAGCCTCCCCATTTCTCGTCGGCGCACTTGGCGACCGGACCGAGCGCCGGGCAATCGGCGTTGAAGGCGGAGTCCAGCGGCCCACCGAGCGCCTTCACGCGCTCGAGATCACGACAGGCATCTTTCGTCCTGCCGAGCTGGAGCAAGGTCGCGCCCCGCGCCGCGAGCGCATCTGCGTCCTCCGGCTTCTTCGTGATGGCCGCGTCGAGGTCGGCGAGCGCGCTGGCGTAGTCGCCGAGGACGTAATGGCACTGCCCTCGATTGTAGTCGGCGAAGCGATAGCCTCCCTCGCCCAGGACCTGCGAGAGCTGCGAGACGCAGGCCTCGCACTCGCGACGCGACAGCCAGCAATGGCGCGCGCTGACAACGCCGAGACCATAACGCGCCTCGATCCTGCGGGGCGCGAGGCCGCTCGCCGCCTGGAACTGCGCGCGGGCTCCGTCCAGGTCGCCGACCTGCAAGAGCCGCGCGCCTTCGTCGACGAGCGCGTCGTAGCGCTCGCCGCTCTCGGGCGCGGCCGAGGTCACGCCGGCACGCGCCGGCTCGGCGGTCTGCGGCTCGTGCGTAGGCGGCGAAGGCTGCCCACAGGCGATCGGGAGGCCGATCAGGGAACACCATGCGAGGCGTCGCATCACGAGAACATACCGTGCGATAGTTCGGTCGTGGTCCGCATTCCTTTCCTCGCGCTCCGCGTGACCGTGCTCCTGCTCTTGGTCTTGTGCGCCGGGGCGGCACAGGCGTCGCAATGCCTGGAGGACTCGAGGAAGAAGGCGCTCGAGAGCGCGGACGTCGCGTTCTTCGGCCGCGTCGTCATCACCGAGCGACCCGATCGCGATCGCGAGAACAGGGTCACGCTCTCGGTCGAGAAGGTCTTCAAGGGCGAGCCCGGGCCCGTCGTGCTCGTGCTCGTGAGCGGCTTCAAGGGAGGGCTACCGTTCGAGCGCGGCAAGCGTTACCTCGTGTTCGCGGATCGCGACGAGGAGGGCCGGCTCTGGGTCTACGACTGCAGCGGCACGGTCGAAGAGACGTACGCCGCCGAGGCGCTGGCGCTCGTCAACAATCCGCCGGCGACGGAGCCGAGCGGTCCTGCGCCGTCGGGGAGCGCGCCGGCGCCCTCGAGCAGCGCGCCTGCGTCGAGCGCCTCCGCGACCCCGCCGGCCGAGCCCGCTGACGCGGCCTCATCCCCTCGGCCGATCGAATCGCATCCGCCGCCGCCGCCGCCGCCTCAGGCGGGGGGCTGCGGCTCGTGCGCCATGGGGAGCGAGCCCGGAGGTGGGCTCGCCGCGCTCTTCGGTGCGGGCCTGGTCTTCGCCGCGCTGACGCGCGATCAGGGAAGGAGGAGGTTTCGGAAGGGCTTGCGATTCTTCCAGCGGTAGGCGCCGAAGTCGCGCGCGTCGGTCGAGAGGATGTCGCCGGTGCCCGACTCCTCCGCCAGGATGACCAGCGATGCATCCGCGAGATCCATGGGGAGCGCGGCGTACTTGAGCATCAGCGACTCGACTCGAGGGAGGTGTGCCTCCTTCAAGTCGAAGATGGAGAAGGCGCCCGAGCTCGCGCTCCGGATGAACGCGCACGCGGAGCTCGGCCCGAGTCGGGATGCGAGCAAATGACAGGTCTCCGTCATCACCGGCCAGGTGGTGACATACGGACCTTTGTGCTTGCCGAGGGCGGCTCGAGCCCTTTCGTGGTGTGCGTCCCGACGATTGGCGAGCGCGAGCCAGAAGCCTGTGTCCGCCAGGATCACCGGCGCCTCGTCCTTCGACCTCGTTTGGGTTCGAGAGAACGGGTGAGCTCGGCCTTGTAGGTGGACGACAAGTCCTCTGGACCGGCTGTGCAGGCCACGAACCCGGCATCCTCCAGGAGCTCCGCCGCGTCCGCTTGACCCTCGTGGACCGACGCGTAGAACCGCTCGAGCGCTTCTCGCACGACCTGGGTCGTCGTGAGGTTGAGGCGTCGCTCGAGGTAGGCGGTCTTTCGCGCCAGCTCCGGCGGAAGGCGCGCGTTGATTCGTCCGGAGCTCGAAGATGTCATACGGAACGTATGACACGCGCGGAGGGGCGCAGCAATTGCCGCTACGCCTCGTCTTCGCGCCCGATCGCGCGACCCAGGCTCGCCTTGACGAGCTGCCCGACGAGGGTCTTGGTCTTGTAGGCCTGGTCGGGGGGCAACGGATCGGGTGACGTCTGGCCCGCCAGATCCACGCGCTCGAGCGCGGAGGCGAGCTCGTCCATCGAGGCGAAGCGGTCCTCCGGCATCTTGCGCATCGCGCGCATGACGATGGCCTCGAGGCGTGGGTCGACCTCGGGCGCGACGGTCGAGAGCGAAGGCGGCGCCGTCCACACGTGATGGGCGAGGGTCGCGATCTCGTCGTCGGTGTCGTCGAAGGGCTGTCTCCCCGCGAGCATCCAGAAGGCGACGACACCAAGCGCGTACACATCCGTCCGGCCGTCGACTCCCTCTCCGAGGATCTGCTCGGGCGCCATCGTGGCGGGGGTGCCCATGACGACGCCGGTCGCGGTCACGTTGCTCGACTGCTCCTTCGACAGCCCGAAGTCGACGATCTTCAGCTCGTACGGATCGCCGGGCTCGCCGAGGAGGAAGAGGTTGTCGGGCTTGATGTCGCGGTGGATGATCCCCACGCGATGTGCGGCGGCGAGGGCGCTCGCCGCTTGTTGCAGCGCGGGCACCACGATCTCGCGAGGCATCTTCCCCTCTCGGCGGAGGTAATCGCCGACGGTCTCCCCGATGAGGAACTCCATCACGAGGTAGGGGGCGTTGTCCTCCTCGCGTTGGCCGCCGGCGTAGATGGTCACGATGCTCGGGTGGCCGATCATGCTGGCCATCCGCGCTTCGCGCTCGAATCGCTCGCGGATCTTCGGATCGCTGCGGTGTGGCTCTTCGAGGACCTTCACCGCGACGGGCGTGCCGGTGCGCTCGTCCTCCGCGAGGTAGACGCGCGCCATCGCACCCTTTCCGACGAACCCGCGGATGCGATACCGATCGCCGATGAGCTTGTCGCGGATCCGCGTCGGCTCCGCGCGGAGCTGCGCGGCGTCGACACGAGCCGTCGTCTCGCTGCCGTCGTAGGGGCAGAACTTGAAGCCCTCGGGCAGGAACCTGTGGCACTTGAGGCATCGCATGCCTCAGAGAGTGTCGCACGGGCGCCCGCCGAGGGCTCGTGTTCGGGGGCAGCCCCGGTTGGTTCGGTCAGCCGGGCGCGGACCAGGGCGGAATGACCCGCCCGATGAGCCGCTCGATGTCGCGCAGCAGCGCGCGCTCTTCCAGATCGCAGAAGGCGATCGCGCGGCCCGTCGCTCCGGCGCGGCCGGTGCGGCCGATCCGGTGGACGTACGTCTCGGGGACGTGCGGCAGCTCGAAGTTCACCACGTGGGAGACGCCGTCCACGTCGATGCCGCGCGCGGCGATGTCCGTCGCGACCAGGACGCGGATGCTACCGGCCCGGAAGCCCTCGAGCGCTCGCTCGCGGGCGGACTGCGACTTGTTGCCGTGGATGGCCATGGCCACGATCCCGGCGCGCGAGAGCTGCTCAGCCAGCCGGTTCGCGCCATGTTTCGTCCGCGTGAAGACGAGCGTGCGCTCGGCCCGCTCGGCCCGGAGCACCTCCACGAGGCGACCGCGCTTGTCCGAGCGATCGACGTGGCAGACCGTCTGGTGGACGGTCTCCGCGGCGGTCGCGCGCGGGGTCACCGAGACCTGCGCGGGATCGACGAGCATCTGTCCGGCGAGCTCGGTGATCGCAGGCGGGAACGTGGCCGAGAAAAACAGCGTCTGCCGCTTGCGCGGCAAGGCCGAGACGACGCGCCGCACGTCGTGGATGAAGCCCATGTCGAGCATGCGGTCGGCTTCGTCCAGGACGAAGATCTCGACGGCGTCGAGACGGACGAACCCCTGCTGCATGAGATCGAGCAGGCGGCCCGGCGTCGCCACGAGCAGGTCGGGCTTCTTGGCGAGCGCGTCCTCCTGCTGGCGTTGGCCGACCCCGCCGTAGATGAGCGCGGTGCGGATGCGCGAGCCTCGGCCGTAGGCGGCGGCTCGTTCGGCGATCTGGGCGGCGAGCTCTCGCGTGGGGGCGAGGACGAGCGCGCGGATGCGACCTGACGCTACCGTCATCTCGAGCCGCTCGAGGAGCGGGAGGAGAAACGCGGCGGTCTTTCCCGTGCCGGTCTGCGCGCAGGCAAGCACGTCGCGCCCCGAGAGCGCGGGCTGAATGGCCCGGGCCTGGATCGGCGTCGGGGTCTCGTAGCCTTCCGTGGCCAGCGCTCGGAGGGAGCGCTCGGAGAGGCCGAGCGAAGAAAATGTTTGGTTCATGGGCGCGTGCTGACGCGCCCCATTCGAGAGGGAAGCCCCGGTCGTGGGGCGAGAATGTGGAATCATTTGTGTCGTTTCTGTCTGGCCCGACGCCGGGCTCGCCTCGTCAGGAGGCGAACTCTGCGGTGGCCGTGTAGTGCATGACGCGCTGGCAGTTGGCCGAGCCCGTCTGACCGTTGCACGGGTCTTCACCCGTGAAGGTCGTCTGCTTTTTGGAGAGTGCATGCAGGATCTCGGCCGTCACGTCGTGTCCGCCGTCGCGGCAAGACCGATCCATGCACGGCATGACGAAGAGCGCGGGCGCGTGCTCGAGGACCACGCGCTTCTTGTGAGTGGTCTCCGGGAGGGTTCGCCCATCCCGACGCTCCTCGATGACGAGCTCGAGCAGCTTGAGATCGGGAGCGACGCCGAGCAGGCGCGGCGCCTCGGACTCGCGCCGCCTTCGTTCTGCGGTCCGCTCGGCCGCCTCTCGTCCCCTATTCCTCAAGCTCGTTCTCCTGCTGCGGCTGGGGCCCCGGCACGATGCCGGCGATGTCGGGGTCTACCCCCGGCTCGAGCGGACCCTTGGAGGCCTTCTCGGCGGCGCGCTCTTTCTTGCGCCGCTCTTTTTCGGCCTGCTTGTCTTGCCGCGCGCGTTCCTTCTGACGTTTTGTGAAGCCAGGACTGGACATTCTGCCTCGTCGTGGATGGAGTCCACGACGCGTCGCGAACCCAGACTGATGACCGGCACTATAGTCAGATAGGCGTTTGACGCAACCCGCGCGTTCAGCCTCGGAGCTTTCGGACCACCTCCAGCACCTCGGCGACCGGCGGAATATCGCTCATGGAATTCGAGTCGTGGCGGTACCGCACGACGCCGTCTCGGCTCACCAGGAGCTGGAGCGGCATGCGGCCGAGCTTCAGCAGCCGAACCTGCTGATCGTAGAGCTTTGCCACGCGGTGGTCCGGATCGGCCAGGCCGGGGAAGGGCATGGCCTGCTCCGCCCAGTAGCTCTGGAACTTCTTGGCCGAGTCCGGGCCGAGGTTCAGGACCTCGCAGCCCAGCTCTCGAAACGTCGGGTACTGCTCACGCAACTGCGCGAGATGCCTTCGGCAGTACGGTCATATGAAGCCACGGTTGAAGACCAGGTGGACGATCCGGTCCCGGGTCACCTCCGACAAGGTGACCCGCGCTCCGCTCGTGTCCTCGAGGGTGAAGTCGGGTGCTCGGTCGCCGATCCGGGGTGCCATCCGCGGGGCCATCTCCTAGCACCACCCGGACAATCGTGCATCCGTTTGACGAGAGCCCATGACGGCCTCGTTGCCTCCCCGACGTCGGCCGCGCAGAGCGCGAGGCGCGACTTCTTCGAGCTCGCCTGCAACCGGGGCCTCGCCGCCTCCTGCTCGTCCTGAAGTGTTCGAGGTCAACGCGAGGTCTTGCGCTGTGCAAGGTCTTGCGTAGCGGCGGAGGTGCCGGATCGGGGCTGGACGCGCAAACGGCTGCGCGCCCGTCGGTGCAGGCCGCCGCCGCTGGAGGCTCGCGCGCCCGCTCCGCGCATTGGCGCTCGTCTTGCAATCGCACGACGGCGATGCGGCCAGGCAAAGGAAGACGGAGCTGTCATGAAAATCGGTCGCCGAGGCTCGTCGCGCTCGTCGCGCTCGTGGCGAGCCTCGGGCTCCTTTCAGCCGCGACCGGCTGCGACAAGCTGCAAGATCTGACGTCGTCGAAGAAGGCGAAGGCCGATGACGACGAAAAGGACGGAAAGGACGAGGACGACGCGCCCGCGCGCGGCAAGGGCGAAGAGTCTGGCGCCGATCTGCCCGACGGCCGGTTCGTCTACAAATACGAGCCCTCGACCAAGCCGGGGCTGAAGCCATACGACGCCTTGTTCTCGGACGCGCGCTTCGGGGGCGTCGTCGAGGCGATGGAGGTGTTCGCGCTGCCTCGCAACGTCCCGCTGTCGACGGCGGACATCGGCCCCTGTGGAGCGCCCAACGCGTTCTACATGCCCGATAAACACGTCATCTTCCTGTGTTACCCGCTCGCCGCGGTCGCGTACGAGAACTTCGTCGCGATGGGAAAGAGCGACAAGGAAGCATCGAACCTGACGCGCGACGCGCTCACGTTCGTGATGCTCCACGAGATGGGCCACGCGTTGATCGGTGAGCTGGGGCTCGGCGTGACCGGGAAGGAGGAGGACGCGGTGGACGAGCTCGCCACGCTCATCCTCATTCAGAACGGCAAACACGACATGGCCATCGCCGGGACCTACGCATTGGTGCTGCTCCGCCAGTTCCAGGACAAGGGCAAGCCCACGCCCTTCTTCGACGAGCACTCGGTCAGCGAGGCGCGGCTCTACGACGTGTTCTGCATGATCCTCGGGAGCGATCCGAAGCGGTTCTCCGAGGAGATCCTGCGTGAGCGGCCCGAGCTGAAGCGCCGAGCGCCGAAATGCCCGGGGACCTACCAAAAGATCGACAAGGCCTGGACGGAGCTCTTGTCGCCACACATGCGCAAGTCCGGGTCGAAGAAGAAGACCTCCGACGATTAGGGAGAGAACATGAAACGTTGGGTGCTGTTGTGCCTCTTCATGGGGTTGGGAACGGGCGCGGTCGGTTGTTTGAACCTCGCCAAGGACAAGGAAAAGGACGAAAAGTCGGAGAAGTCCGACAAGGACGACGAAGACGACGGCGACTCGAAGAAGAAGAAGAAGAGCAAGAAGGACAAGGACGGCGAGGACGACGACAAGTCGGCCAAGGCCGACAAGGGGGACTCCGACAAGAAGAAGAAGGAAGAGGACGAGATCGATCCGAAGAAGCTCCTGGAGGAGGACGACGGATCCGACGCGTCGGGGGTGCTCGACGTCAAGCTGCCTGACGACGACAAACGCGACGCCCCCTCCTTGGGGGGTGGCGCGAAGACCGAGGCCGCATTGGGCGGAGGGTTGAAATGGCTCGCCGCCGGGCCGCTCGCCGTCCCCAATCCGGGTTGGCAGGAGATCCAGGACCCACCGGCGACGGTCCTCCTCGCGCCCGACAAGAAGGCTGCGATCGTATTCGCGCCGTTCACGACACCTCAGGACGGGACGACGAAGGTAGACAAAATCGTGGCGTTCCTGAAGCTCAAGAACCCGAAATGGAAGAAGGCCAAGCAGGTCACGATCGGGCCCGACAAGGTCCCCGCGCTCTTCGGGAGCGGACGGGCGACCAGCCCCGACGGAAAGACCGCGAAGCTCTTTTTCTCCCTCATCAAGACCGGCGGGCCGCAGAACCTGCTGGCCATCGGGCTCGCGGACGGGGACGCGCCGGACAACACGCTCAAGACCGGCATGAACATCGTGGGGTCGATCAAGAAGCGCTGATCGTCAGCCCTTGTCCGGGCGCTTCACGCCGAGGACCTTCATTCGGTGGACGAGCGTCCGGAGAGGCATCGTCAGGCGACGCGCGGTGTGTGTCTGGTTCCAGCGCTCTCGCTGGAGCACGAAGCGCAGGTACTCCGCCTCGATCCACTCCATGGCGGTCCGATAGTCGCCGGGGGCGCGAGACAGATCGAGCGCGCCCGCGCCGGGCGGTGGCGACGAGACGCTGTCGTCGGCCGACGAGGCTCGAATCGTTCGAACGCGCTCGGGCAGGTCGTCGACCGTGATCATCGTCGACTCGGCGACGGCGACGGCCCGCTCGAGGACGTTGCGGAGCTCGCGGATGTTGCCCGGCCACGCGTACGCCTCGAGGACCTCCATCACGTCCGGGTCGAGGGTGGGGGTGGGATCGAGCCCGGCCGTCGCCTGGGCCAGGAGCTCGCGGGCGAGGTCGGCGATGTCCTCCTTGCGCTCGCGGAGCGGCGGGAGCTCGAGGGTGATGGCGTTGAGGCGGTAGAGGAGATCTTGGCGGAACGTCCCGGCGGTCACCATCGCCTCGAGGTTTCGGTGCGTTGCCGCCACGATGCGCGTGTCGGCGGCGACCTCCTTGGTCGAGCCGACACGCGTGAACGTCTTCGACTCGAGCACGCGGAGCAGCACCGCCTGCAGTCCGAGCGGCAGCTCACCGATCTCGTCGAAGAAGACCGTCCCTCCCGACGCAGCCTCGAAGACGCCGGGGGTGCGCTGGCTGGCGCCGGTGAACGCACCTTTCTCGTGACCAAAGAGGATGCTCTCGGCGAGCGGCGCCGGAATGGCGGCGCAGTTCACCGAGACGAACGGCCCTGCCTGGCGCGCGCTCGCGTCGTGGACCTTGCGCGCGAGCACCTCCTTTCCGGTGCCCGTCTCCCCGAGGATGAGGACGGGGACGGCCGAGCGCGCGACGCGGAGCGCCGTCGCCGTCACCTCCCGCATCGGGTCGCTTCGCGCGTCCGTTCCGCCGGCGGCAGGGCGAGGCTCGCGCACGCCTCGGCGCTCGTTCTCGGCAGCGACGACGATCGGTGCCTCTCTGCTCGCGCGCCGGAGCGCGTCCCAAGCCCCGCCGAGCAGCTCCTCCGGCGAGGCACCTGCTTCCGGGAACGCGGCTACCCCGACGAGGAGAGGTCCGGCTTCGGCCTTCTCGAGCGCGCGGTCGAGGCGCGCGCGGACGTCGGCGGCGCTCTGCTCCGGGGCGACGACCTCGAGGACGCCGGCCGCATATTGGCCGACCTTGTCGATGGGTCGGATGAGCTTGCGCAGCGACTCGAGGAGCTCCCGCGGGGCGGCGCGCCGCTCCGGGAGCCGCACCATGAAGATGCTCACGCCGCGCTTGAAGAAGCGCGCGCGCTTGATCTCTTCCTCCAGCCAGAGGCGGAACCGGTCGTGCGGCGCGACCTCCCAGTCATCGGCCAATGAAGATGACAGAACCGTAACCGAGACGGCGCCGAGCGAGACCTCGTCGCCGTGGGCGAGCTCGAGCTGCTCGACGGGCTCGCCGCGGAACGAGGTGCCGTTGGTCGAGCCGAGATCCTCCACCGTGGCGCCGCCGGCGGTGCCGACGAACCGGGCGTGCTGGCGGGAAAGGCTCGTGTCCGCGACCACGACGGAGGAGGGGGCGGAGCGGCCGACGACGAGGCTGGCGCCCGGCGCGATGGGGACGACGAGGGTGCCGTCCCGCCACTGGACGAGGAGGCACGTGCTCTCGGCCGGACGGATGCGCTCCCGCAAGGCGCCGGCGGTGCGGCCGCTGAGCTTCTCGGTATCGCGATCGTCCGCGCTCATCTGTTCGGGAGGCCGAAGGGTAGCCGAACGCGGCGGCGGCCGGCTCGCGGAATCTGCCTCGTGTTACCGTAGCCCTCGCGAGGATGTGGGAGAGCGAGGCTTTCGGCGCACCGGGCCGCTTCGTCATCGAGGCCGCGATCGGCACGGGCTCGAGCGGCACGGTGTACCGCGCGCGCGATACCCGGACGGACGGGCGCGTCGCGATCAAGCGGCTGAAGTCGATGGACCAGGCGGACGTGCTCCGGTTCGAGCGAGAGTTCGGGATCGTGAGCGGCCTGGATCATCCCGCGATCGTCACGTGCTCCGAGGCGGGGAAGACGAAGGAGGGGGAGCCCTACCTGGTCATGGAGTGGCTCGAGGGGGAGAGCTTGCGCGAGCGCCTCAAGCGTTCGGAGCTCACGCTCGAAGAGACGCTCGCGCTCGGCGCCCGCCTGGCATCCGGTCTCGCGTATGCCCACGAACGCGGCATCGTCCACCGCGACGTGAAGCCCGCCAATGTGTTCCTCGTCGCGAAGGACGTCACGGCGGCGAAGCTGCTCGACTTCGGGATCGCCCGGTACATGGCGGCGGGCGAGACGCTCACGAGGCCGGGTGAGATCGTCGGCACACCCGGCTACGTCTCGCCCGAGCAGATCCGGGGCGAGCGCGTCGACGCGAGGTCCGATCTCTACTCGCTCGGGTGTGTGCTCTTTCGCTGCCTGACGGGGCGGGCAGCGTTCGAAGACGACAACGTCCTCGAGATGCTCGTGCGCGTCACACGCGACCGGGCGCCGTCCGTGACGGAGCTGCGGCCGGAGCTGCCGCCTTCTCTGGCGGGCCTCGTGGACCGAATGCTGGAGCGGGAGCCGGTCGATCGCCCCGAGAGCGCCGCGCTCGTGCTGCAAGAGCTGGACATGCTCGCGAGCCGCGCTGCGGGGATGTCGGAAGACGCGCCCGACCTGACCTCCCGCCCGACCGCGCGCTCACCTTCGTTGCGCGCGCTCGGGGACAAGGGCGGCGGATCGGGCGCGTCGCGTCCGTCGGCGGGGACCGTGCTCGGCGCGGCCCTCGAGCCCCGAACGCCATTGCGAACGAGGGGCCTCGCGATTGCGGCGCTCCTCGCGGCCGCGGTGGGCGTCGCGGGGTACGTGGCCTATTCGCGCGACGCCTCCGAGCCGCCAGCACCGGGTCGAGCGCCCTCCGTGCCCCATTCGGCGGCGGCGCCGGCGGTCGATCGAATGGGGCCCGAAGCTCGCGCTGCTTGGGGATCGGTCCGCGTGGGCGCCCGAAATGCCGCGCTTCGACGATTGAAGGGTCGCGTGAAGGAGAAGGTCGCTTCCGCCGGAGAGCACCTGTGGCTCGCCCTCCTGCTCGGGCCGGGGGAGGAGGCCAAGCGGTACCAGCGGGAGGCCACGGCTCGGGTCGACGATCTCACCCCGTTCGAGCGGTCGGTCCTCGAGGCTGCCGCGCCGCTCCTCGCGACGCCCGCCGACTTTCGAGCCGCCGACGAGAAGCTCGGCGCGTTGGCCGAGCGGGAGGTGGCGCCGGAGCTCTGGCTCGTGCTGTCGCGCCTGCGCACGCAGATGAACGATCGCGAAGCGGCCCTCGCAGCCGCGGCGAAGGCGGATCTCGAGCCCTGGGCGGTCGCGTCGTTGCTCGAGCGAATGTACGTCGAGCGAGAGTTCTTCCAGATCGAGGCGGCGCGCGCGGCCGCCGGGACCTGCCTGGAGAAGCGCCCGGACGCGCCCGACTGCGTCGGGTTCCTGACCCGGCGCGCGGCGTACGACGGCGATTGCGCGCAGATGGAGAGCCTGGCCCGTCGCTGGGTCGGCGCCGACCCGGACGACCCCGGCGCGTACGAGATGCTCGGCTACGCGCTCGCGGCGCGAGGGGAGAGCGGCGAGGCCATCCAGGAAGCGCTCGAGCAGCAATGGGCCAGGCTGGACGCGAGCGAACGCGTCACCAAGCGCGCGAGGGACGAGCTCATGTTCGACGCGTATCGAGGGCGCCTGGACCTGGCGACGAAGCGCGCGCGCGCGGCGGTCGAGAGCCTGCCCGCGGACAGCCCGCTGCTCGAGCGGCTGATGACGTCCTTCTTGCTCGTGATGACGGCGGCCGAGACCGAGGATCTGAAGCTCGTCGGCTCCGTCGCCGACAAGGTGCTCGAGCGCGCGTCCGCCTCCAATCCGTCGACCCCTTCGGAGGCGGCGTATTTCCTCCTCTTCGTCGCCGCGCACGAGTACCCCGCCGACGAGGCGCGCTGGAAGGATCTCTCGAAGAAGGCCTTCGCCCGGTACGAGGACTACATCGCCTCGCAAGGGGCGAACCTCCGGCCGTACCAGCGACTCATGCCCTGGATCGTCGGCTACGCTGCTGGGGCGAGCGCACCCGGCCGCGCCCAGGTCGCCTACGAGGCGTTGCCTCGTTACGGTGAGCTTCCGCCTCCCGGGATCTTCGGCGACGACGTCGACCTCGTCATCGGCAACGTCCTCTCGCGTAGCGGCGAGATGGAGCGAGGAATGAAGTACCTTCGTCGCGCCGCCGGCTCCTGCCTGGTGCTCGAGAACCCGTTTGCGGTGATTCGCAGCTACAAGGCGATCGGCGAGATCCAGGAGAAGGCCGGGAACATGGCGGAGGCTCGCGAAGCCTACGAGAAGGTGCTCTCGTATTGGCCGGACCCGAGGCCATCGTCCCGCTCGACGAAGTACGCGCGGGCAGGGCTGGAGCGGTTGCGCGCGAAGGAGTAGGGGAGCCGCGCGGTCGACTGGTGTGCGCGAAGAAGACGACCAACCGCCTCGACGATCTGGGCCCGCCGAAGCGTCGAGGCTGACCGCGCGCGTCAGGTCGGAGCTGACTCGGACGTCATCGTCTGGCGGAAGGTGAGGCCTGCGTGGGCGGGCACCGGTCTCGAAAGCCGGGTGAGGTCACGCTCCGGGTTCGACTCCCACGCCTTCCGCCGCTGGACGCGTGGCTCCGCGACAAAACGATAGCGGCGCGGGGGATACCCGCGCCGCTGGTGTCGCCCTGGGGGCGGGAGGCCTACTCCTCGGCCGCGATCGCGTCCTGTGCGTCCTCGCGGACGACGTGGGCGACCTCGGGGTTGTTCTCGAACACGGCCTTGCCGAGGAGCTTCTTCACGAGCGGGCCGAAGCGGTCTGCCGCCTTGCCCTTGGCGAGGTCCTTGACGAGGTCGAGGTCGTGGCCGAGGCGCTCCTGCGTGGCCGGGTCCTTCCACCACGCCGCGAGGGCCGTCGCCTTGGCGGGCGCGGCCTTGGCGGTCTCGACCAACGAGGTCGCCAGCTTCGTCGCGCTCTTCTTGGCGCGCTCCAGGCGCGACATCTTGATGAGCGGCGCGACCTCGTTGATGAGGTTGACGGCGCTCCCCGCGCCCGTATGCGGGGCGTGGTAGAGCGGCGAGGCGTACTTGGGGTTCTTCGCGAGGAACGCGCGGACTTCTTCTTCGGTCACGCCGCACTTCTCGTACGTCTTGCGCAGCTCCTCCTGGGCAGCGAGGCGCGCCTTGAACATGTACATCTGCACGCGGCTGTAGAAGTTCGTCGCGCCGTCCCCGCTGGTCTCCACGGCGCAGAAGATGGTGCCGGGGAACTTGTTGGTGATGAGCGACTGCACGCCGTCCGAGACGCCCGAGCTCGGCATGCAGCCGAACGGCTTCACGCTCACGGTCATGTGCGCCTTCTGGTTGACGACGTTGACGATGAGCTTGCCGACCTCCATGTGGCCTTCGCCGCCGCGCAGATCGTTCGAGTAGTAGTCCTGCGCGACCTCGGCCACCTCGTCCATGTCAGGCAGGTGGTAGCCGAACAGGCCCATCGGCTGCGCGAACGCCTGGAACCCGAGGCGCAAGCCCCACTCGGCGAGGCGCATCGTCGCGAGGCGCTTGGAGACGCCGAGGTCGTCCTCTGCGACCCCCTGAAGCCCGTAGTGGCCGTCGTCGATCCCGCGGAGGAACATGCGCTCGCGCGTGTCGCGGGCGACCTCCCAGATGTTGTAGAGGAGCCACGCCGTCGTGAGCTGGATGTCGTTCTCGGAGCCTTCGCTCTCGAGGAAGCGCTGCAGGGCGTAGTTGCCGTCGCCCTCGGTCGTCATCGCCCAGAACTCGCCGATGATGGAGACCTTCGCCTTCGCGCGGAGCTTGTCCACCTCGACGGCTTCGAAGAGGCGGCGGCACTTGTAGAGGGCCCAGAAGATGTTCGTCTGCTCGTAGAGCGCCTTGTAGAGGATCTTCTTCGCCTCGCTCACGGCCTTCTCGGTCGCGCCGGGCACGACCTCGTAGGGGCGGATGCGGTAGGCGAGGGCGTTGAGCACGTCGCCACAGACGACCGCCTTGATGATCGAGATGAAGAACGCGGGGTTCATCTCGAGGCCGACGTCCGCACCGGTGGCCTGCGAGAGGCCGCCCTTCTGCTGGAAGAGCATGACGCGGAAGCCGTCAAAGCCGGCGTCGCGGAGCGCCTTGCGGTACTCCGTCACGTACATGCCGAAGCGACAGGGGCCACACGCGCCGGCGGTGAGGAAGATGTAGTTCTTCACGACCTCTTCGGAGGTCATGTTCTTCTCCTCGCGGAGGTCGATGAGGTGCTTCACCAGGTTGCCGACCGTGAAGTAGGTCGGGTTGCACTGGCCGCGGTTGCCGAACTCCTTGCCGACCTGCAGGCCGGCGTTGTCACAGACGCCGATGAACTCGACGTTGTAGCCGAGGCCGCGGAGCGCGCCTTCGGCCAGGAAGTCCTGCGCGGCGGTGAGACCGCTGATGAGGAGCGTCACGTGCTCGCGCTCTTTGCGCGTCATGTTGGGGTCGAGCATGTTGTCGGCCCACTGGCGCCGCTCGGCCCTGATGCCGAGGCGCTCGCGCTCCATCTGCTCGAAGAACGCGAGCTCCTTCTCGAGCTCTTCGACGGAGCGGTCGTCTGCCGTCGGGGCAGCCACCGCCTTGATGACGTCGTTGCCGAAGAGGGGGAGGCGCTTCGATCCGTTCTGGGGGGTCGTTTGCATGGTCATGACGATCTTCCTCTCGCGATCTCAGGCCCCGACGGGCATCACGGTTCCGTCAGCTTGCTTCTTCTTCAACTGCACGAGCTCACGCGGGAGCTCCGGTTTCTTGGGGGGCGCCTCGTAGCGGCGCAGGCGCTCGGCGAGCTCCACGATGCGCTTGTCGAGCTCGGCGTCGGTCTGGCGGCGATCGGCGAGCTGCGCCTGGCGGAGCTGCAGGAGCTCCAGCCGCTTCTTCTCCACGCTCAGCTCGAGGGCGTGTTTCTTGTTCGCCAGGTCCTCGAGGTTCTCCTGGTAGAGCTTGAGGCTGTGCGCGAACGTCTTGACGCGGATCTTGATCGAGCCGCCGGGCTTGTTCGCGTCGATGTCGTGCAGCGCCTGGTAGGGCGTCGCGCTCGTCGACACGATGCTCTCGATCACGCCGTAGGTCGGCGAGTCGTGGCCGCACTTGAAGCTCGAGAGGTCCAAGAGCACGACGTTCGGGTGTCGGGCCGCGAACTTCACCGCCCACACCTTCTGCGCGCTGTTCGCCGAGTAGTTCTCCGGCCAGACGTCGTTGATGTCGAGCGGGTGCTGGCCGCGCGCGATCTCTTCCTTGAAGTAGCGTGACAGGTACTCCATGTCGCGCGGGAGCGAGCGCACGCTGAGGACGGGGTAGCCGAGGACCTGGAACTCCTCCGGGATGCCGTGGTTGAGGCCCGGGTCGGAGTGGTAGGGGCGGCCGACCGTGAGGATGGCGATGCGGTTCTCCGACTCGACCGTCTCCAGGATCGCGCGGCCTTTCTCCATGAGGTCGTGCTCGAACGCGGCGAGCGCGCGCATGCCCTCTTTGTGGGCGTGGTCGCTCTCGTCCTCCGTGAGGCCGAGGCGCGGGCCCCAGGTCTCGAACATGCGGCGCGCCGTGAGGTGCATCTCGCTGAAGGTCAGCGGCGTGTCGATGTACTCGATCCCGCGCTGCGCGAAGAAGTCGACCTCCTTCGTGAAGGCGGCCTTCATCACGTCCGGCACGCCGGCCACGATGGGGCAGCTCGTCTTGTCCATCACCTTCTCGCCGAAGCTCGGCACGTGGGTGAGGATGGGGAAGAAGATGTACTTGAGCGGCTTCTTCGCCGTGTGCTGGTGGAAGAGCAGGTTGTGGATGTGGGCCTGGCAGACCTTGGACGGGTAGCAGGGGTCGATCGAGCCGTATTTCCCGCCCTCGACCCACATCTCTTCCGTCGTCTCTTCGCTGAAGATGACGTTCTGCTTCGGGATGCCGGCGGCCTCGAAGTAGGCGCGGAAGTACGGCGCCGTGGAGTACATGTTCATCGCGCGCGGCATGCCGATGCGCGTGCGGCGGCGTTGCTCCTGCGCCTCCTTGGGGCTGCGCTGGAACGGCCGCGTCACCTCTTGCCGGCGGATGCCGAAGAAGCCCCGCTTGATCTGCACGTCCTTGATGGGCGTGCCCTCCGCGGGCATGGGCGCGGTGTCGTAGAAGTGGCGGAAGGCGAGCTTCGCCTCGTAGTCGACGAGGTTCGGGAACTGCTTCGCCGTCTTCTTTCGATCGGCGACGAGGGCGAGCATCGCCTCCTCGCTCTCGACCGTGCCCTTCTCACACGAGAAGCCAGCGATGTAGCGGCTCGTCTCGCCCGAGGGCGTCTTCGTGTCGATGAAGGTGCGTTTGCACTCGTTCGGACAGAAGTGACAGACCGTCTCGTCGTCGTTCTTCGTCGTGTAGTCGAGGTTGATCGCCGCCTCGACGCCGATGAAGCTGCTCTTGCCCTTGCGCTTGACGATGCGGAGCGTCTCGAACGCGGCGCCGATCGCGCCCGCCTCGCCCGTGTGCGGGTGGACGTAGATCTCGGAGTCGGGGACGCGCTCCTTGATGTAGTCGACCTGCGCCTTGACCGCGGCGAGGTTGTATTGCGTGCCGCCCTGGAGGACGAACTTGCGCCCGAGCGACGCGAGCCGCGGGATCTGCACGACGTATTGCCAGACGTTCTTCGGCAGCACCTGCGCGAGGCCGGCGAGCAGCTCCTCCTTCGAGAAGCCCTCCTTCTGGAAATTCACGCGGTCCGTGTCGAGGAAGACGGCGCAGCCGTAGCTGAACTTCGGCGCGAGCTCCGCCTGGAACGCGGTGTCGGCGTATTCGGTGACCTTCAGGCCGAACTGATCAGCCATCGCCTGCAGGAGCATGCCGTTGCCGGCCGAGCAGGAGTTCGAGAGCTTGAAGTTCGAGATGTCCCCGTTCTTCATGAAGAGGACCTTGATGTCCTGCCCGCCGATGTCGCAGATGACGTCGACGTCGCCGAAGAACTTCACCGCGCTCATCATGTGCGCGACGGTCTCGACGATGTTCACGTCGCTCTTCACGCACTCCTGGAGCACGTCGGCCGCGTAGCCCGTCGCGCCGAAGCCGATGCACTCGAGCGTCGCGCCCTGATCCTGGACGTAGTCACGGAGCTGCGCGATGAGCTCCTTCGCGTCCTGGATCGGGTTGCCCTTCGAGAGCTGGTAGCCCTTGCAGACGATCTCGCCGTCTTCGCGCATGAGCACGGCCTTCGACGAGGTCGAGCCGCCGTCGAGGCCGATGACCGCGCGCACGGTCTCGCCCTTCTCGAGCTTCATCGGCGTGAACTTCGGGATGCGGTAGAGGTCCGAGAAGCTCTCTTTTTCGGTCGGGCTCTTCGCGAGCGGCGGGCCCGCGCTCGCGCCGAGGCGCGCCTTGCGGCCGTTTTTCATGTACTCGACGAGGCCGGGCAGGCCCTTGTAGAGGCCGACGTGCGCCTGCTCCTCGAGGCCGTACACGCAGGCGCCGTACGCCGCGTAATATTGCGAGTTCTCGGGGACGAAGATGAGCTCCTCGATCGGGACGTCTTTCGGGTAGTCGTAGCCGCGCTCCGCCCAGACCTCCGGGATGCGCTGGCGCCAGCACTCCTGCAAGAAGGGCAGGTAGGTGTTCGGGCCGCCGAGCAAGATGACCTTGTGCTTGAGCGTCGAGCCGCGTGTGAGCACGCTGAGGTTCTGCAGGACGATCGCGTCGGCGAGCGAGCAGAGGATCTCCTTGGAGGGGATGCCGCTCTTCACCAGGTTGACGATGTCCGTCTCGGCGAAGACGCCACACTTGGCGGCGACGTGGTGCAGCTTCGAGTCGTCGAAGTGGACCTGCACCGCGAGCTCCGGCGGGAGGCCGACCTTGATCATGCACTTGTCGATCGTCGCGCCCGTGCCCGACGCGCACTTGTCGTTCATCGACGGCGCGGCGGTCTTCTCACCCGTCTTCGGGTCACACGAGAACATGATGATCTTGGCGTCCTGGCCGCCGAGCTCGATCACGCTCTGCACGTCGGGGTGGAGCTTCTCCACCGCGAGCGTGACGGCGTTCACCTCCTGGACGAACTTCCCGCCGAGAGGCGCGGAGAGGGGCAGGGCGCCCGAGCCCGTCATGAAGACGCGCCAGCTCTCGCGGTCCGAGTGGGGGAACGAGGCCTCGATGTCTTCGAGCAGCTCGACGACCTTCTCCGGCTGTTTCGTCTGGTGACGCTGGTAGTCGCTCCAGAGGATCTCGAGCGACTGAGGGTCGAGCGCGACGGCTTTCACCGTGGTCGATCCGACGTCGATACCGATCACAAGGGGCGCGCGTCGCTCCGAAGGTCCCGTCCGCATGCTTCCGCCTCCACCCCACTGACTGGTGGGTCAGTCAGGGTTACCAGACCGGCACCGGGCGTCAATCTTTCAGTCGGGTTACGTAACGTAATTGCCAGAGTGCATAGGTTTCGCCGGCTGGTGGGCGTGGTCTCTGCAATTTCACCCCCCCGGTCCCCCTCACTCCGTGAGGGGGGAGACGTCTGGGCGGACGAGAGGGCCCGTGCGGGAGAATGACCCGCTGGTCAGCGTCAGGATCGGAGCGCGACGAGAGGTGAGATCCGTGAGGCGCGGAGCGCGGGGAGGAAGCCGCCGGTCACGCCGATGATGCTCGCGAACAGCAGGGACGACGCGACGATCGTGGGGGTGGGGAAGAACCCGAAGGCGAGCTCCGACCAGCTCGCGTAGTTCACCATGGAGACCTCGACGGAGGAGAGCGCGAGGGACAGCCCGACTCCGACGAGCCCGCCCGCGAGGGCGAGAACGACGGCCTCGGCGAGGAAGCCGGCGAGGATTGCGCTCCGCGAGAATCCGAGCGCGCGCAGGGTGCCGATCTCGCGCCGGCGATGGGCGACCGCGCCGTGCATCGTGATCGTGGCGCCGATGGTCGCACCGGCGGAGAAGAGGAGGGCCACCATCAGGCCGAGCGTTCGAAGAAACAGACCCAGGCCCTCGGACTGACGCTCGAGGAAGGCGCGCTCGCGTTCGACGCTGAGCCCGAATCGTTTGTCCGACTCGATGCTCTGCTTGAAGGCGTCGAAGGCGTCGGCGGACGTGAGGGCGACGCGCACGGAGGAGACGATGCCCTCGCGCCCGAACGCCGAGCGTACCGTGTCGCGGTCGGCCCAGACCTCCGAGTCGGCGGCGTCGCCGCCGGCGTCGATCACGCCCACGATGCGGAGCGGCCTGTTTTTCCTCAGATCGAGCGAGCCGCCGAGATCCAGCCCCTCGAAGCGCCCGCGTATCCGGTGCCCGACGACCGCCTCGTCGGTCCCGGGGGCCGGGAGTCGGCCCGCGACGAGATGGAGGGCCGGCCGGAGGCCGAACGACGCTTCCTCCACGCCGCGAATCGTCACGTTGCTCCTGCCCTCCGCGCCCGCCTTCGGCGCGGAGACGACGACCACGAGCTCGGCTGCGCGCGCAGGCGCCCCGCTTCGGTCACGCTGCGCGCCGGGCGCGGCCGAGACGGCGCGCGCCTCCTCGTCGGTCACGGCGCTCGGCAGCTCGGCCTCGCTGCCCTTTCGAACGATGACAGCTACGTCATCTCTGCCGGTGGAGGCGATCGCTCGCTCGACGCCCTTCGCGAGCATGAGCGACGCGGCGAAGACGAACGTGACGAGGGCGACGCCGCCCACGGTGAGGCCAGCGGTGAGCTTGCGGACGACGAGACTTCGAAGGTTGTAGCCGAGGGGGATCATGGGACCTCTCACAGCGTGCGGCGGAGCGCCTCGGTGACCTGGAGGCGCGAGGCGACCCAGGCAGGGATGCAGGCAGCGGCGAGGGACGCGGCGACGCTGACCGCGAGCGCGAGCGCCGCGAGGCCGGGCTCGACTCGGAAGACAGGGAACAGGTTCGTCAGCTTCTCCTCGAAGAAGGCGCCCAGGCCCCCGTCGATCGCGGAGACGCCCGCGACGAGGCCGAGCAGCGAGCCGACCACGGCGAAGAAGGCGGCCTCCACGACGACGACGTAAGCCACGCTCCGCGGGCCGAAGCCGATGGCCTTGAGCGAGGCGAGCTCACCCGACCGCTCGTTCACCGCCATCGCGATCGTGTTCGCGAGGATCATGGCCATGATGAGGACGATGACGCCGCTGAGGACGGCGACGACGTCGAGCACGGACGAGACCATGCCGAGGAAGCTCGTCGCGAAGGCGCGCTCGTCCTGCGAGAGCGTCTGCACCTCGCGATCGTCGAAGAACCGGTCGATCGCGAGCGCGGCGTCGGCGGCGTTTTCGCCCGGCGTCGTGCTCGTGATCCAGCCGACGGTGTCGCGCTCGTGGGGCGGGAGCACCTCGTTGAGCCGCGCCCATGGGAAGACGAGCGTCTGCCGGTTCATCACGCGCGACTTCGTCGTGTAGACGCCGGCCACCGTGAACGTCCACGGCGCGCCGTCGGCCGACGGGTAGATGGGGCTGTCGAGCGTGATCGTGTCGCCGGGCTTCCACCCGAAATCGCGCGCGAGCAGATCCCCGATGATGGCCGAGCCTCGATCGTTGCGGAGGGTCTCGAGCGCCTCGGGGGAGACCTCGATCTCGTCCATCACGTCGAAGTAGCTCTCGGGGTCGATCGCGTAAGACGCGAAGAACTCACGCTCGCGTCCGGGGACGCGCCCGCCGAACCAGCTCGACCACGTCACCTTGGAGGCGAGGGGCGAGCCGTCCGGTCGCTTCGCCTCGCGGATCTCGTCCACGTAGCGCTTCGGGAGGGTCATGATGAAGGTGACCTTGTGCCGGGTCACGAGGCGGTCCTTCCGGGCGACGTCCTGCGCGGCGTCCCACGAGCGGAGGGCCGTGCCCAGCACCAGCAGCGTCATCATGGCCACTGCGATGCCGAGGAGCGTCAACACGGCGCGGACCTTCTCGCGGAAGACGTTCCGGAGCGCGAGGATCGTGAGGCTCACGAGAGCGCTCCTTTGTCCAGGCGGTGAACGACACGCGCGCGCTCAGCGGCGGCCGGGTCGTGGGTGACCATCACGATCGTCTTGCCGAGATCGCGGTTCAGCCGATCGAAGAGATCGAGGATCGCGTCCGCGCTCTTGCGATCGAGATCCCCCGTGGGCTCGTCGGCGACGATGAGGTCGGGGTCGTTCACGATCGCGCGGGCGATGGCGACACGTTGCTCCTGTCCGCCCGAGAGCTGCTTGGGCCTGTGGCCCATTCGATCCGCGAGGCCCACGATGGAGAGGGCCGTCTCGGCGCGCCGCTTCCGCTCCGCGGCCGGCAGCCCGGCGAGCAGCAGCGGGAGCGCGACGTTTTCGAGCGCCGAGAGGACGGGGAGCAAGTTGTAGGTCTGGAAGACGATGCCCAGCGCGCGCGCCCGCCAGGAGGCGAGCGCGGCCTCGCCCATCGTGTCGAGCCGGGCGTCCCCCACCTCGATCGAGCCGCGCGTCGGCCGATCGAGCCCCGCGATCAGGTTGAGGAGCGTCGATTTTCCGGAGCCGGACGGCCCCATGAGGGCTTCGAACGACCCGCGGGGGATGTCCAGATCGAGTCCGGAGAGGACCTCGAGCTTCTCGCCACCTCGTTCGTACGCCTTGGCGACGTCGCGGATCTTCACGAGCACGGCGCTGTCGGGGATGGTCACGGCCTCATGTCTCCTGTTTCGGGGGTGAAGCCGAGCACGCGGACGCGCGCGGCCATGTCGGGGACGAGCCCTGCGACGGGCTCGAGCAAGCGGACCTTCGCGGTCCCGGTCGCCTTCGCTCGCGCCACGCGGAGCGGCGCGAGCGTGACGACGCCTTCGAGCGCGCGGCGGGGGAGCGCGTCGAGCACGACCTCGCAGCGGGCGCCGAGCCTCACGTTCGCGAGCTTCGCCTCGGGGACCTCCACCTCCACGAGGAGCGACGAAGGATCGGCCAGCTCCGCCAGCGAAAGGCCGGGCGAGACCACCTCGCCCTCCGCTGCGGGGACCTCGAGGACGAGCCCGTCGAAGGGGGCGACGACCGTGTACCGACGCAGGCCTCTTTCGATGACAGAAGCGTCAGCTGATCGCGCGTACGTGGCCGCGTCCGCCGCGCGGACGCCTGCCTCGAGGACGGTGAGCTCGGCGCGAAGGTCCTCCGCGGCCGCGCGCGGCGTGGCGCCCTCGGCGGCGAGCCCCCGCTCGCGCTCGAACGACAGCCTCGTCCGGGCGAGCTCCGCCGCGGCGACCCGGCGCTGCTCGTTCGCCGCGGCCGCGTGCGCCTTGGCCGCGGCGAGGGAGCGCTCGTCGTCGGACGGATCGAGCTCGACGAGGACGTCTCCGGCACGCACCTCGTCGCCCGCGGCGACCCGGACATGAAGGACGCGCGCGGCGACGGTGGAGGCCACGCTCGCGACGCGCTGGGGAACGAGGTAGCCGGTGGCGGTGAGCTCGGCCGGGCCGCGCGCCGCCTCGGTCGGTGGGGGCGGGGCCGGCGGCGGCGGGGCCGACGCGCTCGTCGATCGGGTGCGGAGCAAGGCGAGCCCACCTGCCCCGACGGTGATCGCGGCGGCGACCGCGATCACCCAGCCTCGCGAGGGCTTCGCGACGCGGGGCGCGTCGCGAACGATGCGAAGGCCGGCGAGCCGGGCACCGAGATCGTCACGTTCAGCCGACATGGCTCGATCTATAAATCCATTATCTTAGTTGGCAAGATAAAATAACTGGCCGATGAGCTTCTGCGGGCTCCGCGAAATCGTTGGGGTGGGCAACGGCGTGCTGATGTCTTAGTTGGTAAGCAATCTCGATGGCGCGTCCCAAGTCCCAGCCGAACCGACAGGAGCTCGTGGAGCGGCTCCTGCTCCTGGGCCGCGAGCTCAGCACCAGGACCGTCCTCTTCCACGACGCCGTCGCGACGCGGCTCGGGTTGGGGGCGACCGATCACAAGTGCCTCGACATCGCGCTCCGGTGGACGGACGGTCCGCTCACCGCGGGGCGGCTCGCGGAGGAGACCGGGCTCACGACCGGCGCCATCACGGGTGTGCTCGATCGTCTCGAGCGCGGCGGCTTCATCCGCCGCGAGAAGGACCCGAACGATCGCAGGCAGGTGCTCGTCCGCGTCGTGCCGGAGGCCTTGAGGTCCGTCGAGGCCATCTTCGACGAGTACCGGACGGCGTGGGAGGAGCTCACGGCGCGCTACGACGCCGATCAGCTGGCGCTCATCGCGGACTACTTGCAGCGCGCGACGCGGATCTCGACCGAGCACGCGGAGAGGCTGCGCGGGGAGGGTGAAGCGGCACCCGCCGTGCGCTCCATCGAGGCCGGTGAGCTCTCCTCACCGCTCGGCAAGATCGATCGCGGCAGCGTGGAGTTCCCGCGGGGCGCAGCGGAGCTGACCGTCGACCTCTCCGCCGGAGGAGCCGATCTGTACCGCGCGCGCTTCGAGGGCGAGCCGCCGAGCATCACCGCGACGAAGGGGCGCGTGACGGTGGACTACAAACGCTCGGCGCTCCGGCTCTTCGACTGGCGACGGCGCGCGGGCACGCTGAGCCTGAGCGCGGCGATCCCGTGGGCCTTCGTCGTGCGCGGCGGGGTCTCCAACGTGCGCGCCGATCTCCGCTCGGGCACGTTCGAGGGCCTCGACGTGACCGGCGGCGTCCATCACCTCGAGCTGACGCTCGGCGCCGCGCGCGGCACCGCGGCCATCCGGATCACGGGCGGCGCCGACGGGGTTCGCATCGTCCGACCGCGTGCGGTGCCCGCGCGCGTACGCATCGGTGCGGGCGCGCACCAGCTCGAGCTCGACACGCTGCAGCTCGGCGCCGTCGGCGGAGAGACCAAGTGGGCCTCACCCGGATACGACGAAGCCGTCGACCGGCTCGACGTCGATATCGCCGGCGGCGCTCGCCAGGTCGTCGTGAGAACCGATTGACCGTCGCGGCCCTTCGGGTGAGCCTCCGCGGAAGTGGCCGTCGATCGCATGGACAAGAAGGCACGCCGTCAGGTGTTGCTCCAGGCCGCGCGGGACGTCTTCGCGAGCAAGGGCTACCACGACGCCAAGGTCGACGACATCTGCGCCTCGGCGAACGTCGCGAAGGGCACCTACTACCTCTACTTCAAGGACAAACGCGCCGTCCTGGAGGAGCTGGTGGACGGCCTGTTCGCCAGGATCGCCACGGCCATCTTGCGTGTCGACGTCGGCCGCGACGTCGCTGGGCAGGTCCAGCACAACATCCGCGCGATCGTCGCCGTGTTCCTCGACGATCCGGCGCTCACGCGGATCTTGCTCTCGTACGCCGCGGGGCTCGACCCCGCGTTCGTGAAGAAGATCGGATCGTTTTATTCCGGCGTCCGCATGCTGCTCCGGTCCGCGCTCGAAGAGGGACAACGCATGGGGATCGTCGTCGACGGCGACGCGGATTTCTTCGCGAGCGTCTCGCTCGGGATCGTCAAGGAGGTGCTGCTCGAGGCGAGCACGAGCGAACGCCCGCGGCCTCGAGAGGAGATCGTGGACAACCTCTTTCGCTTCCTCACGAGCGGCTACCTCCGGATGGATGGCGCGCCCGCCGCGCGCGACAGGTCGGCCAAATCCAAGTAGTCTGCTCGCGGGCGAGCGACCCGACCCGACCATGCAGCTGTTGAAGCCAGGGACGCTGTTCGCGGGCGGCCGCTACGAGATCGTTCGCACCATCAGCGCGGGCGGAATGGGCGTCGTGTACGAGGCGCTCCACCGCGACACGCGGCGGCACCGCGCGCTCAAGGTGATGCTCCCACAGGCGCTCCTCGACGACGACCTGAGAGCTCGTTTCAGCCGGGAGGGCGTGGTCACGGCCGGGATCGAGAGCGAGCACCTCGTCGAGGTGTTCGACATCGGCATCGACGAGGAGACGCGCGCGCCTTTCCTCGTGATGGAGCTCCTCCGCGGGGAGGACCTGGGCGCCAGGCTCGGCCGCCGCGAGCGGACGTCGCCCTCCGAGCTCCTCGAGATCTTCGAGCAGATCTGCCGCGCCCTCGCGCGGACGCACGCTGCCGGCGTCGTGCACCGCGACCTGAAGCCCGAGAACCTGTTCGTCACGCACCGGGAAGACGGCAGCCTGCGGATGCGAATCCTCGACTTCGGCATCGCGAAGGTCGTCGACAGCAAGGAGTCGAAGAACACGCGGAGCATCGGCACGCCGCTCTACATGGCGCCGGAGCAGATGACCGGAAAGAGCGCGCACATCGGCCCGCACGTGGACATCTACGCGCTCGGGCAGATCGCGTTCACGCTGCTCGCCGGCGCGCCGTATTTCCAGCGCGAGGCGGAGGAGAGCCCGAGCGCGCTCGCGCTCATGCTCAAGGTGAGCGGGGGCACCCTCGACCCTGCCAGCGAACGGGGCCGTGACGCGGGGGTGGAGCTGCCGGCCGCCTTCGACGCGTGGTTCCTTCGGGCGACGTCGCTCGACCCGAAGGCGCGCCATCGCACGACGACCGAGCTCATGACCCACCTGCGCAGCGTGCTCGCCGGTGCGCCCGAGCAGCTGCCCCAGCCCGTCAGCCCGAGGCGCATGGCGGCGTTGATGGCGACCGAGCCGATCGCTCCGCCCGCGGAGGGGAGCGGCGCATTCGTCGAAGCGCAGAGCGTCTCGCCGAACATGGGGAGCTCGGCGCCGGGGAAGGTGGCCTCGGAGACCGCGCCATCGCCGTCCTCGCGAACGTTGAGCTCACAACAGGTGCGGCGCCCGTCTCCTCGCGTGGGCGTCGTGTTCGGGGGGATCGCGATCCTCGCGGCCGGCGCCGGCCTCTACTCGGTCACCCGCGCTCCCTCGAGCAGCAGAGCTGAGCACGAGCCGGTCGCGAGCCCCTCCGTTGCGGCGGCCTCGGCGGGTGTTGCGGATCCAACGCCCGAGCCCCGCGCAGCGCAGCCCGACGTCACACCGGGCGGGTCGGTCACGCAGCTCGACTCGGGTGCCCCGAGCGACTCGGGGGCCTCGAGCTCTGGTGCCTCGAGCTCTGGTGCCCCGAGCGGCACGGCGTCGGCGAAGCCGGCTGCGAGCGCCGCTACTCCGCGACCGCGCGTCACGGCGCAGCCCACCGCAACGACCGCGCCGGCCGCGACCGCTTCGCCCGCGCCCACGGTGTGGCAAGGCCCGCGACGCTGACCGCTCGCCTCTGGCTGCAGCCTGCTAGACTCCGCTCGCTTTCATGCGGTCTTCGCTCACCTTCTCGGTCCTCGGCTGCGTCCTCTTCGCCAGCTCGGCGACCGCGCTCGCTCAAACGCGGGACGCGGCCGGCGCGGAGAAGCTCTACGACGACGGAGCGAAGCTGCTCGAGGCAGGCGACTGGGCGGGCGCCTGCGCCAAGTTCGAGCAGAGCCACGCGCTCGACGCCGCGCCGGGCACGCTGCTGAACCTGGCCTCGTGCGCGGAGCACGACGGGAAGGTCGCGCTCGCCTGGTCGAGGCTCAAGGACGCGCGCTCGCTGAATGCCGACACGAAGAGCGACAAGCGGCGCGGGGAGATCGAGGCCTTCATCGAGGCCTCTTTGCGGAGGCTCGAGCCTCGTTTGCCCTTCCTGACGGTCCGCGTCGCGAACAAGCCCGAGGGGCTGTCGATCTCGCGTGACGGAACGCCCTCGGCCGAAGGGGTGGAGCTCCCGGTCGATCCTGGCCGTCACGTCGTCGAGGTGAGCGCGCCGGGCTTCGGCGTCGCACGTCGCGAGGTCGACGTGATCGAGGGGGCCAAGCTGGTCATCGAGATCGAGCTTTCGCCGAAGGCCACAGGGGCCCCCCCGCCGCCCCAGCCCGAGCCGCCGCCCCAGCCCGAGCCGCCGCCGCCGCCCGCAGCGCCCGAGGCTCCGCAGCCGTCGGAGGAGGGGCTGACGCCGCTGCAGGTCGCTGGGATCGCGATCGGGAGCGTCGGCGTCGCGACGCTCCTCGTCTCGATCGGGACCGGGGCCGCCGCGCTCGGCAAGGAGAGCGAGCTGGAGGAGCTCGGCTGCTCGCTCACGCAACGCGAGACCCTCGGATGCTCCCCCAGCCAGGCGCCGCTGGCGGCCGACCTCTCGAGCGAGGGCTCGACCCTCGCGCTCGCGAGCACGGTGACCACGTTCGTCGGCGCGGGGCTCGCCGGCGGCGGGCTCCTCATGGCGCTGCTCGGTGGTCGCGCGAGCGCGAGCGCGTCCACGGGCGTCGTGCCGCTCGTCGGCCCCGGCCACGCCGCCATCACCTTCGGCGGGCGGTTCTGATCATGCGGACCGCTCATGCAATGGCGGCGCTAGGGCTGGGGCTCTCGTCCCTCGTCCTCGCCAATTGCTCGTTCCTCACCGACTTCCCCGAGGTGGAGGCCATCGGCGCTGGCGCTGGCGCGAGCGGAGGCGGCAATGCTGGCGGTGGCGGCAATGCTGGCGGCGGGGGAGAGGCGGGCGGCGGGCCGATGGGCGGCGGCGGAATGGCGCCCTGCGAGCCGTCCACCTGTCAGGACTGCTTGAGCGGTGCGCTGGCGTGTCCGCTCGTCGGGCGCGACCCCGGCGATTTCGTGGTTTCGCTCGCGGGTCCCGCCCTATCCAACGTGTTCATCACGGACGGGCTCGAGGCCAGCGACGCAAGCGTCCGACTCCTCGGCACGTTCAGCTCGTCGATGCTGGTGCTCCCCGCGGAGACGCTCACGGCAGACGGCGTGCTGCAGAGTGGCTTCGTCCTCGACGGCTCGGGTAATGCCGTCTTCGCGGCGGGTGGGTGTGACGACGACGACACGCCGGGCGGAGCGGACAACGAGGTCTTCTTCAACGCCATCACGGAGAGCGGCTCCAGGTTGGTCGTCGCGGGCGCGTTCGAGAGCGGTCGATTGATCGTGTTCGGGGGGGCGTCCACCGGCAATACGTTGGATTGCTCCGATTCGAACGATGGCATCGTCGAGGGTCCCGCAACCACGCAGACGGAGCTCACCCCGATGCTCCTGTGGCTCGACCTGTCCCACGCGCTCGAGCGGTCGCTCGTCCCCGCGGATGTCGGCTCGACGAACGAAAACGGCTATCTCGCAGACGTCGCACCATTCCCTTCGAGCGCGAATGGGACCGTCGCGGCCGTCGGCATGGCGATGCGCAACCCGTTCCTCGCGATGCCGAGCTTCGGCGGAGAGGACCGCTATTACGTCGTCGTCTCCGATGGCGTGACCGAGGCGGAGGTCGAGCCGCTCGACTGGGGGCTCTGCGACTCCAATCAGTTCGTCGAGCTCGCCGGGCTGAAGAGCTCGATCGCCATCGACGCCGCGAGTCGTATCTGGGTCGCCGGCGCGGGCTGTCCGGTGGGCTCACCCAACGACTCGACGCCGCGGGGGTTCCTCGCGCGGTTCAACACGGTCGACGAATCCCCCGTCGGCTTCCCGTCCGTGGCGCCGATCGGCGACAGTTTCGATCCCATGGAGGTCACCGAGATCGGCCTGACCGAAACGCGCGTCATCCTGGCGGGCACTTACTCGGGTGCGCCCATCGCCGGCGTGGAGCCCGGCTCCGACGACGCATTCGTGATGGCCTTCGACCAAGAGAATTTCGGGACGCAGAGCCAGCCCGTCTGGTTCCGTCGCATCGGGTCCGACCTCGGCCCGGTCCAGATCGACCGCCTCGTCGTGGACAGCGGCCGAATCTTCGTCGCTGGCGTTACCTCGAAGAACCTCAGCGTCGGAGCGGCTTCGACCTGCATCACCTCCGACCCGCTCGATGGTGGGCGCGCCTTCTTCGCGGAGCTCCGCGAGCAAGACGGCGTGCTCGGGTGGGCTCACCTCGACGGGTTCGACAGCGGAAGCGGCACGTTCGAGTTCTCCGCCCGTGGCACCGCGATGGTTCCCCGGACCGGCGGGCTCCTCACCGCGACCTCCACACGTGGGAGCTTCGACCTGGGCTGCAACGGCCCCGCCACTAGCCCGACGGCCCCGGCGCAGGGTTGGGTGCGCTGGTTCGACTTCCCGAACTGAAGTCGTCACCCCCGCGTTCGCCCGCTTGACCAGCGCCGCGCTTGCGCTCTATTTCCCGCGCGATGTCCGAGTATGTCGTCGTCCGTCCGGTGTGGCGTCGGTTCGAAGAGCGGTTCCTCGAGCGCGCGGTGGCCTGGGTGCGCTCCGGCGGACACGCCGTCGTCGCCCGCGCGGACGGCAGCCACTGGCTCTATCTCGGCGTCGACGAGCGCGGACGCATCACGAAGGCCTCGCTCTGGTCGATCCTCGCGCTGGACCAGGAGCGACGCTCGAAGGTGAAAGACGGGCCGGCCAAGGGCCTGGTCACCTCCCGGGTCGAGCCTCACGCGGTCGAGGCCGCGCTCGACTGGTGTGAGCGCGACTCGATCCACCGCAAACCGACGCGCAAAATCGAGCTCGACTGCCTCGACTGCGCGGCGTGTTGCCATGACGCCAATGTCATTCTCTACGAGTCGGACCTCGTCCGTTTCCGCAAGGGCGGCCGGCCCGAGCTGACGACGCCGACCTACATCAAGCGGGCGCGGGACGGGAAGGTGACCCTCCGCTTCCTGAAGGACGGGCGGTGTCAGAACCTCGCGCCCGACAACAAGTGTTACGTCTACGACGTGCGGCCCCACAACTGCCGGGTCTTCCCCGCGGGGACCGAGGCCTGCCTCGCCGCGCGCGAGAGCACTTTGAAAATCCGCGACGGCGCCCCTATGAGCGCCTAAGAAAGAACTATGGACCCCAACCTCTTCTCGGCGATCCGCCTCCTCCACTTCCTCGGGATGGCCGTCTGGTTCGCCGGGGCCCTCTCCATCGCAACGGACGTTCGCAAGACCATCGCGCGAGGCAAGCCTCACACGGAGATCCTGGCGCCTCGGGTATCCCGCACGCTCGACATCGGGGTCATCGCGGCCGTGGTGACCATCGTTTCGGGCCTGGGGATGATCTTCGCGCTCGGCGGGTTCAAGGCGATCTCGCCGCGCATCCACGCCGGCTTCGGCTTGGCCATCGTGACGCTCGCCGTGGAGATCATCTTGCTCAAGCCCGCCGTCGGGCGTCTGGGCGAAGCGCTGGGGTCGGGGGACGGGCGCGAGCTCCGGCCCATGGCGGGACGCATCGCGATGTTCGCGGGCATCACCCACGCTCTGAAGCTCGTGATCTTGGTGCTGATGGTCTTCCGCTTCTGACGTCGTCAGGGGGCGGGCTTCGGGTCCATCGCACAGCGGAAGCCGACGGTCGGGTGCGCGGTGCTCGCCGCGCGCGTCGCCGTGTGAGCGGCCACGAGCGCCTCGGCGTCGTCGAAGAAGCTGGCCCCCCGAACGACACGCTCCGCTCCGCCCGACGCCGTCCACTCGGCGACGTTCCCCGCGAGATCGCGCAGGCCGATCTCGGTCTGGTCCTCGGCGAAGGAGCCTACGCTGCAGGCGATGATCTCCTTGCCTTGATCGGCGCAGGCGTCGTTTTTGCCCCAGCACGCGAGGTCACACGTCGGCGCGCCCGCGCCCCAGACGTATTTTCGGCCGCGGGGCCCACGTGCCGCGAGCTCCCACTCGGCGTCCGTCGGCAGGCGCCCACCTTTGTAGGCGCAGTAGGCCTCTGCCTCGCGAGCCGTCACGCAGTTCATCGGGTGGTTGTCGAAGCCCGATCGCTTGAGGTTGCACTTCGGCTCCCACGTGTCCTTGTCGGCGCCCTCGAGCCCGCGGACGGAGCCGCCGCCCTCACACTTCGCGGCGTTCATACACGCGAGGTAGTCGCGGACCGTGACCTCGTCCCGCGAGAGGTAGAAGTCCGCGATGGTGATCTCCTTCGCGCCGGTCGTGATGGTCGCGCCCTTCACGAGCACCATGCCCTCCGGCGGCGGCTCTGTCGGGCTTGCGCTCGCGGACGGCTGTGCGCTCGCGGAGACCTGGGCGCTCGCCGAGGGCGCGGCGCTCGCGCTTGCGCGCGCGGTGGGCAGGTTCGAGCTCTTCGTGGTCGGCTTCGTTTTCGCGCTCGCCGCGTGATCGGCCGAAGCGGACGCGGTGGTCTTGGCGCCGCTGCCGGCGTTCGTGATCGTGAAGTAGGCGAACGCGCCGCCGCCGGCGAAGACGGTGAGGGCGACGAGGGTGAAGACGATCGAGCCCTTCGAGCTCGAGGGCTTCGGTTGCTCGCGAGCCACCTCCGCGTTGGCGCGTGTCTTCCGCTCGCCCGGCGGCGTCTCCTCCATCTCGTCGCGCGGGCTGGAGGAGCGCTTGCGCGGTGCCTTGAGCGACTCGACCGGCATCGTCGGCCCGGCGTGGGCCGGGTCGGTCGGCCCGCTCTGCGCGAGATCGAGGCGAGGGCGGCTCTCTCTCGGGGATGAGGCGCGGGGCGCGAGCGTGTCGCCTGTCTCGAGGCCCACCGCCTCGCGCAGCGCGGTCCAGAACGCCCCGAGATCGGCGTATCGGTTCTTCGGCTCGACCTCGAGCGCTCTGGCGAGCACGCGGTCCACCCCCTCGCTCGACGACACGCCCCGCGCCTTCAGCGTGGGACGGATCTCGGGGTCTGCGGAGGCGATGTAGAGCTGAGTCGGGTCGTCGCCCTCGAGCGCCTTCCGGCCGCTGACGCACTCGACGAGCACGAGGGCGAGCGCGAACACGTCCGTCCATGGGCCGGTCGCGCCTCGCTGCTTGTTGAACTGCTCCGGCGCGCCGTACCGCGGCGTGAACGCGGCCGGCGTCATGTTTGTCGACTCGAGCGCGGTGGTGTAGCCGCGGTGATCCGAGAGGACCTTGGCGATGCCGAAGTCGAGCACCTTGGCGGTCTTCGTCCCGCCCACCTCGGTCAGGAAGATGTTCGCGGGCTTCACGTCGCGGTGGGCGACCTTCTGCGCGTGCGCAACCGCGAGCGCCTTGGCGACGGGATCGAGCAACGTGATCGCGTCGAGCAGATCCATCCCGTGTTTGCCGGACTCGAGCCGGGCCTTCAGGAACTCGCCGAGCGTCTCGCCCTCGAGCCACTCGAGAACGAGGTAGGGGACCCAGGTCCCGCCGGGCGTCGTCATCGCGCCTACGTCCAGCGCCTGCACGATGCCGCTCGTCGCCTTCGAGAGCCGATGGAGGAGCCTGCCTTCCTCCTGGAGCTTCTCGAGCAGCTCCGACCGGGCGGCGTCGTCGAGGTCCCCGGGGATCTTCAGGCACTTGATCGCGATGAGCTCGCCGAAGCCTTTGTGGACGCCGCGGTACACGACACCGAACCCGCCGTCGCCGACGACCGACGCGACGCGGTACTTCGCGTCGATCGTGACGCCGCAGAGGTCGAACGGGTCCCGCGTGTCCAAGGCCACCGTCTTACCCCGCGCGGGTCGGGACGCAAAGCGTAGGGTTTGCTGGCGGGGACTGGGCCTGGTAACGGCCAGATGTGACCGCGTTGCCGCCGCCCGGGTCGAGCTTCGACGAAACGTTCCTCGCGGATCTGCCGTATTCGCCGGAAGTGCTCTTCTTCGATCGGATCCTCGAGATCGACGCAGAAAAGAGCCTGGTTCGCTGCCGGATGCCGACGGACGTGCCGCTGCCGCTCACGACCTCGCAGCGCGCCCATCCGCTCCGTCACCCGCAACACGTCGCAGGCGCCGTGATGGTCCACGCCACCGGGATGCTCGGCTTCGTGCACGCGTATTACCTCCTGGGCGTGCGCCACGCGGACGGGTGGATCGGCTACGGGACACACATCCATCGTGTGGTGTTCCGCAAGCTCGTCGCGCCGGGCAGCCCGATCGAGGCGACGTGCATCGCGACGCGCAAGCGCATCGGAAAGACGCGCCACATCCTGCGGTACTCGTTCGAGTTCCGCCACGAGGGGGCGGTTTGTTACGAGGGGGATCAGTCCGCCGTGTGGATCAACACCGTGGCCGAAGGCACGCCCGCCGAGAGCGCTGCCGCCGGCCTCGACCCGACCTCGGTCGGGTAGCAACATGGTGAGGTGAGCGTGACCGAGCCGACGGAAGACATCGAAGCGGAGATCGACTGCGTTCAGTCCGGAGCGCTGTTGCAGGCGCTCGGGCTCGGCACAGCCGTGATCACCGGGAAAGATCGATCGAGCTGGCTGAACGGGCTCGTCACGTGTGAGCTCCTCACGAAGAAGCCCGGAGACGCCGTGTACGGTCTCATCGTCACGAAAGCCGGCAAGATCCAGAGCGAGGTCTACGTCCTCGTCGGATCGGAGGCGCTGACGATCGGCGTCTACGCCGACCGCCTCGAGGCCGTCGTGGCCGAGCTCGACCGACACCTCATCATGGAGGACGCCGAGATCACCGTCCCCGATCAGCCCACGGCGTGGTTGCTCGCGCTCGGGCCTCGCGCCCAAGAGGCGGCGACCGCCGCAGCCGCGGCGGGCGCACGGTCAGGCGTCGTCTCGCGCGGCGGGCTCCCGGCCGCGGTCGTCGCGTCGCCCGAGGCGACGCGAGAACGGGTCATCGCCTCCGTGCTGGGCGCCGCCGCCCCTTCACGCCTCGCGTCGCCCGCCGGATGGGCTCGAGCCCGGGTCGAGAACGGCATCACGGCGTTCGGCGTGGACTTCGACGACTCGAACTACCCCCAGGAGGCCAGCCTGGAGCGCGACGCGGTGTCGTTCTCGAAGGGCTGTTACCTCGGTCAGGAGGCGGTCTTCATGCTCGAGAAGCGCGGCCACGTGAAGAAACGGGTGGTGCAGCTCGTCGTCGAAGGCGAAGCGCGGGTCGGCGACAAGATCACCCTGCCCGAGGGGACCGAGGTGGGGCACGTCACCAGCGCGTCCGTTCAGGGCCCACACCGGAGCCTGGCGCTCGGCTGGGTGAAGTACAAGCAGGCGCGGGCCGAGACCGAGCTGAGAGTCGGGGCGAGCGAGGCGAGGGTCACGAGCGCGCTGGCGGTCCAGGTCGAGGGCTGAGACGCCGCCATCCACGGCGCGACGGAGGGGCTGTCGGCTCCGAGCCGACAAGGCCCCACTACGTCGGATGAGCCAGTGTCACAATCGACCTCGTTGCCGCGGCTTCCGCGAGCATAGCTGCCGCATCCAGAATTTCGTGTTTTATTTCGATGGCCGAGTGGCCAAACTAGTGTCTGTCCGGACCTAGCGAGGCATCCCGGTGACGTGACCCTTGAGCGGTCGGTCGAGCGCCATCAAGCTCGTGCTACTGAACGGACCAGCCCGTTCGGTCACCATCCAGCCTTCCCGCTCGGCCCCGCGGTCGAGGGCCAGAACGACACGGCAGCCCAGGTCCCGAAGGACCTCCGCACCCGCCTCGTGGCTGTCGAAGGTCGCCTCGGCGACGAGGGCCTCGTGACCGATCACACACAGGTCCTGACGGACCTGGCGGGGCCCCCGCTCGCGGGCGGTCGAGGTGAGGGCCCCGTCGTCGACCGTGACGGGGAGCTCGGTGCCATCCTGGCGTGGCTCCGTGACCGGCCGGTCGGCACCCTGGACGGTGAGCGCGCCAGCCTCCACGAGGAGGAGACCCTCGCCGCCGCGGAACCGATGTCCAGTCGACCCGTCGATCCGGAGCCCGCGCGGGGCGCGGCGCTTGCCGACCCCGAGCCCCAACGCGAGCCGGGCGCGGGGGACGTCGGCCGGGGGGAGGGCCTCGGGAAAGTCCCCGCCGAGCCGGTGCGAACGCTCCTCTTCTCCGGAGCGAAGGGTCCAGTCGAAGCGGGTCGTGTCGATCCACGTGACCGTCACCTCTTCGCCCAGGGTGGTGAGGCGGGCCTGCCGGACGGCCGGGAGCCAGGACGGCGTCGGCTGTCCCAACGCGAGCGGCGCCCAGGAGCCGCTCGGGAGCGGGACCGTCGGCCCGTATTTCGAACGCACCCCGACGAGGGTCACGCTCTCCAGCCGGGTGCTCGCCCAATCCGTTCCGTCTCCCTCGACTCCGACGACGCGGACCTCTCCCTTGCCCGTGATCACCTCGCCACAAGCCACGAATCGTGAGTCATTGGCGTCGAGCGCGGGGCCGCTGCCGAGGAGGAGGTTGCCGTCGGCCGTTGCGCATGCGGCCCATTGCGAAGCATCGTCGGTCCCGCCGAAGCCATTGACCGCGGTGAATGCGCCGGCCTCCCAGGGCTCATGTGGCCAGGCTCCAATGGCCACGTCTCCATTGGGCGTCGTCGCGATCGCCGGCTGGCCCTTCTTGATCGGGGAGGCCCAACCGCCGAGCTTGAATGCGCCCGCGTTCCGAGCCGCTGGCAGCGCGACGGCAATGGCGATTCCACGCTCAATCAATGGTCTTGGAATGGTTCCGTCCGAGACGAAGCCGGTCTGGGTTCCGGGGCTTCGAATGCCGTCGACCAGATGAAGCTCGAGCTGCCTGCCGTCGATCGCCACGACCGTGCCGGCCCCCTCCTCCGAGCGGAAGGCGGCTGGCGGATCGCCCGCCACCAGCGGCGCGGATCCTGGAGGAGGGAACGCCTCCGATCCTGGCGTCGTCTTCTCGACGAGGGCAGCCGGTTGCAATGGCCCGCCTTCGACGCTCGAGGCCTCCGGAGACCAATACACGGCGCGTCTGCTCGCCTCGTCCGCCCCGCCGTTCCAGGGGAGCGCGGCGGGGCCTTGCGGTAAGGCGAAGACGAGCGCGTCGTCGGCTGGCTCGAAGGCGACCGAGGCCGCGGGTGTCGCGAGCCCGGCGCGCCGCACGGTCGAGTCGGTCAGCTCCACCACGCCCACCGACTGGACCTGGTCTCGGAATCGGCTGACGAAAAACGCGCGCGCGCCGACGATCGTGAGCGAGTCCTCGTCGGCGAGCTGCGTGTTCGTCAGCCTCGTCGCGCCGTGTGCGAAGAGCGGCCGGCCGCCCGGGGTGACGTGCACGCGCGCACGGAACACGTCGCGCGGGCCGCCGCCGGTGCGCCCGAGGAACACCACGCCGCGCCCACGCGCGAGGTCCGCCCAGGTTCCCCCGCTCGGCTCCCACACGTAGTCGGCGGGCGCGATGTCCGCGCCCGCGGCGCGGGCGAGGAGCTGCGCGATCGCGACATCCGATCGCTCGGGAAGCCGCCCGAGTCCGATGAGCGACGCGACGATGGCGAGCGCGAGCACCACGAGCGGCCCTCTCCTCGCGAGGAGGCGGGCGCGGACGTGCGCCCACGAGGCTCCCCCCTCGCCTCGCGAGGGGGGCTGGGGGGGCGAATCGGTGGCCATCTTCGCGTCCGAACGAAGGTCGCCGCTCAGCCCGGCGTTCGGAGGGTGATCCCGAGCAGCTGGCGGGCCCGCTCGGTCGTCGCCGGCTCACGCCCGATGCTCCGCGCGAAGGCCGCGGCGCGCGCGACGAGCGGGGCGCTGCCCTCGGAGAGCACGCCCTTCTCGAGGTAGATGTTGTCCTCCAGACCCACGCGCGCGTGGCCGCCGAGCGTCATCGCCAGCTCGGTCATCGGCCTCTGGTATCGGCCGACCGCCGCCACGCCCCAGGTGCTGTTCGCGGGGACCTGCGAGACGAGGAACTTCAGGACGTCTTCCCGGGCGCCGATGGCGCCGGGCACGCCGAGGACGAACTGGAAATGGAGCGGCTCCGCAATGGCGCCTTCCCGGAGCAGGGCGAGCGCCTCGTCGACGTGCCCGACCTCGTAACACTCCAGCTCGATGACGCTGCCCGCGGCGCGGATGCGCTTGGCGAGATCGCGAATCAAAGGCCGCGAATTCTCGAATACATCGTTCCCGAAGTTGATCGTGCCGCAGTTGAGCGTGGCCATCTCCGGGCGGCAGGCGAGCGGACCCGAGCGTTCGTCCACGCTCATTCCGACCGCGCCGCCGGTGGACGTCTGGATCACGACGTCGGTCTTCTTTCGAATGGCGTCGATCGCCGCCTGGAAGAGCTCCGACGACTGGGAGGCCTTGCCGTCGGCGGTCCGCACATGAAGGTGGATCACCGCCGCCCCGGCGTCCCGGCAGCGCGCGGCCTCGTCGGCGATCTCGGCGGCGGTGATGGGCACGTGGGGCGTCTGCTCCCGCGTCACCTCGGCTCCGACGATGGCCGCGGTGAGGATGACGTCGCTGGGTGGCGGAGTGACGAGCACGTGGGGTGGCGGGGTGATGATCGGGCGCGGCTCGGGGAGGGTCGCGAAGCTCGGCACGTTGGCGGAGAGCGCCGGCAAGACGAGTCGTGGCTTGCGCTGCAGCTCCCGTGGGACCACGCACGTCCCCACGGCCCGGCAGACGATCACCGGCTCCGCCAGGGCGTCGGCAGCCGAGGCCGCCTGGCCCGGCTCCCGGGTGTTCTGCACCACCTTTCGGGCCTCGAAGGCGATGGTGCGGCTCGTGTTGCCCACGCGCGTCACCACGCCGGTCGCCTCGATGAAGTCGCCTGCCCGCACCGGCGCCAGGAACTCCACCACCTCGTAGGCCCGAAAGAGGCCTTCGTCACCGTCCAGACGGCACAAGAGCTCGGTCGCCACGTCGCCGAAGAGGCCGAGCATCCTCGCTCCGTCGACCAGCTCGCCCGCGTAGTGAGCGTCGTGGGCGCCCAGACGAACACGCAACGTCACCGTGAGTCCGACTCCGTACGTCATGCTCGTCGCAGTTGACACGGCGCCGAGGGGGAGGAAAGCCTCTCGTCCGAATGACCTGGGCCCTCGCGCGGGACCTCCCACACCACATCGGCATCATCATGGACGGCAACGGCCGATGGGCGACCTTGCGCGGTGAGCAGCGCGAGGCCGGGCACAAGGCGGGGAGCGCGGCCGTACGGCGCGTCGTCCGCGCAGCCCGGCGCCTCGGCATCGGCGCCCTCACGCTCTACGCCTTCAGCGAGCAGAACTGGGCGCGGCCGGGCGGGGAGGTCGACGCCCTCATGGGTCTCCTGGAAGAGTTTCTCCGCTCCGAGCGGGGAGAGATCCTCGAGAACGGGATCCGGCTGGTCGGGATCGGTGACCTGTCCCGCCTGCCCGAGCACGTCCGGCACGCGCTCGATCCGCTCGCCCGCGACTCCGAAGCAAACCGGGGGATGACGCTGGCGCTCGCGCTGTCGTACGGCGCACGGGAGGAGATAGCGGAGGTCGCGCGCAAGCTCGCGCTCGACGCGAAGGAGGGGCGGCTCGACCCGCGGCAGATCGACGCCAACGTGATCGCCGCCCGCATGCCCAGCCTGAGCGTGGGCGAGCCCGATCTGATCCTGCGGACCGGCGGGGAGCAGCGCCTGTCGAACTTTCTGTTGTACGGTGCGGCGAACGCAGAGCTCGTCTTCTCGGAGAAGCTGTGGCCAGACTTCGACGAGGCGGATCTGTTCGAAGCGATCCACGTGTACCAGCAGCGAATGAAGAGTCAGGTCCCTTGAGCGCCGGCGAAACGAAAGAGGGCGAGCAGAAGAAGGCGCCGTCCAACCTGGTGATGCGCCTCCTGACCGCGGTCGTCGCGGCGCCGCTCATCCTGCTCCTCCTCTACCTGGGCCCCATGTGGGCCTGGTACGCCTTCATCGCGGCCGCGACCGCGGTCGGCGCCATCGAGCTCTTCGCGATGACCCACGAAGGCGATCGCGCCGCGCAGGTCGCCGGCGTGCTCTTCTGTGAGGCGGTACTCGGGGTCCTCTACTGGTTCGGGCTGGACGCGCGCGCGGTCGTCGCGTTGGTCGTCCTGCTCCCCATCGCGGCGCAGCTCCTCGCGCTCTGGCGGCTCGGCAGCATGGAGACGGCAGCGCTCCGCATGATGGCGACCGTGTTCGGGCCCATCTACGTGGGCGGCGGCATGGCCTGCATCGTCCTCCTGAAGCGCGACGGCGGGGCCGACGGCCCCGGCTTCGTGCTCCTCTCGCTCATGCTCTCGTGGCTCAGCGACACGGGCGCCTACTTCGCCGGCCGGTTCTTCGGCAAGCGCAAGCTCTACGCGGCGGTCAGCCCCAAGAAGACCGTCGAGGGCTCGTTCGGCGGCCTCGCCGGCAGCGTGGGCGGCGCCCTGCTCGGCAGCTTCTTCTACCTGCGCTCGCTCCCCGTCGCGCACGCCGTCGCGTTTGGCCTCATCGCCGGCTTCCTGGGGCAGCTGGGAGACCTCGGGGAGTCGCTGCTCAAGCGATCGGTCGGCGTCAAGGACTCGGGCGGCATCGTGCCCGGGCACGGCGGCATCCTCGACCGCGTCGACGCGCTCCTCGTCACCGCCACGCTCTCGTACCTCTACGTGCTCTTCGTACGCTGACGTCGATGACGCAGCGCGCGATGAATCACGGCGTTGCTGACCGAGATTGCCCGATGTAAACGGGCGGCATGAGTGAAGCGCCGTCTGCCCAATCATCGGCTCCTCCCGCCCCTCCTTCGATGAAAGCTCTTCCCCCGCTGAAGTACGACTTCTTCGGCGTCGTGCAGGGTTACCTGGACGCTGCCGCATCCGTCATCAAGCTCCCTGATTACGTTCGCGTCATTCTCTCGCAGCCGAAGAACGAGCTCATCGTTCACTTCCCGGTGCGGATGGACTCGGGCGAGATCAGGCTCTTCAAGGGCTACCGCATCCAGCACTCCAACGTGCTGGGGCCGTACAAGGGCGGCATCCGCTACCACGAGCACGTCGGCCTCGACGACGTGAAGGCGCTCGCCGCGATGATGACGTGGAAGTGCGCGCTCATGAACCTGCCGTACGGCGGCGGCAAAGGCGGCGTGAAGTTCGACCCGCGCGGCGTCTCGCGCGCGGAGCTCCAGCGCATCACGCGGCGCTTCTTCCACGCGCTCGGCGACAACATCGGCCCGGACATCGACATCCCCGCGCCGGACGTCGGCACGAACGCGCAGACCATGGCGTGGGCCATGGACACGTACATGAACATGTCCGGCGGCAAGGGCCGTCAGGCCGTGCGCGGCGTCGTCACCGGCAAGCCGGTCGCGTCGGGCGGCACGCTCGGCCGCGAGAAGGCGACGGGCCAGGGCCTCGTCCACTGCATCACCTACTGGGCCGAGGAGAAGGGCTTCAACCTCGAGGGCTCGACGATGACGGTGCAGGGCTTCGGCAACGTCGGCTCGCACGCCTCCGTCATCCTCGCGAAGATGGGCGTCTCCACCATCGCGATCGGCGATCACTCGGGCTATCTCCACAACCCCGAGGGCTTCAACCCGCACAAGCTCCAGGAGTACGTGAAGAAGACCGGCGCGATCGCGGGCTACCCCGCCGGCAAGCCGATCAGCCGCGAGGAGTTCTTCAAGATCAAGGCGGACATCTTCGCGCCTTGCGCCCTCGAGAACCAGGTCGGCGCGGACGAGGCGAAGGCGCTGCAGTGCCGTGTCGTCGCCGAAGGCGCAAACGGCCCGTGCTCGCCGGAGGGCGAGAAGGTCCTCCTCGAGCGCGGCATCGACATCCTCCCGGACGTGCTCGCGAACGCCGGCGGCGTCACCGTGAGCTACTTCGAGTGGGTGCAGAACAAGCGCAGCGAGAGCTGGACCCTCGAAGAGGTCGACGAGCGGCTCGAGCGCGCCATGCGCCGCGCTTACCGCGAGGTCGTGGACATGGCCCGCCAGAAGGGTGTCCCGCTGCGAGTGGCCGCGTACGCGGTGGCGCTCCAGCGCATCGCCCAGGTCTACACCGAGCGCGAGATCTTCCCGTGAGCTTGCGGCGCGGTCCCCGACGGACCGCGTGATCCCTCGAGGCCACGCTCCCGCGAGCGTGGCCTCGCGCTTTTTGTAGGCCTGCTCTCGTATTCAGTGCGGCCCACCTTTCCCCACGCCGCCCGGGGTGTAGCGCCCACCCTACCTTGCCCGGCGGCCCCGCCGTGCTTCGCTGAACCAACCTTTGTTGGCCTTGCGCGTGCGCGGGTGCGACCATTTTCGCCGAAGCGAGCTCCCTTGAGCGCCGCTCCACCGATTCTCGAGGTATTTCTACATGTCCGAAGGAAACAACCTGGTCGGCGTCGACATCGGGACGAGCTCGATCAAGGTCGTGCAGCTGAAGGAGACGCGCCGCGGCCCGCGGCTCATCAAGCTCGGTTACACGCCGCTGCCGCGCCAGACAATCGTCGACGGCCACGTCTTGAACTCGCAGGCCGTCATCGAGGCGCTCGAGCGGGCCTTCGGCGAGGCGAAGATCAAGAGCCGGGACATCGCCATCAGCATCAGCGGGCAGGCGGTCATCATCCGCAAGATCACCGTCCCCATGATGACGGCCGCCGAGCTCGACGAGCAGATCCAGTGGGAGGCGGAGCAACACATCCCCTTCGACATCAAAGACGTGCACGTCGACTACGAGGTGCTTCGGCGCCGCCCGGAGGCCGGGCAGATGGATCTGCTCCTCGTGGCCGCGAAGCGCGAAGAGGTGAACGACTACACCGAGATCGCGCGCCAGGCGCGGCTGCGGCCCGTGGTCGTCGACATCGACGCCTTCACCGTGCAGAACCTCTTCGAGTTCAACCGCGGGCTGCCGCCCGACATGACCTTCGCGATCATCAACGTCGGCGCGAGCCTCGCGTCGATCAACATCGTCTCGAAGGGCGTCAGCGCCTTCACGCGCGACATCGCCAACGGCGGAAACTACATCACCGAGCAGATCCAGAAGCAGCTCGGTGTTCCGTTCGAGCAGGCGGAGGAGTTCAAGTGCGCGGCCGCCATGGGCGGCGGCGGCGTGACCCCGCAGGTCAGCACGATCATCGACGGCGTCTGCGACTCGATCGCGGGCGAGATCCAGCGCAGCCTCGACTTCTTCCACGCCACCAGCGGCGAGGCCGAGATGCACCGTATCTTCCTCACGGGCGGCTCGTCGAACCTGCCGCAGCTCCTCAACGCGATCGCGCGCCGCGCGCGGGTCGGCGTGGAGCTGATCCCACCCCTGGAGAAGATCGCCGTGGAAGGGAAAGATGTGAACGCGCAACTGCTTCAGACCCGAGCCGGGCAGCTGTGTGTCGCGCTCGGGCTTTCGATGCGCAAAGATAGAGAGAGGCGCCTGTGATTCGCGTCAACCTCCTCCCTCAGAAGAAGAAGGCCGAGCGCATCGCGCTCGAACCCAGCACCAGCCAGAGATGGCTCCTCGTCGTGCTGGGTATCCTCTTGCTCCAGATCATCGGCCTCGTCCTGTTCCATCAGACGAAGGTCGGAGAGCTCGAAGCGGAGGAACGGAAGAACGCCGAGCTCACCGGACAGATCGGGACGATCCGGCAGCTGGTGACGCAGCACGAGCAGGTGAAGAAGGAGCTCGAAGGCCTGCGCGCCCGCGAGCAAGCCATCGCCAAGCTCGAGGCCGCGAGGACGGGACCCACGGCCGCCTTGCTCGAGCTGTCGCAGCTGCTCACCCCGGGTAAGGGTCCGACGGTGGACGCGGACATGATCTCGAAGATCCAGAAGGACCCGCTCCGCGCCTACAACACGGGCTGGGACACGCGGCGCGTCTGGCTCGTGAGCTTCAAGGAGACCAACCGCACGGTGCAGGTCGAGGGGCTCGCCCGTGACTCGCAAGACGTCTCGGAGCTCGCCCTGCGGCTCCGCGCTTCGTCTTACTTCTACGACGTCCGACTCTTGCCCGGCCGCAAGGACGCAGGCGCCAAGGACGCGGGCATGGTGGCGTTCGGCATGGAACTGAAGGTGAGGTACTGATGGCACCGCGCACACCCGGGGGCAGCGTTCTCGGAAGGCTGTCGCTGCCGGCCAAATTCGTGTTCGGTCTCGTGCTGACGCTCGTCGTCGGTGCGCTCTACTTCGTCGTGTTCTTCGCCGACATCGACGGCCAGATCTCGGCGGCTCAAGGACAGCGCGGCGCGCTGCAGGGCCAGCTTGCCAAGGCCGAGGAGGCGAAGGACGCCTTCCAGAAGGACGTCGAAGAGAAGACCCGCAAGCAGGCGCTCGAGCGCGAGCAAAGGAAGGTCCTCCCCGACGACGCGGAGACCCCGGCGTTTTTGTCGGCCGTCCAGCAGGTGGCCACGGTGTCCGGCGTCAACCTCATCTCCTACAAGCCGGAAGACGAAGTGGCCGAGGACTATTACGTGCGTGTCCCGATGTCGCTCGCGATGCGCGGCCGCTTCCACCAGATCGCGCGCTTCTTCTACGGCGTCGGCCAGCTCGACCGCGTGATCAACGTGGAGGACATCGAGATTCGTATCGTCCAAGATCCGAACGCCTCTCCCGAGGAGGTCATCCTCGAGGTTCGCTGCCTGGCGACCGCCTTCCGCGCCAAGCGGGACGGCGAGGGCGGCGGAGCGAAAGCCGGCGGCCGGAGGAGGAACTGACCATGAGCGGAATGACGTCCAAATTCGTGCTCGCGGCCTTCCTGGTCCTCGTGGGCTGCGGAGAAGACGAGCCTCAGGCGCCGGCCCCGGGCGCGCCGCCCCCGCCGGGTGCGCCGGGCGCTCCGGCTGCAGCGCCCGGCAAGCCGGGCGGGAAGCAGGCCGCCGTGGTGCCGTCGAACTTGCCGCCGCTGCCGGTTCGCGACATCCAGGAGCGGGACTTCCTCGAGTCGCCGACCAGCCGAGACCCGTTCAAGAGCTACGCGGACATCTTCGCGGTGAAGCCGTCCAGCATCGACGCGTCCAAGATCACCCGCGAGGTCCTGATCGCCAAGTACGCGCTCGAGGAGCTCAAGGTGAACGGCATCATCACCGGCGGCGCGCCGCGAGCGATGGTGACCGATCCGAGCGGCCTCGGCTGGATCCTGCGGGTCGGCGACTTCGTCGGTAGGCCCGAGGTGCTCCAGAGCGGGGGCTCGACCGGGACCGACGTGGCCGTCAACTGGCGTGTGGACCGCATCCGTGAGAACGACATCGTGTTCGTCCGCGAAGACCCATCGAGGCCCGACGTGCAGGCGACCACGCGCGTGCTCTCGATGCGGACGCGCGACGAGATGAAGCCCGAGATCCGAACGGGCATCCGAGGCTCTCGGCCCGACGAGGACGAAGGGGCGAGCCCCACCAAGGGCAAGGCCCAGCCGAAGGGCGACGGCGGTTGACGTCTCGAAGAGGCTGACGTCTCGAACGAGACCGTCTCGCCTGGACTGATCTGTCGTCTTCACGAAGGGGCTGATCCCCGTCGTTCACCCCCCAAGCCCCCCCTCGAAAAGCAGCGAGGGGGGGTTGATCTTTTTGTAGCCGCGAATTGGGCCCTTTCGACACCCCGGGCCTAGCATCGGCACGCAATGCGTACTCATTGGGTGCGAAGGTGCACGGAAGCTGCCAGAAGCGGGCAGCTCCGTCGCAGGATCAGGCGAGTCGCCGCCGGGTTGGGGATATGGGTTTTGACGGCCTTCCTCGCCGTCAGCGCATCCGCCCAGCCATCCGTCGTGAAGGTGACGGACGTGACGCTCTCCGCACCGAAGCAGGGTGCGGCGCGGGTTGTCGTCCGCACGAGCGCGCGGCCGACTTACACCGCGCGGATCGCCGACGGAGGCAAGCGCATCCTGCTCGATCTGTCGGGGGCGACCGTATCCGGAGCACCCTCGGCAATCGTGGAGGGGAACGACGTCGTCGCCGGCGTGATGACGCAGTCGTTCAAGGACAGCGGGGCGACGCGGATCCTCGTCCAGCTGGCGAAGAACGCGGCCTACTCCGTCAGCGCGACCGACAACGAGATCGTCCTCGAGCTGGTGCAGGCGGACAAGACCGGGCCGATGGCCGCCGTCCGCAAAGAGACAAAGAAGGCGACCGAAGAGCGCCCGGCCTCCGACGCCGCGACGATCAAAGACGTCCGGTACTCACACGTCAGCGACCACGACAAGGTCATCATCGAGGGCGCGGCCGGAGCCAAGTTCACCGAGCGCCGGACGAAGACCAGCATCCGAATCGAGATCACGGGGGCGAGCCTTCCGAAGTCGCTCGAGCGCACGCTCGACGTCGGCGCCTTCGGCGGCGCGGTGCGCGGCATCTCCTCGTTCCAGAAGCCGGGCGCGAGCGGCACCGTCGTGATCGACATCGATCGCGCGGGCGAGTCGCGACACATGATCACGAAGGAGGGCGACGCGCTCGTCTGCGTGCTCTCCCGCGGTGCGCTTCACTCCTCCGAGGTCGGACGCGCCGCGGACGGCGGCGCCGCACGCCGCACGAAGACCGTGGCTCGCGAGGGCGACTACCAGCTGCCGGTCGTGGAGACGAGCCTCGGCGAGCCCGTCGAGCGCACCGCCGAGCCGGACCAGGCCGACGCGTTCCTCCCGGGCATGGCCCCGCAGGTTGGCGGCGGCCAGAACAACCCCGACCCGGGGCGCGCCGCGGTCGGTCGCCGTATCGACCTCGACCTGAAGGACGCCGACATCCACGACGTGCTCCGCCTCCTCGCGGACGTGGGCCGCGTGAACGTCGTCACGGCCGACAACGTGAGCGGCTCGGTCACGATCCGCATGCGCAACGTCCCCTGGGACCAGGCGCTCGAGACCGTGCTCCAGGCCAAGGGCCTCGGCATGGTCCGCAAAGGCAACCTGATCCGCGTCGCGCCGCTCGCCGATCTGAACAAGGAGCGTGAGCTCGCCCTCGCGCGTCGAAAGAGCGAGTTCGAGCTGGCGCCGCTCGAGACGCGCCTCGTGCCGGTCTCGTACGCGAGCGCCAACGACATCGTCCCGCGCGCCAAGGACCTGCTCTCTCCGCGCGGCACGGTCGCGGTCGACGAGCGCACGAACGTGCTCATCCTTCGCGATATCACCGGCAACTTGAACCAGGTCGAGGAGCTCGTCCGCTCGCTCGACACGCAGACCCCGCAGGTCCTCATCGAAGCGAGGATCGTCGAGGCCTCGAGCCAGTTCTCTCGCGAGTTCGGCATCCAGTGGGGTGGCGGCTCGGTCATCGGCCAGGACACCGGCGTCGACACGGGCCTCGCCTTCCCCAATCGGATCGGCATCCTCGGCGCGGCGGACGACGCCCAGACCCCGTCCGACGGCCTCGACCCGAACGAGAACGCGGTGGAGAGCCCGAACTTCGCCGTCAACCTCCCGGCCGCCGTCGGCGGCGGCACCGGTGGCGCGCTCGGCATGACGTTCGGCTCGGTCAACAACCTGTTCAACCTCAGCGTCCGCCTCTCCGCCGCGGAGTCGAACGGTACCGTCCGCATCATCTCGAGCCCGCGCGTCCTCACCCTCGACAACCGCGAGGCGCGCATCTCGACCGGCACCCTCATCCCGTTCTCCCAGGTCAGCGCCCAGGGTGTGCAGACGGTCTTTCAGGAAGCCAAGCTGCAGCTCCTCGTCAAGCCACACGTGACTGCCGACGGCAGCGTCTCGATGTCCGTCAAGATCAACCGCGACGAGCCCGACTTCGGTAACCGTTCGGCGCGAGGCGATCCGACCATCTTCAAGCGCGAGGTCGAGACCGAGCTGCTCGTGATGGACGGGCACACGGCGGTCATCGGCGGCATCTACACCCGCAACACCAGCCGCAGCATCGCGCAGGTTCCGGTCCTCGGCGACATCCCCATCCTCGGCGTGCTCTTCCAGCGCCGCGGCTCGACGGACCGCCGCACCGAGCTCGTCGTCTTCATCACGCCTCGCATCGTGAACCGGTCGGAGTCCCTCGGCCGGTAACCGAGGTCGACGCGCCCGAGCTTTGGCGCTAAGGGTCCCGGCAGTCATGCCGGGACCCTCGTCATTTGGGCTATTTGCGTTCGCCGCTCTGGCGATCGCCGCGTGCGCGGGCGGCTCGCCGCAGAGCGGGGCAGGCGCCGAGCCGGCTCCCGAGAGCCCCTCGGGGACGAGCCTCCCGGAGGCAGCGGTCGGCGGCGGCGCGCCGGACGCGCCGGCGTCCGTCACACCGCCGGTGTCCGAGCCGGCCGCGCCGTCGACTTCGGCCGCGCCGTCCACGTCGGCATCGGCCGCGCCGTCGGCATCGGCCGCGCCGTCCACGTCGGCTTCTGCCGCGCCGGCGGGCGCTGCCGTCTCCGTCAGCCTCTCCGACCCGAAGTTCACGAGCGGCGAGGTGCCCAAGGCCAAGGCCGCGCTCGAGAAGCTCGTCCCCAAGCTGAAGGCCTGCATCGACGAAGCAGGCGGGCTGACGGGCACCTCGGGGACGGTCGAGATCCAGTTCCTCGTGCGGTCCGCGGGCAAGGCCGAGGGAGTCGACGTGGTGAAGGCCAAGGGCATCTCGGCCGACGCCAAGAAGTGCCTCGTGTCCGCGCTGCAGAAGAAGACGATGGGGACGCCGTCCACGGACCCGGTCGGGGTGACGGTCGTCCTCTCCCTCAGCCCCGCGAAGTAGCCATGCAGAGCCCGGAGATCAAACGCGAGGTCCAGCGGCGGAAGACCTTCGCGATCATCAGTCACCCCGACGCCGGCAAGACGACCATGACCGAGAAGCTCCTCCTGTACGGAGGCGCGATCCAGCTGGCCGGCGCGGTGAAGGCGAAGAAGGCGCGCGCCCACGCGGTCAGCGACTGGATGGAGATGGAGCGCGAGCGCGGGATCAGCATCGTCTCGAGCGTGCTGCAGTTCCCCTACGCCGGTCGCATGCTCAACCTGGTGGATACGCCGGGCCACGCCGACTTCAGCGAGGACACCTACCGCGCGATCATGGCGACTGACGCAGCTGTCATGCTTCTCGATTGCGCGAAGGGCGTCGAGCCGCAGACGAAGAAGCTCTTCCGCGTCTGCCGCATGCGCCACATGCCCATCTTCACCTTCGTGAACAAGGTCGACCGGCCGGGCAGGGATCCGTTCGAGCTCGTCGGGGAGGTGGAGGACGTGCTCGGCATCGGCGTCTACCCGATGACCTGGCCCATCCTCGAGAGCGGGCGGTTTCGCGGCGTCTACCACCGCGAGGAGCGGCAGGTCATCCTGTTCGAGCAGGTGGCCCACGGCGCCGAACGCGCGCCGGAGAGGCGCTTCGCGCTCGACTCGCCGGAGCTCGCCAAGGAGATCGATCCGGTGGCGCTCAAGATGGCGCGCGACGAGATCGATCTCGTCGAGGCGGCGGGCGACAGCCTCGACGCCGTGCGGCTCGCCAAGGGCGAGGTCACCCCGATGTTCTTCGGCAGCGCGCTCACGAACTTCGGTCTGCCTCAGTTCCTCGACGCGTTCGTCGACATGATGCCCATGCCCGCTCCGCGTCACGCCTCGACCGGGGACGTCCCGGCGGACGACGATCGCTTCACCGCGTTCGTCTTCAAGATCCAGGCGAACATGGACCGCGCGCACCGCGACCGCATGGCGTTCGTCCGCGTGTGCTCGGGCAAGTTCGAGCGCGGGATGAAGATCCGCCACGTGCGGCTCGGGCGCGAGATCCGCTTGAACAACCCGACCCAGTTCCTCGCCCAGGACCGCACGGTGGTGGACGACGGCTTCGCGGGGGACATCATGGGCGTGTTCGACCCGGGCATCTTCCTCATCGGCGACACCCTGACCGACGGCGCGGACCTCGCCTTCGATCCGCTCCCGCAGTTCCCGCCGGAGCACTTCGCGCGCGTCGTCATGCTCGACCCGCTGAAGCGCAAGCAGCTGAAGAAGGGGCTCGACCAGCTCGCGCAGGAAGGCTCCATCCAGCTCTTCCGTCCGCCGGAGGGGCGCGAGGGCGACTCCATCATCGGCGCGGTCGGCGAGCTCCAGTTCGAGGTCGTGCGGCACCGGCTCTCGGCCGAGTACGGGGTGGACGTTCGGCTCGAGCGCCTCTCCTACACGCTCGCGCGGTGGGTGGAGGGCGAGCCGGTCCCGCTCTCGCGGCTCGACTCGCTCCTCTTCGGGTACGGCGCGCTCGACGTGCACGGCAACGCCGTCGTCCTCTTCAAGGGGGAGTGGCAGCTCGAGACGTGCGCGAAGAACTTCCCCAACACGCAGTTCGTCGAGCTCGGCGTGAAAGGCCCGAAGATTGACTGAGCCGCCCGAGCTCGTTCCGCCGGCGCGCGAGCTCGAGCCGGAGATGGGGAGCTTCAAGCTCTTCAGCGGGCAGGCGTCGCTCGTCTACATGAACCATGCGGGGATCTCCCCGCCGTCGGCCGTCGTCCGGAAGGCCGTCGCCAACATGCTCGCGGACTACGGCAAGCGCGGCGCCGACGCGTACCCGACGTGGGCCGCACAACGCGCGAGGTTGCGGGGCAAGCTCGCGGCCCTCGTCGGCGCATCGCCCGAGCAGATCGCGCTCACGCACAACACGAGCCGCGGCATCGGCGACGTGGCGCTCTGCTTCGCCTGGAAGCCCGGTGACAAGGTCGTCGTGTTCGACGGCGAGTTCCCGGCCAACGTCGTGCCCTGGCTGCGGGCGGCGGAGCTCTTCTCGCTGGAGGTCGTGCGCCTCGACGGGCGTCGGTTCGTCACGGATGAAGGCGCGGCCCTCGCGGCCCTCGAGGGGGAGCTGGCCAAGGGCGGCGTGCGGATGGTGGCGGTGAGCGCCGTGCAGTTCCAGACCGGCTACCGCGTCCCTCTCGAGGCGATGAGCGCGCTCTGCCGCGCGCGCGGCGCGCGGCTCTTCGTCGACGCGGTGCAAGCCTGCGGCATGACGCCGATCGACGTCCGGCGCGACGGCATCGACTACCTCTCGGCGGGCTCCCACAAATGGATGATGGGCATCGAAGGCGCCGGGTTCGTCTACGCCGGCGACGAGGCGGCGCGTGACCTCGTGCCGCGCACGATCTCCTGGCTCAGCTTCGACGGCGCGATCGATTTCCTGTTCGAGGGTCCGGGCAAGCTCCGCTACGACAAGCCGGTCAAGTCCGGCATCCAGTTCCTCGAAGGCGCCAACCTCTCCGCGGCGTCGTTCGTGGCCCTCGAGGCGGCGCTCGATCTGCTGCAGAAGCTCGCCGTCGAACGGATCTTCGAGCACGTGCAGAAGATCCACGACGCGCTCGAGCCGGGCGCGGTAGAGCTGGGTATGGAGAGCGTGCGCGCGCAACACGCCTCCGGACGGAGCGGCTCGCTCTGCCTCTTGCCGCCGGCCGACGTCCCCATCACGGCGCTCCACCGAGAGATGACCTCACAGGGGATCGCGTGCGCGATGCCCGACGGCTACCTGCGCCTCTCGCCGCACTGGTGGCTCGCGGTCGACGAGGCCGATCAGGTCCTCTTGGCCCTGCGGACTTCGCTCGCGAACGTCAGGTCGAGCGGATCCCGCTCAGCATGATCTGCTGCGCGACGAACGCGAAGTCGTCCTGAAGCGACTGCAAGGTCGGCGTGATGACCGTCGCGAGCGCGTCGACGCGCCGCGGATCTTGCTCGAGGATTGAGAGGGCTCGGGCGGCGAGCTCGGCGGCCGACGACGCGCTCGCGCCCTGCAGGTACCGCGCGAGGTTCGCCTGCGGCGCGCCTCCCGGGAACGCCTTGGTCGCCGCGCGATCGAGGATGGTCACGACCAGCTTCGGGTCGAGACCGCTTCCCGCGAGGTTCGAGTGGAGGAAAAATGACGCAACTGTTGCTGCCTCGTCTCGCAGCGCCAGCATGACCTCTTCGCCGAGCTTCGCCTCCCACCGGGCGAGCTCCTCCCCACGCGAGTCCTCGAAGTGCCCGGGCGCCGCGGTCGACTGGGGCACGAGCTCGCCGAAGTCGCCCGACTCGCGCGGATCGAGGTCGAGGTGGCGGAGGACGGTCAGATCGTACGCCCTGAGGAGCCCGACGAGCGTTCGCGTCCTCGCGTCTCGCAGGAGGGGGACGATGGCCTCGGCGACGGCCTCGGGCGGTGCGCCTTCGGGGATCAGCCTGCTGTCGCGGACCGCGAGCATCTGCGAGGACGACATGCGGCGCGGGAGCGGTTGGGGGGCGGGGGGACGAGTCGAGGGCGGTTGACGGTTGGGCGGGGGCTCCACCGTGTCGCCGACGAGGTGAACGGCCACGACCTCGACCGAGCGGACGTCGCTGGCGGGGATCGCCTCGTGGATCTTCGCCGCGAGGTCGGCCTCGGTCCCCAGCACCCCGGCGCCGGCGCGGGCCGCCTCGAAGATCTGACGGAGCAGCTCGGCGGCGCGGTCAGCCAGCTCGTCCGCGCTGTCTTTTCTGTGCGGCGCGCCGAAATGGACGCTGACCTTGCCGCGGACGGTCGCGCCATCTTGCGCGCTCGCCGTAACGACGCGGGAAGCGAACTCGACGTCGGCTTCTTTGTCGCTCCCGAACGGCCAAAACCTCATCGCGTTCCTCTCGATGACCCCGAGCGCCAATGGTACAGCCGCTCGGACGGGAGCGCGAATTTCGCTCCAGTCGTCGAGGCGCGGGGGCAGGTCAGGACCGAGGCTGCACCGAGACGTAACGATTGCCCCGCTCGTAGAAGCGCCACGGGCGTTTGGCCCATTCCCCCGCGTAATCGATGTTGATCCGGGCGGACTTGCCGGTCGGTCCGGCGGGGCCGTCCGCGATGAAGACGGCGTCGCCCGCGAGGCTCGCGCCGTAGTGCTCCCGGCTGAGACCCAATGCCTGACAGAGCTTGCCGGGGCCGTTCGTGAGCTCGCGTCGGGTCTTGACCATCCTGCGCCGCTTGGCCATCACGTCGTGCCCCAAGACCGGCTCGAGCGCGCGGACGAGCACCGCGTGCGGGACCTCGGGCTCGCTCGTCACCACGTTGAACGCCCAGCTGGTCCCGTAGAGCAGGTAGACGTAGGCGCGCCCGGGCGGGCCGAACATCACCTCGGTGCGCCGCGTGCGGCGGCCGCCGGCGCTGTGGGCGGCGAGATCGGCGGGCCCTTCGTAGGCCTCGGTCTCCACGATGCGGCCGGCGGTGATCCCTTCGGGGCCGGTGGTGACGAGCACCTTGCCGAGGAGCGCCTCCGCCACCACGAGCGCGCGCCGCGCGTAGAACGCGACCTCGAGCGGGACGAGCCCGGTCATGCCTCGATGCCGAGGCGCTTGAGGCGGTAGTAGAGCGTCGTGCGCTGGATGCCCAGCGTCCGCGCGACCTCCGCCTTGTTCCCGCCGCAGCGGTCGAGCGCCGCGAGGAGCTCTCGCCGCTCGATGTCCTCGAGGCGAGTGGTGAGGGCGCCTTGTGTCTCGGCGCCTCCCGGGCTCGACGTCACGGGCGCGCCGCTCGAGTCTGCCGGTCGCGCGTCCGCGTCCCGGGCGCGCGTCTGGAAGGCGAGGTGCGCCGGCTCGATCACGTCGCCGTGGGCGAGGATCGCCGCGCGCTCGATGACGTTCTCGAGCTCGCGCGCGTTGCCGGGGAAGTCGTAGTCCTTGAGCACGGCCCTCGCGCCGTCCGACAGGCCCGTCGCCGCCCGTGCGTTGCGTCGCCCGTATTTGCGGAGGAAGTGCTCGGCGAGCGGGATCACGTCCTGGGTTCGCTCGCGGAGCGGAGGCAGCTGGATGGGGAAGACCTCGAGCTTCGACAGGAGATCGGGGAGCACGGCCGCGCGGCTCCAGGCTCGGTCCAGCGAGTGGGGGAGCGAGACGATGAGCCGGACGTCGACCCGGTGTGGCTCCGTCGATCCGACGCGCTCCGTCACGCCTTCGTCGAGCACGCGGAGGAGGCGCGCCTGCAGGCTCGCGCTCGGGCACTCGGGCGAGTCGAGGAACAGCGTGCCGCCGTCGGCCAGCTCGAAGCGGCCCGCGCGATCCTCCAGCGCCCCCGTGAACGCGCCCTTGCGCCAGCCGAAGAGCTCGCGCTCGAGCGCGTCGCCGCGGAAGGCGGCGCATGTCACGCGGACGAACGGCCTCTCTTCGCGGTTCGACCCGACGTGGATGGCGCGAGCGACGACCTCCTGCTCACAACCCGGCTCGCCCTCGACGAGCACGGGCGAGCGCGACGCCGCGACCTCTTCGATCCGCTTGCCGACGGCGCGCATGGCCTCGCTCTCGCCAGCGATCTCGCCGTAGTCGATCGGATCACGCTGCTCTCGCTCGAGGTAGCCAGCGTAGTGCGCGAGCTGCTCGCGGAGCTTCCGGTTCTCCCGCACCGTGGCGAACGTGCGGATCCCCTGGCGGAGAATGGCGGCGAGCTCCTTCGAGTCCCAAGGCTTCTGGACGTAGCGCTCGACCGCGCCGGAGTTGATCGCCTCGACCAACACGGGGATATCCGCGTACGCCGTGAGCAGGATCCCGGTCGCTTCGGGGCGCTTCTCCTTGGCTCGACGGAGGAACTCGATGCCGCTCATCTGCGGCATGCGCTGGTCGCTCACGACCACGGCCGCGTCGACTCGGTCGAGCAGCTCGAGGCCGGCTTGGCCCCCGAGGGCGTAGTGCAGCTGGAACGACTTCCGGAACGCGAAGCGAAACGCGTCGAGGTTGTCTTCCTCGTCGTCGACGACGACGACCGCGAAACTCTTCCAGTCCAGCTCCTCCACGGGGCGCCATCATACCCTCACCAGGGCCTGCCCGCCGGTCGGGTCCTGTGTGGTAAGCTCCCGGCCCCTCATCCGGACGGAGACCCGAGAACCATGCTCGACGACATCGTGAAAGACCTCCGCGCGTCTTCGGACAAGGCGCTGGAAGCCCTGCGCCGGGACCTCGCCAAGGTGCGAACGGGGCGCGCGCACCCCTCCATGCTCGACGGCATCCGGGTCGACTACTACGGCACGCCCACCCCGCTGTCGCAGATGGCCACGGTGAACGTCCCCGAGCCCCGCATGATCACGGTGAAGCCCTGGGACAAGGGCCAGGTCAAGGCGGCGGACAAGGCCATCCGCGAGAGCGATCTGGGCCTCAACCCGCAGGTCGACGGCGACCTCATCCGTATCCCCATCCCGGCTCTGACCGAGGAACGCCGCAAGGAGATGGCCAAGCTCATCCGGAAGAACGGGGAGGAGTGCAAGGTGGCCATCCGCAAACACCGTCGCGACGCCATCGAGATGATGGATTCCGCCGAAAACGAGGGTGAGGTCAGCGGGGATGACGCAGAGCGTGGTCGGAAGAAGGTGGAAGACGTGACGGCCGAGCTGGTGAAGCAGGTCGACACCATCGTGGCCGCCAAAGAGAAGGATCTCCTCGAGGTCTGAGCGCGGCTCGAAAGTTGCTCGGACGCCACACCCAGTCCGCCGACTCTCCCCCGGGCACCGCTGTCCCGGGGGGAGGCGGGGAGGGAAAGGTGTGGCGGGTCGGGCTTCGCCGGCGGTTGAAATGCCGGTTCGAGCTGTGCTTACCTTGACAGGGTTTTGTCTAAGTGGGACCGTCCAAATCGATGGCTCGGGCGCTCTCGTTCAACGTGATCGCGGCGGGCGTGTCCGACGTCGGGCGCCAACGCGAGCACAACGAGGATAGCTACGCTATCGACCTCGATCACGACCTCTTCGTCGTGGCCGACGGGATGGGCGGGCACCAGGCCGGCGACGTCGCCAGTCGCCTCGCGACGTCGACCATCGCGGACTTCTTCCGCACGCTCGCCGGGGAGGACGTGACCTGGCCGACGCACTTCGATCGCTCGCTCTCCGACGAGGAGAACCGGCTCATCACGAGCATCGGGATCGCGAACCGCCGCATCTTCGAGCAGAGCCAGTCGACCCGCGCTCACCACGGGATGGGGACCACGGTGGTCGGCGCGCACTTCTCGACGAAGAAGCGCCGCATGTTCATCGGGCACGTCGGCGACAGCCGCGCGTACCGCATCCGCGAGGGCAAGATCCAGCAGCTCACGCGGGACCACTCGCTCGCCAACGAGCCGCCTTTCGATCTGACCGAGGCCGAGCGCGCCGAGCTTCCGAAAAACGTCATCACGCGCGCCCTCGGGATGCAGGACAACGTCGTCGTCGATCTCACGCACGACGAAGCTCGCCTCGGCGACGTGTACATCCTCTGCTCGGACGGGCTGAGCGGGATGCTCGCCGACGAGCGCATCCTCGAGCTCGTGCAGGGCATGTTTGCGTCGGCGGGCTCGCGGCCCGTCGGAAAGCCCGACCTCGAAGATCTGTGCCGCTCATTGATCCAGAGCGCAAACGACGCCGGCGGTGACGACAACATCACCGCGGTCGCCGTGCTGATCCGCGAGGGCGACGCGGAGGACGCGGTGCCCGCGTCACGGCGCTCGATGCAGACCGGCACCCCCACGCCGCCGCCCCCCTCCGGCGCCGGCCGCTGAGCGCTCGCCCGTCGGCGATCCGCCGGCGAGCGTCGAAATGCGCTCGCCGGGGCTCACGCCGAGGTGTTACTCGTCCTCGGCCTCGGGCAGGCCGGTGCAGTTCTTGAGCGCGACGAAGCCGCTCACGCTGCACGACTCGCTTCCGCTGATCACCGCGCCGCAGTCGAAGGAGAACCAGGCCTCACCGGCCTTGATGTACTGGCCCTGCTCGGTGTCGACCCAGAACTTGCACTCCTGACCCTGCGGCGTCGAATACGGGTTTCCGCCCGTCTCGCTCGAGGCGTACTTCACCTGCCCGAGCGCGGCGGCGTCGATGGTGTTCTGCGACTCCGCGAGGCTGCTCACGTCGAGCTGCAGCGTCGTCGCGGCGCCGTCGAGGTCGGCCGAGACGACGAAGCCGTTGCCGGACTTCTTGACGGTGCAGACCACCGCGGCGTCGTTCGTTCCGTCCGCGACGAGCTCCGGCTTGCCGGTGGCGCCTACGGTCCCGAGCTCCGTCTGGTGGTTGTTGACGTTGCAGTCGATGCCGGAGTCGGTGAACTGCACGAAAAACGCGCCCGTCTGCGTGGGCGGCGGCGGGTCATCGCAGGCGAGGCCCAGGACGGAGAAGAACGCAGCACCGAGGCCGCCCCAGAGCCAAAGAGCACGCTGTCGCATACCCCTTACTACCCTACGGGCTGGGGGGCGGGCAATTGCGAGCCGGATCCCGTCAGGCCTTATCGAGCGCCCCTTCGATATCCGCCCACAGGTCCGAGAGCGCCTCGACACCGACCGACAGGCGGCAGAGCCCGTCGTCGATGCCCAGCGTCTTGCGCTGCTCGGCCGGGACGCTCGCGTGGGTCATGATCGCCGGGTGCTCGGCGAGGGACTCGACGCCGCCGAGGCTCTCCGCGCAAGCGAAGATCTCGAGGGCCGAGAGGAAGCGCCTGGACGGCTCGAGGCCACCGCGCAACACGAAGCTGATCATCGCGCCGAAGCCGCGCATCTGCTTCTTCGCGACCGCGTGGTTCGGGTGTGTCTCGAGGCCGGGGTAATAGACGCGCTCGACCTTGGGGTGGGCGCGCAGCCGCTCGGCGATGCTCGCCGCGCTCGCGGTCGCGCGCTCGACCCGCACGCTGAGGGTCTTGATGCCCCGGAGCACCAGGTAGCAGTCGAACGGGCTGGGAACGGCGCCCATCGCGTTCTGGAGGAACCGCAGCCGCTCCGCGAACGCCTCGTCGCTCGTCACGACCGCGCCGCCGACGACGTCGGAGTGGCCGTTCAAGTACTTCGTCGTCGAGTGCAGGACGATGTCGGCGCCGAGCGCGAGCGGGCTCTGCAGGACGGGCGTCGCGAAGGTGTTGTCGACGAGCACACGTGCGCCGCGTTTCTTGGCGATCTCGGCGATGGCGCCGATGTCGAAGATCTTGAGCATCGGGTTCGTAGGCGTCTCGAGCCACACGAGATTCGTCTCGGGGCGCATCGACCGCGCGACGGCTTGCGGGTCCGAGAGGTCCACGAAGGAAGAGGCGACGCCCATGGGCGCGAGGACCTTGTCGAGCAGGCGGAACGTCCCGCCGTAGACGTCGTCGCCGGAGAGGACGTGGTCGCCCGGCTTGAGCGTGTGGAGGACCGTCGTCGAGGCGCCCAGGCCGCTCGCGAAGGCGAAGCCGTGTTTGCCGCCTTCGAGCGCGGCCAGGCAGGCCTCGAGGGCGTTGCGGGTCGGGTTGCCGCTGCGGCTGTATTCGAAGCCCTGGTGCTCGCCGGGCGACTTCTGCGCGAACGTGCTCGAGAGCACGATGGGCATCATCACCGCGCCGCTGGTCGGGTCCGCGGGTTGGCCCGCGTGAACCGCGAGCGTCTCGAGCGCCAGAGAGCGAGAGCCAGCCGAAGCCTTCATCGCCCGGCTCTTACCACATCTACCGGTGAGGCCCGCCTCGCTTCACGCGCCCGCGGCGAGCGCGTCCACGAGATCGGCGAGATCGTCGGGTCTGTCTCGCGGGTCGAAGCAGAGGTGCGCTTCGAGCGCGCGCCGCGCGGGACCCGGCAGGCCGACGAGGACCTTCGAGTCGTGGCCGTGCTCGCCGATCTCGAGGAGCATCGCAGCGTCGGTCGTGTTTCGGCAGAGTCGCGCGCCGCCCAGGAGGAACGAGGCGAGGACGACGGCGAGCGCGTACCGGTCCGTGGCCTGGGTCGCCTCTGTCTCCCCGCGGCACAGCTCGGGGGCGGCGAACGGCAAGGTGCCTCGTCCGCCGGCCGGCGCCGAGGGCACGCCGCGCAGGGTGGCGGCCCCGAAGTCGACCAGGCTCACGGTGGTCTGCCCGGTGCTCGCGTCGGTCACGGCGATGAGGTGCTCGGGACACAGGTCGCCGTGCACGAAGTCGAGCGGCCCGTCGCCGTCACCCAGTCGTTGAAGCTCAAACAGCGTGTGCGCCGCTCGGTGGGCGAGCCGCGAGGAGGGCTCGGCGCCGCCGTCGAAAGACGCACCGGTGACGAACGTCTCGAGCAGATACGGACCGGCGGCGTCCGAGCCGCTCGCGAGCAGCCGCGGCACCGCAGGATGGACGAGCCGCGCGAGCACCGCGCCTTCTCGGGTCAGGGCCGCCGTCGCTTCGGGGCTGCCGCGGAGGCTGGGCCGCAGCCGCTTCGCGACCACGGGCAGGCCGTCACCCCCTCGGACCAGGGCGACCTCGAAGGAGCTGCCGCGCCCGAGGAGCCTGTCGAGCGTCAGGCCGGCAGGGGGAGCAAACACCCGAGACGCCGGCGAAACTTGTTGGGGTGAGTAACGGGGCTCGAACCCGCGACAACCGGAACCACAATCCAGTGCTCTACCAACTGAGCTATACCCACCGAACAGCCCGTAAGGGCAGGGGCAACCTACTCCGAGGCTCCGAGAGCTGCAAGGCCGTCGGCGAGCTGGGCGGCCGGCGACCTGCCCCGGGGCGTGCTCAGACCTTCCAGAACGGGCGCAACGAGGCGGCGGCCCGCTCGAGATCCCCCGTCTGACGCATCGAGAGCGGAGCCTGGTCGGCTGCCTGGCTCGGGGCCACGGCCGGGCCGGCGACGGCTTCGAGGGTCGCGAGCAGGCTCGTCTCGAGCCCCTCGAGGTCGTAGCCCCCTTCGAGCAACAGACCGAGATGTCCTTGGGCGTGGCGATCCGCGACGTCGCGGACGCCGCTGGCCATCCGGCGGAAGCCTTCGGCCGACAACATCATCCCGGCGAGCGGGTCGCGGGCGTGTGCGTCGAACCCCGCCGAGACCAGCACCAGGTCGGGGGCGTACTGGTCGAGGACCGGCAAGACGAGCCGATCGAACGCCGCCGCGTAGACCGCGTCGCTCGCGCCTGCGGAGAGCGGGACGTTGACGTTGAAGCCCGTGCCCTCGCCGTCCCCCACCTCGGCCGCGTTCCCGCTGCCTGGGTAGAAGGGGGCTTGGTGCAGCGAGATGAACAGGACTCGCGGGTCCCGGTAGAACGCGTCCTGGGTGCCGTTTCCGTGGTGGACGTCCCAATCCACGATGGCCACGCGCTTCTTGCCGCAATCGAGCGCGTGCGCCGCCGCGAGGGCGACGTTGTTCAGCAGGCAAAACCCCATCCCGCGGTCGGGGCGGGCGTGGTGACCGGGGGGGCGCACCAGCGCGACACCGGTCGCGCCGCCGTCTGCGGCCAGGAGGGCGTCCACCAGGGCGAGCGCGCCGCCGGCCGCCCGGCGCGCCGCCGCGACCGAGCGGGGCGCGAGGTAGGTGTCGTCGTCGAGCGCCGAGAAGAGGCCGTCCGCCTGCTCGAGCTGCTCCACGTAACGTGGGGTGTGGACCCGCTCGATCTCGTCGTCCGAAGCGTCGCGCGGGGCCAGCGAGGTCAGCCCGCCACGGCTCCCCGCGAAGGCCGAGACCGCGTGGCGAACCGCGAGCAAGCGCTCGGGCCGCTCGGGGTGGTAGCCCCGGGCGCGGTGCTCGTCGAAGATCGGGTCGTCGACGAGGAAGATCGGGCGCTCTTTCGCTGCCAAGGGACCCGAGTCCAACTACCAGGCGCGGGCGGGCCCGACAAGCCGAGGAAGCCTTGCGCTTCTCGTCCGGTGGAAACTGCTGATACCGTAACCCGATGCTCCTCACGGGGTCTCGCGGGGACGAAGCTCGATGCGCCTGAAAATCATCGCGTTGTTTTCGCTGATCGTCCTCGTCGTCGGAGGGCTGTCCTACTTCCTGTCCCGAGCGGCCATGCACCCGCTCACGCAAACCGACCCGGCCTCCGCGCAGCGCGCGGTCGGCGCCGCCGTCGCGCAGCTCGAGGTGGAGGGCCTCAGCGCCGAGCGATGGCTCGCGGGTCGGGCCGCCGATCCTGCCCTGCGCGAGCCGTTCGCCGCAGGCACGGAGAAGGCCCGCTCCGAGACGGCCACGTCGGCCTGCAACAAGGTGAGCGAAGCCGCAGCCAGCGCCCAGGAGCTCCAGGGCATCCGGCCTGCGCTCGTCCTCCTCGTCGACGACAAGGGCAAGGTGCTCGGGCGAGACGGCTCTTCCATGATGCGCGGCGACGACCTGGCGGCCGCTTACCCCTCGCTCAAGGCTGCGCTCGAGGGCGGAACCTCGCTCAGCGACGTGTGGGTCAACAAGGCCCGCAACGAGCAGCTGCTCGCTTCGTTTGCACCCATCCGCGGAGCGGACGGCAAGATCCTGGGCGCGCTCGTGTTCGGTAGCTCGCTGAACGACGAGCGGCTCAACGCGGCGAGCGACAAGACCAGCGGCTTTCCGCTCGCGTTTGCGGTCAAGAACGACAAGTCCCTCCAGGTGGTCGCGAAGAGCTCGTCGGTCGACGACCTGGTCGGCGATGCGCTCGCCAAGGGCGCGGCGGAGACGGCGCTGCAGGCGCTCGAGACAGGCAAGCCGCGCGACCTCTCGGGCCTGCCGGAGGGCTACGGCGGCATCGCGCGCGCGCTCGAGGGGTACGGTGACGGCAAGCGCGCGGTCGTCGTGGCCATCACCAAGCCCGCGGCGAACAGCGTCGCCGTGGCGCTCATCTGGCCGGCCGCCGGCGCCATCCTCCTCGGCATCCTGCTCGTCGCCATCGCGGGCTACATGCTCGCGGCCTACATCGACAAGCCCATCGCCGAGATCGAGGACGGGCTGCTCGCCATCATGAACGGCCAGACGAACCGCCGGCTCGACCTCGAGCACGAGGAGTTCGGCGGCATCGTCTTCCGCATCAACTCCTTGCTCAATCAGCTCTTCGGCGTCGCCGAGGACGACACCGACGAGCAGGGGCGGCCCTCTCGCGCGCCCACGGGGCGCGAGTTCACCGAGGCGCTCAGCGTGGACGAGAGCACCGTCATGGGCGGCGGCGACCCGGCCGTCGCGCAGGCGCTCCACGCCGAGGAAGCCGGCGCCTATTACGCGCGGGTCTTCGCGGAGTACGTCGCAGCCAAGCGGAGCATCGGCGATCCGTCCGACCACATCACCCAGAACGAGTTCGTGGCCCGGCTGCAAGCCAGCGAGCAAGAGCTGGCCCAGAAACACGGCAAGCCCGTCCGGTTCAAGGTCGAGCCCAAGGGCAAAGAGGTCGTGCTCGTCGCCGTGCCGCTCGTGTCCTGAGGACGAAGCTCGTCCGGCGAGCTCAGCCCGGGTAGGGCTCGGCGGCGAGGGTGAGGACCTCTTCGAAGTCGCCGACGCGGACGGTGATCGAGAAGGGGCCCTCCCGGCTCGGGACGATCAGCGCACACGCGCCGGTCGTCTCTTCGAGGCTCGCCCCTTCGGCGGAGAGCGACATCGAGCGCTCGGCGTAGAGCGGCTCCTCGTCGGCCGAGAGCACCTCGGCGCAGACCGCGTGGGTGGCGCCGACCCAGAAGGCCTCGGGGGGTGACTTCAGCCGCGCGCTCGCCGGCCGGCGCACGCCGACGCGCACCGAGTCGAGCGTGCCGTCGATGCTCTGGAGAATGACGAAACCGTCTCCTTCGTCGTCGCTCGTCGCGATCTCGAGATCGAAGAAGTCGGCGTCCTCGGTGCCGCAGACGTGCAGCGCCGAGGCCTCGCGGATGCTCCCCGAGGTGCCGAGATCGATCATCGACGCGAGGTCCACCTCGAGCACCAGGCTCTCGCTCACGCCGAGCGGCAAGAACCGCGGCGCGCTGCCCGCGCTTCCGCCGTGCAAGAGCGCGCGGTTCGCGTCGCTCGGCAGGCCCTCGCCGAGAACGGCGGTCGTCTCGATGCACTGGGCGACGTCGTCCACCACCTCACCGAGCTGATCGGTCGAGCAGCCGGCGAGCGCGACGAGGGACGACGCGAGCGTATTCAAGAGCAGGAAGGGCGAGGCGAAGCGGCGGTGCTGCATGGTCGAGCTGCAGAGAGCCGGTAAGCACACGCGGGGCCAACCCGTCCGCGGCCCGAGGATCGGGGATCGAGGCATCCCGACCCGGCGTCGCCCTGGCATCCGTGTCAGGGCGCTTCCCCCTTGCGAACGCGCCGGCTCTTTGCGAAGGCTGCCGGGGTGCACGCGCCGTTGACCCGAGCATGATTCCGTCGATGCTCCCCATCGCCCTGGGGGTCGTCGTCTCGCTGGGCGCCGGCACGCTCTCGAGCCGAGCTCCGCTCCCGACCGGCCTCCGCCCCACCCACGACGCGTGGGGGTTCTCGCGCGCCGGCGGCATTCGAGGCGTCACCATCGGCCCCATCGAGAGCGTTCGCCACCCCGAGCGCGGCTACGGAACGGAAGCGAACGGTCGCGCGCTGGACGAGGCGGTCGCGCTCGGCGCCACCTGGGTGAGCCTGACGCCGTTCGGCCGGGTCCACGACCTCACGCCCGGCGGGATCGACCTGAGCTTCGAGGCGCCCTTCGAGGAGAACCGGAAGGCGGTCATCGCCGCGGCTCGGCAGGCGAAGGAGCGTGGGCTGCGTGTCATGCTCGTCCCGCACCTCTGGGTCGAGTCGAAGGAGTGGCGCGCCCTCATCGATCCGGGCTCCGACGAGGGGTGGCAGGCCTGGGCCCAGGCGTATCGAGGCTTTCTCCTCTCGTGGGCAGCGGTCGCGGCCGAAGCCGACATCGATCTCCTGAGCGTCGGTGTCGAGCTCCGCTCCTGGGTGACGACGCCGCGGGTCGCCCTCCTCTTGCCGATCATCGACGAGGTTCGCGCTCGCTACCGCGGGCTCCTCACCTATTCGTCCAACTGGGACGACGCCGAGGCGACGCTCGTCTGGGACGCGGTGGACCTCGTCGGCATCAACGCCTTCTATCCGCTCGCCGAGAAAGACGGCGCGGGCTTCCCCGAGCTCGAGGCGGGCGGCGCCCGCGTCGCGGCCCAGGTCGACGCCTTCGCGCGCAGGCTCGGCAAGCCGGTCGTCCTGACCGAGGTGGGCTACACCACGCGGCGCGACCCGGCGATCCGGCCGTGGGAGTGGCCGGACGACATGAAGAGCGTCACCGTCGACGAGGAAGCGCAGGCGCTCGCTTACCGCGCGTTGCTCGGCCCCTTCATCCAGTCCGAGTCTTGCGCGGGCTTCTTCGTGTGGCGCTATTACGCCGACCCCGACGACGTCTCGCAGGAGGCGGCGTGGGGGTTCTCCCCACGAGGCAAGCTCGCGGAGGTCGTCCTGCGCGACGCCTTCGCCGCGCACTTCGCCGTCGACGGCCCGTGGCTGCCGGGGGCGGCGGGCGGGCGTCACCGCGCGCGCACCCCGTGGGCGTACGGTTGGGAGCCGAGCCCGCCGCTGTTTGCGGACTAGCTAGTAGTCGTCGTCGCCCGCGCGCCCGTTTTTGGGCAACGCGAGCACGAGCCCGGCGACGCTCGAGTCCCCGCCGGCGAGCCACTGGTACCGCGCGAGGTTGCCCATCACGCGGACCACGTAGTTTCGCGTCTCCTCGTAGGGGATACGCGCGACGAAGACGTCCGCCTCGTGCTCCTTCGCGCTCTCCAGCCAGCGCGACACGGCCTTGGGGCCGGCGTTGTAGCCGGCGGCCGCGAGCGGCGCGCTCCCCTCGAAGGTCTTCAGCATCTTCGCGATGTAGAAGCTGCCAAGCTGCAGGTTCACCTCGGGCGTCGTGACGAGGCCGGGCTCGAAGCCCTCGATGCCTGCCTCCTTGGCCGCTTCCTGCGCGGTCGTCGGCATGAGCTGCAGGAGACCTTGCGCCCCGACGGGCGATCGGATCTCCGGATCGAAGCCGCTCTCCTGACGCATCAGCGCGTGGACCAGGCCTGGCGGGAGCTTGTATTGCGCCTCGAGCTCGCTCACCCGATCCGCGTAGGGCGCCGGGTACAGACAGTCCCAGCTCCAGCGGTCGGCAGGAGAGGGGGCGCGCATCAGCGCCTCGAAGCTCACCGCGTTGGCGCCGACCTTGTAGCGCCGCTTCGCTCGCGACAGCTGGCCGTAGAGCGAGCAGAGCGCCTCGGTCTCCCGGCCGCCGTACGGGGCGCTGACCTCTGCCTCGTTGGTGGCGAGCTGCGCCTCCGCGTCCTCGTCCAGCCCGAGCGCGACGAGCCGCGCGACCTTCTCGGGCAGCGCGGGGGACAGCGGCGCGGACGTTCGCGCCGCGGGCGGCTCGATGAGCGGCGGCAGGGGCGCGCCGGCCTCGACGAGGCGCGCGCGGGAGACCTGCGCCGCGAAGGTCAGCGGCTGCGCGGTCGCGACCTGGGTGAAGATGGTGATCGCCTCGTCTCGATTGCCGATGCGGAGCGACGCGACGCCCTCGAGCTCGCGGTAGACGCCCCAGTCGGTCTTCTTGGCGCCGCTCGCGAGCTTGCCGAAGACCTTCCGCGCTTCCCCAGGCTGCCCCGCCGAGAGGTGCGCGAGCGCGAGCGCGTATTCGGCGTCATGTCGGTCCGCGGACTTGGGGAACTTCGCCAGGAACTCGGTGAAGGCCTGCGCCGCCTCGGCGTAGTTGCCTTGGTTCTGGAGCAGGAGGGCTCGCTGGTAGCTCGCGCGCTCCGCCCACATCTCCTTGCGGTATCGCCGCACGACCTCTTGGTAGCGCTCGAGCGCTTCGGTCTCCTTCTTGATGCGCGCGAGCGAGCGCGCCGCGTAATAGAGCTGCTCGGCCGTGCGCCCGCTCTTCTGCTTCGACGCGGCGAGGAACGCCTCTGCCGCCTTCTTGTAGTCGCGAGACTTGAAGAGCGCTTCGGCCCGCTTGTGCGCGAGCTCCGCTCCGGAGTACGCCCTGCCCCACCTCTCGAGGAGCTCGAGCGCGTCTTTGCCGGCGCCGGCCTCGAGCAGCGCGTCGATCGCCGCGCGCTTGTCTTTGTCGGTGAGCCCGGCCTTGGGGTTGCTCTCGAGCGCCTTGCGCGCGGCGCGACCGTCCGTCGTCTCCGGGGCGCGGGTGAGGAGCCACTTCTGATCGGTGATGGCCTCGTTCGCGCGCCCGGCTTGCGTCAGGAGGTCGGCGCGCGCCCCGTGCGCCGCGCGCTCGTCGGACGAGCGGCGAAGGCGCTGGGCGTCGGCGAGCGCGCGATCGGCCAGCGCGAGCGCCTGTTTGGTGTCCCCTTCTTTCGCGAGGGCCCTGGCCGCGCGGACGAGATCGCGCACCTTGCCGGTCTTCTCGAAGTACTGCGCGGCCTCGCGGTAGGGGCCGACCTCGGCCGCGGCCTCGGCGCGCAGCCGCGCCATGTCTTCTTCGAAGAGCGGCAGCGTCACGCCTTCGAGGAGCGGCCTCACGCGCTCGAAGTTGCCGAGCTCGGAGGCGACGCGGGCTCGCAAGAAGCGCATCTCCGGCTTCTGTTTCTCCGCGTCGTCGAGCGCTTCGAGGAGCTTGTCCGCCTCGCGGAACCGCGAGAGGCGCACTGCGGTCACCCACGGCGCGACCTGGGGCGCGGCCGGCGCCGGCGCGGCGGTCGTCGAGGGGGTCGCGCTCGCGAGCTGGGGGACCGCGGTGCTGTGCGCGGGCGGCGCGCCCACGCCGGTCGGCTCACGACAGCCGGCGAGCGTCGCGCAGAGGAGCAGGGGTCGACGGATGAAGCGGAGCGCCTCCCAAGAATTTCGCTTCCCGACGTGCATGGTGGTACCCGAAAGAGCTGAGGTGATGACGCCTATCAAGGTGACCCGAAGAGGGAAAGATTGCATCCGACGACCCGCTCGGAAAGCCGCCTTGGGCCTCCTGGGGCGTCTCTGCGCGCTTGTCCTCCTCGTCCTGGCCACACCCGGCTGCTGGGTCCACAAGGACCTCTACACCCAGGCTCTGGCGGACCTCTCCTTCGAGCGGAACCGATCCGTCGACCTCGCCAAGAAGCTCAAGGCGGCCCAGGCAGAGATCGAGCGGCTCACCGGGGCGATGCGCGAGCGCGACATCAAGCTCCAGGAGGCCACGGTCGCCAACGCGGACCTCACCCGGAAGCTGGACGAGCTGACCGTCCTGAACCAGGCGCTGCAAGACAGGCTTCGGGCCGCGGGGCAGAGCCTGGATCAGGTCTCCGCCGAGAAGGGCTCGCTCGCGGCCGCCCTCGCGGAGACGCGCAAGCAGCTCGACGAGCTCAAGCGGCAGCAAGCCGCCGCCGAGGCGCGCCTCGCGCAGTTCCAGGAGCTGGTGAAGAAGTTCCAGAAGCTGGCGGACGCCGGAAAGCTCCGCGTCGTCATGCGCCAGGGGCGCATGATCATCGAGCTGCCGAACGATGTCCTCTTCGACTCGGGCAAGGCCGAGGTGAAGGCCGTCGGGAAGGCCACGCTCTCCGAGGTCGGCAAGGTGCTCGCGAGCATGCCCGACCGGCGGTTCCAGGTGGCCGGCCACACCGACAACGTGAAGATCCAGACGGCGAAGTACCCGTCCAACTGGGAGCTCTCCACCTCGCGCGCCGTGGAGGTCCTGAAGATCCTGCTCGACGCCAACGTGAAGCCGGACAACCTCTCCGCCGCGGGCTACGGGGAGTTCGACCCGGTCGCGGCGAACGACTCGGACGAGAACAAGCAGAAGAACCGGCGCATCGAGATCACCCTCGTGCCGAAGCTCGACGAGTTCGTGAAGCTCCCCGCCAAATAACCTGGTCGATTGATCCCGGCCCCCGGGCGAGCGAGCATCGGAGCATGTCGAAGAAGCGTCCCGACCTGCTCCCGCGGCGCCGTGCGATCCAGGTCCTGGGCAGCGCCGCAGGCGTCGCCGCGTTCGGCTGCTCGGACGATGAGCAGGCCCCGCAAGGAACCGGAGGGGAAGGCGGCGCGGCCGGCTCCACCACGACGGGCGCCGGCGTCACGACAGGCTCCTCTTCTTCGACGACGTCGGGGATGGGCGGCGCTGGTGGAGAAGGCGGCGCTGGAGGCGGCGCGCCCGGCGCTTGCGACGACGATCCCTCACTGACCGCCGCCGACCTCTTGGCGCCCATCGACACCATCGTCGTCCTGATGATGGAGAACCGCTCCTTCGACCACTACTTCGGAGCGCTGCAGCTCCTCGAAGGCCGCACGGACATCGAAGGCCTCTCGGGCGGCGAGTCCAACCCCCAGCCGGGGGGCGGCGCGGTCGGCGTGTTCCAGCTGAACGATTTCACGGTCGTCGACCCGCCCCACGAGTGGGACGCGTGCCACGAACAGTGGAACAACGGCATGAATGACGGTTTCGTCATCGCTCACGCCGGCCCGAACCAGGCGGACGTGATGGGCTACCACATCCGCGAGCACATCCCGATCCTCTATGCCCTGTCGGATTCGTACGCCCTCTGCGATCAGTGGTTCGCGAGCGTCATGGGCCCCACCTGGCCGAACCGCCTCTATCTCCACGGCGCGACGTCGAACGGCAACAAGTCGAACGTGCCGACCTTCGGGTTCGAGAGCATCTTCGACCTCCTCGAAGACGCGGGCCTCTCCCACAAGAACTACTACAGCGATCTGCCCTGGTGCTCGGGCGCCTACTTCAAGCTCGGAGGCCTGGCGACGATCGAGAGCTTCTTCGAGGACGCCGCCGCCGGCACGCTGCCCAACTTCTGCATCATCGATCCGACGTTCGCGGGGAGCGGCGCCAACGACGACCACCCCGATCACGACATCCAGCTCGGCCAGGCGCTCATCGCGAGCGTCTACGCCGCGCTCGCGCAGAGCACGCAATGGTCGCGATGTTTGCTCGTCATCACCTACGACGAGCACGGCGGCTTCTTCGACCACGTCCCGCCGCCCACCGTGACGGACGACGACGAAGACTTCCGGCAGCTCGGCTTCCGCGTGCCCAGCCTTGTCATCGGGCCTCACGTCAAGAAGGGTTGCGCCATCTCGACCACGCTGGAGCACGTCTCGGTCATCAAGACCGTGGCGGAGCGCTTCGGCTTGCCGATGCTCAACCAGCGAATGGCCGAGGCGAATGGCCTCAGCAGCGCCATCTCACCGGCGTTTTTGCGGAACCCGCAGGCCCCCGTCACCCTGCCGCAGCTCGAGATCAGCCTCGCCTCCCTCGAGCGACCCGCGCCGCCCGTCTACCACCGGGAGATGTGGGAGGCCGCGGATCGCGGGATCATCCCCAAGCACCTCGATCGCCGTGCGCAGAGCGCTCAGATCACCCGCCGCGTGCTTGAGCATGGGGCGCGCCTCGGCGCCATTCGTCTCCGCTGACATCGCCCGCGCGCCGGCCCGGGCGCTCGGGCCTTAACAGGACAGCGGTCGCAAACGGCCCCGTGTCCCGCACCGAAAATCGCGCGTTCTCGTGGGGCTCGCCGCTTGCACCGGCGGCGGTCCCCACCCATGGCCGCGCTCTTCCCTCCCTGGACGAACACCGCGATGCCGCTCGGCGTCGTCATGGTGGCGGCCGCGGGCGCGGCGGCGATCGTCGGGCCCATGGTCTACGTGCGGATGCCGTACAGCACCGAGCAGCTCACGCCGGTCGAGCAGCCGGTGGAGTTCGATCACCGACACCACGTCGGTGATGCCCAGATCGACTGCATCTATTGTCACTCCGGCGCAGAGAAGGCCGCGAGCGCCGGCGTCCCCGACACCGAGACCTGCATGGGCTGCCATTCCCAGGTCTGGCCGGAGAGCGTCCTGCTCGAGCCGGTGCGGCGCAGCTTCTTCTCGGGGAAGCCGATCCCGTGGCGTCGCGTCCACCGCCTGCCGGAGTTCGTCTATTTCGATCACTCGGTCCACGTAAATCGGGAGATCGAGTGCGCCACGTGCCACGGCGCGGTCGAGCGAATGGCCCGGGTCACCCAGGTCGCGCCGCTCACAATGGGCTGGTGCCTCGACTGCCACCGCGCGCCGGAGCGCTACCTCGCCGAGCACGCGCGCGACTCGCTCGAGGAGCAGAGCACGTTCGGCGCGGCGGTCGCCAACATGACCCCATCGCTCGCGACGAGCCGCCGCACGGTCGACCGCCTCACCACCTGCACCGCCTGCCACCGGTAATCCACCATGACGCGCCGCCGACCCGACGACCTGATCTCGATTTCGCGGCGTGACGCCCTGTCCGCGCTCGGCGCGACGGTCGCATTCGCCGCAGGCCCGGGATGCTTCGATAGCCCACGGGAGAAGATCCTCCCTCATTCGAGGCATTCCCCGCTGACGCCGGGGGTCCCCGCCTTCTACGCGACGTCGATGACGCTCGACGGCTTCGCGATGGGTCTCTTGGTCGAGAGCCGCGACGGGCGCCCCACAAAGATCGAGGGCAACCCCGAGCACCCGGCGAGCCTCGGCGCCACGCGCGCCTTCGAGCAGGCATCGATCCTGGATCTCTACGATCCGCGCCGGGCAAAGGCGCCCCTCCACGCCGGAGGACCGACCTCGTGGGACCGCTTCGGGGCGGCGATGAAGGAGAACCTCGCTGGCGGTCGTGTGGTGCGGATCCTGATGCCGCCCGAGAGCTCGCCCCTGATCGGGAGCCTCCTCGACGAGCTGGCGCGGGCGGCCGACCTCCGCGTTTGTTTTCATTCCCCCGCAGACCGAGGCGGCGTCCGCGAGGCGGCGATGACCGTCTTCGGACGGGATCTGGAGGCCCATTACGACTTCGCCCGCGCTCGCGTGGTGCTCGCGCTGGACGCCGACTTCACCTGCACCATGCCCAACGGCGTCCGCTGGGCTCGAGACTTCGCGAAGCTTCGGCGACCGTCCTCCCCGTCCGCCGAGATGGGGCGCTTCTACAGCGTCGAGCCGTTCCCGTCGCCGACGGGGAGCCTGGCCGACGAGCGCCTGCTCTGCCGAGCGTCGGACGTCGCGGTCTTCGCTGCTGCCGTGCTCACCGAGGTCGTCGCGCGAGGCGCCGCTCCGGCGGGCGCGGCGCCCATTCTCGAGGTCACGAGGGCTCAGGGCGTCGCAGAGCACGCGGCGCTCGCGCGCGCCGTGGCAGAGGACCTCGTGGCAGCGGGGAGCCGCGCCATCGTCATCGCGGGAGACCAGCAGCCGGTGCGGACCCACGTGCTCGCCGCCCTCCTCAATGCGGCGCTGGGGAGCCTCGGTGATACGGTCACGCTCCGCCCGACCCCACTGCTCCGACCGTCCGCGGAGCAATCCCTCGAGGAGCTCCTCGCCGAGCTCGAAGCTGGAGCGGTCGACACGCTTCTGCTTCTCGACGGTGACCCGGTGGGGGCGGCGCCCGCTGAGGCCGAGCTCGCCTCCCTCATCGAGCGGGTCCCGACGACCGTTCGCCTCGGGCGCTACGAAGACGAGACGGCGGCGGCTTGCCGATGGTTCCTGCCGATGTCCCATTACCTCGAGGCTTGGGGGGACGCCCGCTCGTACGACGGGACCGTGTCCTTCATCCAACCCCTCGTCGCCCCTCTCTACGAGACGAAGCCGCTGGCGAGCGTCCTCGCCATCATCCTCGGTCGCGCGGCGCCCGACTCGTACGATCTGCTGCGCGCCCATTGGCGAGGCCAATGGGGAGAGCCCTTCGAGCCGCGGTGGGAGGCGAGCATCCAGCGTGGCTTGGACCCAACCGCCTTCGCTCCCGTCGACGCGGCGCCCGACTGGTCGCGCGCCGCGACCCGTCTCGCCCGAGCGCCGGCAAGGCGCGAGGGCGTCGAGCTGAGGTTCCCGCTCTCGCCGTGTGTCTTCGACGGCCGGTTCTCCCGGAACGCCTGGCTGCAGGAGCTGCCCCACCCCATGACGAAGCAGACCTGGGGCAACGCGGCGATCATGAGCGCCACGCTGGCGTCCTCCCTCGGCGTCGAAGACGGAGATCGCGTCGAGCTGCGGACGGAGGTGGGGACGACCGTCGCGCCGGTGATCGTCAGCGCGTTGCACGCCCCCGACGCGATCACGCTCGAGCTCGGCTATGGCGGCGACCACGGAGATGGCGCGATCGGCGTGGGGACGGGTGAGCTACGGCCTCGCGCCGCACCCTACTTCGTCGGAGGCGCGGGCGTCTCGAAGGTAGGCGGGCGCGAGGAGCTCGCGCGGACGCAGCAGCACATGAGCACCGAGGGCAGGCCAATCGCGCTCGCCCTCGCCCTGGACGAGTACCGGCGGCACCCGGACTTCGGGGCCGCTCATCGCGGCGACGTACCGTCTTTGCTCCCCGACCGTCCGGACCGCGGGCCCACCCAGTGGGCAATGACGATCGATACGTCCATCTGCACCGGATGCAGCGCGTGTGTCATCGCTTGCCAGGCCGAGAACAACATCCTCTCCGCCGGGCCGGAGGCGGTGCGCCGTGGTCGGGAGATGCATTGGCTTCGGATTGACCGCTACCTGGTCGGCCCCACGGAGAGCGTGATCGTGAGCCAGCCGATGATGTGCCAGCACTGCGAGAAGGCTCCCTGCGAATACGTGTGCCCGGTGAACGCCACCGTGCACAGCCCCGATGGCCTCAACGAGATGGTCTACAACCGCTGCATCGGGACACGGTTCTGCTCGAACAACTGCCCGTACAAGGTCCGGCGCTTCAACTGGTTCGATACGACCCGCCCGCCGCCGACGGACCTGCAAGCGAACCCGGACGTCACGGTTCGTGAGCGTGGCGTCATGGAGAAATGCACGTACTGCGTCCAGCGGATCCGGCGCGCCGAGAAGGCGGCGCTCGTGGAGCGGCGTGCCATCGCCCCGGGCGAGGTCGTGACGGCTTGCCAGCAGGCGTGTCCGACGGGCGCGATCCAGTTCGGATCGCTCGAGCACCAGGACGAGCCCTTTGCGGTCGCCCGCTCCGAGGGTCGGGCCTATGGCGTGCTCCACGAGCTCGGGACCGTGCCGCGTACTCGATACCTCGCGAAGATCACGAACCCTCGCTCGGGTACCGCGCAATGAGCCAGGACCTGATCGCGGGTGACCCGACCGAAGAGGAGCTCAACGCGCAGCTGCTCGGTACGACGTGGCAGCGCTTCGGTCGAGGCTATCGAATCGCCCTCGCCGTGGCCGCGCTCCTGACGCTTCAGCTCTTTGCGCTCATCGCGTACACCGTGGCCGTCGGGATCGGCGTCTGGGGGAACAACATCCCCGTCGCCTGGGCGTTCGGCATCATCAACTTCGTCTGGTGGATCGGGATCGGCCACGCCGGCACCTTCATCTCCGCCGTCTTGCTCCTCTTCGAGCAGAAGTGGCGCAACAGCATCAACCGATTCGCGGAGGCGATGACCCTCTTCGCCGTCGCGCAGGCCGCCATCTATCCGCTCCTGCACCTGGGTAGGCCCTGGTTCGGCTATTGGCTCTTTCCGTATCCCGCTCGGACGAGCGTCTGGCCTCAGGTCAAGAGCGCGCTCCCCTGGGACGCCGCGGCGATCTCGACGTATGGCACGGTGTCTCTGCTCTTCTGGTATCTCGGGCTCATCCCCGACCTGGCCGCCATTCGAGACAGCGCTCCCACCCGCAGGCGGAGGCTGATCTACGGGGTGCTGGCGCTGGGGTGGAAGAGCGACGTCCGCTCGTGGCGCCACTATCGCGCGGCCTACCTGGTGCTCGCGGGACTGGCCACGCCTCTCGTGCTCTCGGTCCACAGCGTCGTCAGCTCGGACTTCGCCATGGGCCTCGTGCCGGGATGGCACTCGACGATCTTCCCGCCGTTTTTCGTGGCCGGGGCGATCTTCTCGGGGTTCGCCATGGTGCTCACGCTCGTGATCCCGGCGCGCGCGCTGTTTCGGATGAAAAGCGTGATCACGGACCGCCACCTGGAGAGCTGCGCGAAGCTCCTCCTCGTCACGGGCCTGATCGTGACCTACGGCTACATCGTCGAGTACTTCATGGCCTGGTATTCGGGGAACCAGGCGGAGATCTACCAGTTCTTCGTGGCTCGACCGGCTGGCCCGGCCTCCACGGTGTTCTGGGCGATGCTCGTCTGCAACTGCCTCGTCCCGCAGCTCTTCTGGTCACGCCGCCTGCGGCGTCACGTCGGCGTCCTCTTCGTCGCCTCCCTGCTCGTCAACGTGGGGATGTGGGCGGAGCGCTTCGTGATCATCGTCATGGGGCTCCAGCGCGAGTATCTGCCGTCGCAATGGGGTGAATACACGCCGACCTGGGTCGACGTCGGCCTCTTCATCGGGACGATGGGCTTCTTCTCGCTCCTGTTCCTCTTGTTCCTGCGCTTTCTGCCGTTCGTCTCTGCCAGCGAGACGAAGGAGCTGCGGCACGAGCTCGGAGCTGACCATGGCCGGTGAGACATTTGCCGAGTATTCGACGCAGGAAGGTCTCGTCGAGGCCGCATACGAGATCCGGCGTCTTGGGCATGTCCCGATCCAGGCATACACCCCTTTCGCGACGGCCGAGCTCGTCGAGGCGATGGTGGGCTCGAGGTCGCGCCTGCCGTGGGCGGTCTTCGTCGGGGGGATGCTCGGAGCGGCGAGCGCCTACGGCCTTCAATGGCTCCTGGTCGCCTACTTGTACCCGCTCGACGTCGGAGGCCGCCCGCCCCACATGCCGCTTGCGTTCTTCATCATCACGTTCGAGATGGGGATCCTGGCGGCTGCCTTCACTGCGATCGGAGGCGTCGTGCTCCAGGGCAGGCTGTTCCGGCTCCACGATCCCGTCTTCGAGGTCGAGGGGATCGAGTCTGCGAGCGTGAGCGGTCATTGGCTCGAGGTCGCGCCTGGCGCGGGGCGAGCGGAGCGGCTCGACGACGACCTCGCCGCGACGAAGCCGCTGCGTCTGGTCCGCGCACCGGAGGTGGGCCGATGAGCCGCGTCGTCCTTGCGTCGTTGCTCGGACTGGCCTCCTCGGGCTGCGAGCAGGTCGATTTCGAGCGAATGATCGAGCAGCCGTCATTTCGTCCGTACGAGGCGAGCACGAGCTTCCCCGACGGAATGGCGATGCGTCGGCCCCCACCGGGCACGATCCCGCGTTCGCGGACGCTGGCGCCCCCGGAGCTCGTCACCGGGCAGGGGGCGGACGGCCCGGTCGGACACGTGCCCGTCTTCGTCGACCGGAGCCTGCTCGAGCGCGGACAGGACCGGTTTCGGATCTTCTGCGCGAGCTGTCATGGCCTATCGGGGGACGGCAGCTCCCAGGTGGCGGAGAACATGACGCTGCGCCGCCCGCGCTCCCTGCACGACGACGAGGTGCGAGCCTACCCGCCGGGCCGCATCTTCGGCGTGGTGTCGTCGGGTTATGGGCTGATGCCCGGCTACGAGGACAAGCTCTCCATCCAGGACCGCTGGGCGGTCGTTGCGTTCGTGGGCGCGTTGCAGCTCAGCCAGCGGGCGGAGCTCGCGACGTTGCCCGACGCCGTACGCGAGGAGGCGACCACGTGGCTCCGGTAGACATTCCGCGCTTTGGAGGTCGTGCCCTGATCCGCGGCGGAGCAGCTTCCGCGCTGCTCGGGCTGGGAGCGACGGCGGTGGGCTACGTCGTGGCGCCAGCCGCGGCGATCGGCGCCTGGTTGACCACGTTCTCGTTTTTCGTCTCGCTGGCCCTCGGCGCGCTGCTGTTCCTGACCATCGGCTACGCGGTCGGCGCGAAATGGCCTACGGTCGTCCGACGCCTCACGGAAGCCGTCGCCGCGACGTTTCCGGTGCTGCTTGTTGCGTTCGTGCCGCTCGTGCTCGGTGCGAGCCAGATCTACCCGTGGCTATCGCCTAGGGGGCTCGACGCGCACGCGCGTGAGCTGCTGGAGCACAAGGCTGCCTACTTGAACCTGCCCGGCTTCGCGCTCCGCGGCGTCCTCTATTTCGCGCTCTGGATCGTCGTGAGCCACCTGCTCGTCAAGAGCTCGTTCTCCTCCGACGACGCGCCCGCTCCGGAGCCGCGGGTCTCTCCGGCCGCGCTGTCCGCGGCGGCGCTCCCGCTCCTCGCGCTCTCCCTGACGTTTGCCTCGGTGGATTGGTTGATGTCGCTGGACCCGGCTTGGTATTCGTCGATGTTCGGCGTCTATTATTTCGCCGGCGGCTTCGTCGGGGCGCTCGGGCTGCTGAGCGTGATGGCGTGGAGGCTGAGGAGGGAGCCGCGCGTTCGACTCGCGATCTCGCCCTCCCACTTTCACGCGCTCGGACGGATGCTCCTCGGGTTCTGCATCTTCTGGGCCTACATCGCGTTCTTTCAGGCCATGTTGATCCAGATCGCCGACAAGCCGGAGGAGGTCCCATTTTACCTGCGGCGGATCGAGGGAGGCTGGGCAGAGCTCACGACGAGCGTGGCCTTCGGGCGCTTCGTGATCCCCTTCTTCGTGCTCCTGCCGCGCATGTCGAAACACAGGCCCGGACTCGTCGCCGCGGTCGGCGCTTTGACAGTCTTCTGCCATTACCTCGACGTGTTCTGGCTCGTCGGGCCGGCGGTCGAGTCGGCGCGGCCGGTCGCGGCCTGGCTTCACCTGTCCGCGCTCGTCGGCCTCGGTGGGGCGGTGACCATGTTTGCGGCTTGGCGGCTGCGCGGCCGCATGGTCCTGCCGGTGGGAGATCCCGCCCTCGCCGAGGCGCTCACGTACAGGAGCCCGCTGTGACACCGAGACAGGAGGAGAGCGCATGAGGCCGATCCAGGAGCCTGACGTGATCGAGCGGGGCGGCGTCGTGGGGGCGGGGTGCCTGCTCGTCGCTTTCACGGCCATAGGCGTCCTCACGGCCGCCGAGGTCCAGTCGTGTGCACACACAGCGAGCGGGGGGCGACCGTTCACCGGCAGCGCGCAGCTGGACCCACCCGAGGAGATCGACGCCATCGAGCTCGGGCGTTTCGTGGAGCGCCCCGCGTGGTCGACGCGCGATGCGGAGGCCCCGGAGCTCGAGACGTTCGGCTGGGTCGACCGCGAGGCGGGCATCGTCCGCATTCCGCTCGACCGGGCCATGGATGTGGTCGTCGAGCGCGCCGCGGCCGGGCCGGGCGGAGGCTCGCCGTGAGGGCGCGCGCCTTCTTCGGCGCGGTCACGCTGGCGGTCGCGCTCGCGGGCGAGGCGCGCGGCGACGCGGCGGGGCCGCCGATGACCGAGGGGGTCGGCGTCGAGGAGCGTCTCGGCGCGGCGCTCCCGCGGGACCTGGCGCTGACGACGCCAACGGGCACCCAGGTTCGCTCGAGCGAGGTGTTCCTCTCCGAGATGCCCACACTGCTCGTGCTCGCCTACAGCGACTGCCCGATGTTGTGCAACCTCGTGCTCCGCGGTCTGGCGTACGCGGTGCGAGGGACGACGGCGCGGCCCGGCGCGGACTTCCGGCTCCTCACCTTGAGCATCGACCCGAACGAGAGCGCGGAGCGCGCGGCGGCTACGCGCCGCAGCTTGGTAGCCGCCGCCGGTTACCCCGGCGACGAGTCCCGATGGGAGTACCTCTTGGGGACCGGCGAGGCGACGTCCGCCGTCGCGGACGCGGTCGGCTTTCGCTATCGATACGATCCCAGGTCCAAGCAGTGGGCACACCCGGCTGTCGTGATCGTCCTCACGCCGGAGGGCTTCGTGTCGCAGTACCTGTATGGTCTCCAGCTCGATCCGGCCGAGCTGGACGCGGCCATCGTGCTCGCGCGCTCGGGGGGACAACGTGCCAGCGCCGCCATCAGGAACGCGGCGACCTGTTTTCGGTTCGACCCCGCGTCGACGAAGTACGCCGGGGCGATCCGCGTGGGGTTGCGCCTGACCGGCGGCTTTGCCGTCGCGGGCCTGGTCCTGGCGGTGGTTCTCGCATCTCGGCGCTGGAGGGGGACGTGAGCGACGTGCTGCGCTTCCTCTTGAACCTCCCGCCGCAAGCCTCGTCGATGGCGGCCCAGGTGGATTGGCTGCACGTCTTCGTGATCGGCGTGACGATGGTCGGCGCCGCCGGCGTCACGGTCCTCGCCGTCTATTACACGATCCGGTTTCGTCAGACGGTTCCGAGCGAGCTGGCGGGCCCGGGAGCGGAGGAGCGCCGTCGGGGGGCGACCGCGATCCCCCTGTGGGTCGAGGCCTCCATCGTGATTGGGCTGCTCGCGCTCTTCGTGACCTGGTGGGTGATTGGATTCCGCCAATACGTGGCCATGCGGGCTCCGCCCGAATCGACCTTCGACGTCTACGTGTCCGGCAAACAATGGATGTGGACCTTCGCCTATCCGGACGGACGCGCCTCGAACGGAGTCCTCGTCGTTCCCGCGAATCGCCCGGTGAAGCTCATCATGACGTCGCGGGACGTCATTCACAGCTTCTTCGTCCCCGAGTTCCGGCTCAAGCAGGACGTCGTTCCGGGGCGCGTGACGACGCTCTGGTTCGAGGCGACGATCCCCGGCCGGTATCAGATCCTCTGCGCCGAATATTGCGGGACCAGCCACTCGACCATGCGAGGCGAGGTGCTGGCGCTCTCGGGGCCCGAGTTCGAGCGGTACATCGAGGGTGACCGGCAGGGCCTCCCCGGTCCGAGCGACGTCGCGCCGGCCGTCTTGGGCGAGCCGCAGAGGCAGGGGGTGTCGCTGGCGGCGATGGGCGAGCAGGTCGCAGGGGACCACGGCTGCCTTCGATGCCACACGGTGGACGGGACGCCCCACCTGGGCCCGACGTGGCTGGGGCTGTTCGGATCGACGATCCCTCTCGAGGACGGGACGACGATCGTGGTCGACGAGGCATACCTCACCCAATCGATGATGGACCCCCTGGCGCGCGTTCACGCGGGGTTTTCGCCCATCATGCCCTCTTACATGGGCCTCCTGAGCGTCCCGGAGACCGGGGCGCTCGTCGCGTACATCAAGGACCTGCGCGCGCCCGCCGCACGCCCGCAGGCCGACCCGTTGCCGGCGCCCGGGGCGCTGGAGGTGAAGCCATGACCGTCGTGCCCTCGCTCTCCGGGCTCCGTCCGACCATGCCGCCCGACTATTGGCGCGCCGACAAGGGGCTGCGCTCGTGGCTCCTGACCACCGACCACAAGCGGATCGCCCTGCTCTTCTTCGTCGGGGTCACCGCGTCCCTCGCGCTCGGGGGGGTGTTCGCCTTGCTCCTCCGGCTGGAGCTCCTGACTCCCGAGCGGACGATCATGGACGCCCAGAGCTACAACCGCCTCTTCACCCAACACGGCATCGTCATGGTGTTTCTGTTCATGATCCCGGGCATCCCGACGGTGTTCGGGAACTTCATGCTCCCGATTATGCTCGGGGCGAAGGACCTTGCGTTCCCGCGCCTGAACCTCGCGAGCTTCTACGTCTACGTGCTCGGGTCGGTCATGACGCTTGTCGGCATCTTCACGGGCGGGATCGACACCGGCTGGACGTTCTACACGCCCTATTCGACGGGGTCGGTCACCTCGGTGGCGCCGGTTGCCCTCGGGATATTCGTGCTCGGTATCTCGTCGATCATGACGGGGATCAACTTCATCGCGACCACGCACGCGATGCGCGCCAGAAACCTCGGGTGGTTCAAGCTCAACCTCTTCGTGTGGGCGCTTTATGCGACGAGCATCATCCAGGTGCTGGCGACGCCCGTGCTCGGGATGGCGCTCGTCCTCGTGGGGCTGGATCACGTGTGGCAGCTCGGGGTCTTCGATCCGGCCCTCGGCGGGGACCCGCTCCTCTTCCAGCACCTGTTCTGGTTCTATTCGCATCCCGCCGTCTACATCATGATTCTGCCTGCCATGGGGGTCATCTCGGAGGTGGTGTGCACGTTCAGCCACAACCGGCCGTCGTCCTACCGCGCGATCGCTTATTCATCGCTCGGGATCGCGTTCGTCGGGTTCCTGACCTGGGGCCACCACATGTTTACCTCTGGCATGTCGGTCTTCGACGCGGGCATCTTCGGCGTGCTCTCGATGCTGGTAGCGATCTTCAGCGCCATCAAGGTCTTCACCTGGACGCTGACGCTCCGCCACGGCGAGGTCTCGTTCAACGCGCCGATGCTGTACTTCTTCGGGTTCTTGTTTCTCTTCGTGTTCGGAGGAATGACGGGGGTGGCGGTGGCCACCTCGTCGCTCGACGTGCACTGGCACGACACCTATTTCGTGGTCGCTCATTTCCATTTCATCATGGTGGGCGGCACCCTCACGGGCTTCTTGGCCGCGCTGCACTACTGGTTTCCGAAAATGGTGGGCCGCCGCTACAACGAGCGCTGGGCCATGATGGGCGCCATCACCGTGAACAGCGGCTTCTTCTTCACGTTCATGCCGCAGTTCCTGCTCGGCAACGCGGGTATGCCCCGCCGGTACTACAGCTACCCCGCCCAGCATCAGTGGTTGAACGTCATGTCCACGGCGGGAGCGAGCCTGCTCGCGGCGGGGCTGCTGCTGACCCTGGCGTACCTTGTCGTCGCGTTTTTCGGGGGTGAGCTCGCGCTCGGGAACCCTTGGGGCTCGAGGAGCTTCGAGTGGCTGTCGCCCACGCCGCCGCCGAAGCACAACTGGGTGAGACAGCCGACGTTCGCCCAGGGGCCTTACGCGTACCACTTGCCCCCCGAGGAGCCGCAATGACCGAGCAGGCTCCGGTTCGGGAGTGGTTCGAGGACGCGGAGAGGCAGGCCTACGCGTCGAGCGTGGGCATGTGGCTGTTCCTCGGGAGCGAGCTCCTCCTCTTCGCCGGCTTGTTTGCGCTCTATTGGGCGTACCGCGTCGTATACCCGGTGGAGTTCGCGGCAGCGGCGCACCACAACGAGGTCGTGATCGGCACGGCGAATACCTACGTCCTCATCACCTCCAGCTTCACCGTCGCCTGGGCCATCCACTCGCTGCGCGCCGGGGGACGCCGAATGGCGGTGCTCGCGGTCGCGGCGACCCTCGTGCTCGCGTCGGTGTTCCTGGTGCTGAAGGGAATCGAATACAGCCACCACTTCGAGGATGGCATCCTGCCGGGCTCCTCTTACGCGTTCTCCGCGTTGCCGGCGCCCGGGGCGAGGCTCTTCTTCACGCTGTACTACTTCATGACGGGCCTACACGGCCTCCACGTGGTGGGGGGCATGACCGCGCTCGCGGTGGTTGGATACCGCGTCCATCGAGGGACGATCGGACCTGCCTACCCGACAGCTCTCGAGAACGCGGCGCTGTATTGGCATCTCGTCGACGCCATCTGGATCTTCCTGTGGCCCTTGCTCTACCTGGTGGGGTGACATGACTGTGAGCGCGAGCGGAGGTCGGTCGTATCTGTTGGCGTTCCTGGGGCTCGTCGCGCTCACGACGGCGAGCCTCGGGCTCTCGGCGCTGCCGCTCGGGGGGCTCTCGCTGACCGTGGCGCTCTCGATCGCCTCGGTGAAGGCGAGCGTCGTGGGCTTGGTCTTCATGCACCTCGGGCGCGGCCCGCTCGTTCCTCGGATCGTTGCGGTCGCGAGCATCGGCTTCGTCGCTTTGGTGTGCCTCGGCATCGTGGCGGACGTCGCGTTTCGCTGAGCCTGCCGAGGCCGGTCCTGGTAACATTCGGGCTATGTCCACGGCGGAGGACGAGGATCTGGCGCGATGGAAGGCGCGCGTTGGCGGGTCCATTCGCGGCAAGTGGAAGCTCGACGCGCTCCTCGGGGTCGGAGGCATGGCGGCGGTGTACGCGGCCACCCACAAGATCGGGCGGCGCGACGCCATCAAGATCTTGCACCCGGAGGTCGCGGTGTCCCGTGAGCTGCGGGCGCGCTTCGAGCAGGAGGCGCTCGCGGTCGGCAAGCTCGGTCACCCTGGGGCGGTCCAGGTCATCGACATCGACGTCACGGAGGACGGCGCGCCATTCTTGGTGATGGAGCTCCTCGAGGGAGAGAACCTCGGCCAGCGCGCCCATCGCCTCGGCGGCATGACGGAGGAGGAGCTCTTCGGTTACGCGGACCAGCTCCTCGACGTGCTCGTCGCGGCCCACGCGCTCGGGATCGTGCATCGGGACATCAAGCCCGACAACCTGTTCGTCACGAAGGAGGGCAGGCTGAAGGTGCTCGACTTCGGGATCGCGCGCATGAAGGCGGGGGGCTCCGGCCTGAAGACACGGACGGGCGCGATGATGGGCACCACGAGCTACATGGCGCCGGAGCAGATCCACGGCCGTGACGTCGACGGCCGGGCGGACGTGTTCGCGGTGGGCGCGACGCTGTTCCGCGTCCTCGCGAAGCGCAAGCTGCACGAGGCGGTGAGCGACGCGGACCTCCTCGTGAAGATGGGGAGCACGCAGGCGCCGCCGATCCAGAGCGTCGCGCCTTCGGTCGGCGTGCGCGCGGCGCGTGTCATCGACAAGGCGCTCGCTTTCGACGCCGATCGTCGCTACCCCGACGCCGCGACGATGCGCGCGGACGTGCAGGCGGTGCTCCGCGGCGAGGACCCGCCGTTCGCATCGGGCCAGGCCGTCCGGGCGGAGTCGGCGACGCGCGCAGAGGGGCTCGGCGGCCAGCGCGCGCTCCTTGGGCCCAGCGTTGCCCACGCGATGCCGCGCGAGCCGACCGGGATCACGCAGTCCGCCCTCGCGGCCTCGCCACTGGACCCGACCGCAGCGCCCGCGTTCGACGTTCGGCCGGCGGTGGCCGCCGTGACGATGGGAGCCGTCGAGCCGACCGGATTGCCGGTCGTCATCCCTCAGGATTCGTCCGCGGCCGCACGCCGCACGGAGGAGAAGCGGTCTCCCATTGCGCTGTTCATCGCGATGGGCGCCGCCATGTTGGTCCTCGGGGTCGGGGTCGGCGCCTGGCTCATGCTCGGAGGCGCCGACCGGAGCGTGGAAGGCCGAACCGCCGCGGTCCGGGTGGAGCAAGGTGAGGTCGACGGCGCGGAGGACGGTCCGCAGCCTTCGGCCTCGGCCGAAGAGCTGGCTCCGAGCGAGGCTCCGAACGCGAGCGGCACCGCAGCCGCTTCGGGAGCGCCGACAGCAAGCCCGAGCGGCGGCCCTCGGCCGAGGCCGGCGCCGACCACGCAGCCGGCGCCGACCACGCAGCCGGCGCCGACCACGCAGCCGGCTCCGACCACGACCACGCAGCCATTGCCCAAGCCGGAGCCGAACGGCGGCGAGCCGGGGAAAAAGGGCGGCAAGAAGGGCAAGAAGGGCGGCAAACACAAGTGAGCGCCGTCCGCGAGATCGGTCTCAGCTCGCCGCTGCGCGTCGGCGCTTGAGCGCGCCGAGGCCGATGTCCAGGAAGTCCTTCGCCGCCGTGCGCGCGAAGACGAGCGCGGCCGCGACGTAGGCGGCGGCCCCGACGAGGATCTCGATGACGAGCCGAACGGCCGCGTGGAGGCCGGTCGCCTGGAGGGCGTATCGCGTCGCCAGCACGGCGGCGCCCATGAGCAGACAAGCGGCGAGCGGCCCGGCGAGAGCGTGGAGGACCGGCAGGATCCGGATGCCCTCGGGCCGGAGCACGCGCAGGTAGTTCAGCGTGTTGACGAGGAAGGCGATCCCGACGCCGGCGGCAGCCCACGTCGGGCCGAGCGGGGACAACGCGGCCATGGAGCCGAGCAACACGACGACCAGGACCCCGTCGACGAGCGGGAGCATGCGCGTCCGGCCGACCACCTGGAGCAGCCCAGCCGAGAGCACGCCGAGCGATCGCATCATGCTGAGCGAGGCGAGGACCGCGAGCAGCGGCGCGACGCCGGCGTAGGTGGGCGGATACAAAGCCTCGACCGCGGTGCGCGAGACGGCGCCGAGCCCGAGCGCCACTGGAAAGACGACGAGGGCCATCAGCGACGCCGCCCGCACGAACCCGCGCCGGCGCGCCTCGGCGTCCGAGAGGCGCGCGAACGTGGGGACCAGGACGTCGTTGATCTGCTCGCCGAGGTACGTCCCGGGGAGCTCCGCGAGCTTGTACGCCTGGTTGTAGACGCCGGTCGTGGCCGAGCCGAACCGGAACGTCATGAACCAGTTGTCCCAGGTCGTCGCCCCGTAGTGCAGGACCATCGAGAGCGACACGGGCCACCCGAACCGCAGCATGGCGCCGAAGGTGGCGCGCGTGAGCTTGCTGGGCTGAAGGTAGTCTCGCCAATGTGTGACCGAGGCGAGATAGACGAGCCCGACCACCGCGCGCGCGATGTTCGCGTACACGAGCGCGAAGGCGTCGAAGCCGCGCGTCGCGAGGACCACGCTCGTCACGGCGAACACCGTCTCGCCGAGGAAGGCACGCACGCCGACCTTGCGGAACTCCATGTCTCGCACGAGCACGTAGCGCGGGAGCCAGCCGAGCCGGTCGATGAGGTGACCCACGACCAAGCCGGGCACGTAGGCGGTCATGTCCGGCGAATGGAGCCAGCTCGCCACGGGGTGCATGAGCGCGAGCGCGGCGCAGCCGCCCACCGCGCCGGCCGTCATGGTCAGCACCGACCCGTGAAAAGCGACCGCGCGACCGAGCTGGGGGTGGGCCGCGATGTATTGGCCGACTCCGAGCTGCGTGGCGTTGGCGATCGTGAAGACGAGGACAAACGCGTTGTTGAACTCCCCCTGGTGATACGGCAGGACAAAACGCGCGACGATGAAGGTGCTGACTATCGTGACGAGCCGACCGCCGACGTTCGCCAACGTCGTCCAGAGGAACCCGAGCGCGGCCTTCTTCGCTAACGACACCTTTGCCCTACTCTTTGCTACGTTCGGCCCATGTTGGCCGGGCAACCGAGTGTCCTTCTCGCTTCCGCGACCGGCGCCAGAGGACGCTAGCACGTGACGCCGCTCTACTTCGGTGACTCCAAGCAGCCGCTCTTCGGTTTCCTGAACGAGCCACGAGGCGAAACGCAGCGCGAGCACGGTGTGCTTCTCTGCCCACCCATCGCGCAGGAGCACGTGCGCGCGCACTGGGCAATACGACAGGTGGCGACCTCGCTGTGCCGCGCCGGGTTTCACGTCCTTCGATTCGATTGGTTCGGGGTGGGGGATTCCGCGGGGGATCTCTCGCAGGCGACGGTGGCGCGCTGGCGCTCGGACCTGGAGACAGCGGCTCAGGAGCTCAAAGACGCCGCAGGTGTTCGGAAGGTGTCGCTGGTCGGTCTGAGGCTCGGTGCGACGCTCGCGGCCCTCTCCACGCCTGCGATCAAGCCGACCGCGTTGGTGCTCTGGGACGCCGTGCAGGACGGATCCGCGTACCTCGCCGAGCTGAAGCAGCTGGAGAAGGGCATCCTGGCGGACGAGCGACGCTTCTGGGTCGCGTGGCCCGCCTCCGTCCGCGCGACGGTCGGCAAGCTTCGACCGGACGTCGCCCAGGCGCGTCACCCCGCCGCGGACGAGCTGGTGGGCTTCGCCTTCCCGGGCTCGCTTCGCGAGCAGATCGGGGAGCTCAGCCTCGACGGAGCCGTCGACGTCGGAAGGTCGCGTGTCTTCTTGCTCGACTCGTCCGGTGAGCCCGGGTCGACGCGGCTCCTCGCGCACCTGCAGTCGCGCGGAGCGAAGGCCGAGCTGCGTACCACCCAGGCCGAAGGTAGGTGGTCGGACCCTCGCCAAGTCGAGGAGCTTCTGTTACCGGGAGATGCGGTGCAGACGATCACGGACGCTCTGGAGACGGCGACATCTTGATCGTCGAGCGGGCGCACACGTTCGGCGACGACAGAGGTCTGGTCGGAGTCGTCACGAGCCCCGCCTCTCCGCGCGCGGGAGCGCCCGCCGTCGTGCTGTTGAACGCCGGGCTCGTGCACCGTGTCGGGCCCTTCCGGATGCACGTCGAGCTCGCCCGGCGGCTCGCGGGCGCGGGCTTCCTCGTGCTTCGAATGGACCAGTCGTCCCTGGGCGACAGCCAGGCGCGGCCCGCGGGCCTCTCCTACGAAGAGCGCGCCGTGCTCGATGCGCGCCAGGCGTTCGACTTCCTCACGGAGCGATACGGAACACCCCGGTTCGTCGTCGTCGGCCTTTGTGCGGGCGCGATGAACGCACACAGGGTCGCCCTGGCGGACGATCGCGTGGTCGGGTGTTGCCTCCTCGACGGCTACGCCTACCGAACAAAAGGGTTCTGGATCCGCCGCGCGGCCGCTGCAGCGCTGGACCCGCGTGCCTGGCGAGGTCTCGCGTCCCGCCTCGCGCGCGGCGTGAAGCATGGGAGCTTGCTCCACGTGCTCGACCGAACCGAGGGAGACTGGGGCACGCAATCCGCCGGGGGCCCCGGTGAGGACGCGACGTCGATCTTTGCCCTGGATTGGCCTCCCCTGCCGGAGGTGCGCGGCGAGCTCGAGCGCATCGTCGCGCGCGGCGTCCGCATGCTCTACGTCTACACCGGCGGGTGGTCGGACTTCACGCATCCGAGTCAGTTCGACGAGATGTTCCCCGGCCTCCCGGCGCGCTCGGTCGACGTCCGGTACTTCCCCGAGGCCGATCACACCTATGTCATCCTCGCGCACCGCGAGAAGATGCTGCGCGAGGTGGAGGCTTTCCTGCTGCGCGTGGCGAGCCCGGACGATCGCCGCGGAGCCTGACCTCGATCAGAACGCGATGCCGAGGCCGAGCGACGCCAAGAGCTGCACGATCGAAGACTTGTCGTAGAAGCTGACCTCGTAGTTGCCGGCGCGGAGCACTTTCTTCTCCGCCGTCGCGAAGCCGATCCCGATGCCGCCCGCGAGGTTGAAGCCGAGGTCGTCGCCGAACACCGCGGAGCTGCCGATCCCGAGGCCCAGGATGGGCGACGCGATGTCGGCGGTGTTCTCGATCTTCAGATCGGGATCGGTCAGCGTGGCCTGGTAGGCCTCGAACCCGACGATGGCCTTCGCGTAGAAGCCGCGGAGCGCCGTCCCCGTGAAGTAGACGAGGAAGTTTCCTTGCAGGGCTCCGCCCTGCGTGTCGAGGTTCTCGGTGGCGGAGCCGAAGATCCACGAGGGCTCCGCTTCGATCGAGAGCGGCCCCCAGATCTTCACCTCCGCCTGGAACGACAAACGTCGAAAGATGAGATCGAACGGATCGAAGCGAATGCCGAAGCGGCAGCAGTCGGGCTCCTCCGGCTCGAGCGGTGGCGGACCGGGCGGGGGCGGCGGGCCCCAATACGGTTGACCCGGTTGGCCGTACGGCGGCCCGGCATACGGACCGCCATAGGGCGCGCCGGCGGGCGGCGGACCTGGAGGCGGCCCCGGAGGGGACACAGGCGCCGGAGCCGGCGCAGGCATGGGGGGAGGTGCAGCGGGCTGTGGAGCGGGCGCAGGCGCGTCCGGCTCCTCTTCGCCGGGCGCGTCCGGCTCGTCCTCCGCCGGGGGCGCCGGCTCGGGCGTTTCCTGGGCTCGGGAGACTCGCGCCCCGGCGAGAACCGACGTCAAGGCGAGAGCGCAGGCGATCACGCGCATCGCGGGCAGACTACCAGCTTGCTCGCGCGCCGGTGTACACCCTCGCGCATCGGCTGGACTCCGCCGAGAGCTTCGGGTTAGTGGTCTCCGCGATGCGCCGCTCCACGCCGAACTCCGAAGCCGTCGCGGAAGCACAGCGCGCCTTCATCGGCACCATCGCGGCGCTCGACGAGGTGGCGCTCGGCTCGATGATCGCCGCGCTGGAGCCGTTCGCCAACGAGGCCCGGCGGCATCGCCTCCGCTCGGTGATCGACGCTCGTCTCGACAGCGTGACGGTTCTGTTCGATTCACCCTACGATCCCCACAACGGCGCCGCGGTGCTTCGCTCCTGCGACGCGTTCGGCGTGCAGCGGCTCCACGTGGTCGAGCGCAAGCAGACCTTCCTCGCGGCCCGGGAGGTCGCGCGTGGCTCCCAGCGCTGGGTCGACGTGCACGCATACCCCTCGGGTCCGCCGGCGACGGCGCGGCTCGCCGCGAGCGGCTTCGAGCTCGTCGCGACGCACCCCGAGGGTGATCTCGTCCCGGAGGAGCTCGCGCGGATCCCGCGCGTCGCGCTCGTCCTCGGCAACGAGCGCGACGGCATCGCAGACGACCTCGCCGGGGCCTGCGCGCGTCGCGTCCGCGTCCCCATGCGCGGCTTCGCCGAGAGCCTCAACGTGAGCGTGACGGCGGCCATCTTGTTGCGCGCAGCGACGGAGGGGCGGCCGGGCGATCTGTCCGTCATGGAGCGCTCGCGCCTCTACCTTCGCGCGCTCGCGCTCACGTTGCCGCGCGCGCCCGAGATCCTCGCGGCGCACGGGCTGATCTTGGAGGAGGCAGGGTGATGAGCAAGCGCGCTTTGATAACCGGAGCTTCGAGCGGCATCGGCGCGGCGTTGTCGCGTCGCCTCGCGCGTCGCGGCTACGAGGTCTGGCTGGCGGCGCGTCGCTTGCCCGAGCTCGAGACGCTCGCAAGCGCGATCGAAGGCGAGGGCGGGCGCGCGCACGCGATCACGCTCGACGTGTCGAAGCCCGAGGCGACGGAGCAGGCGGTCGCGGCGCTCGACCGCGAGGTGGGCGGGTTCGACCTGGTGCTCGCGAACGCCGGCGTCGGCGGTCCGGCTCATCCGGTCGCCAAGCAGACCTTCGCGGACTTCCGCGCCGTGATGGAGATCAACCTGATGGGCGCGGCGGCGACGATCCTGCCGGTCATCCCCGGCATGGTGGAGCGCGGCAGTGGTCACGTCGTCGGCATCTCCAGCTTGGCGGGGGAGGTCCCGCTCCCGGCCGCAGCGGACTACGGGACGAGCAAGGCGGCGCTCAGCTTCTTCCTGGCTTCGGCAGCCGCCGATCTCATCCCGCGCGGCGTCGCCGTGACGGACGTCCACCCGGGGTTCGTGCGCACGCCGCTCACCGACAAGAACAAGTTCCCCATGCCGTTCCTGGTCGAGCTGGAGCAGGCCGCGGAGATCATCGACCGGGGTATCGAGAGGAAGAAGCGGGTCATCCGCTTCCCGCTCCCGCTCAAGGCTGCGATCTCCGGGGGCAACCTCCTGCCGGCCGCCTGGCGAGACGCGCTCGTGAACCGGAATCGCCCGGTCTGAGCGGCGCGCGCCTCGGCTGAGGCGGCGCCGGGAACTTTCGCCGCGCGCGGCGGTCAGCCCCCGCGTGCATCGAGTGCTTGGCCTTCTCGCCGCCGCGTCGCTCTTCGTCGCGAGCGCAGCGTTCGCCGACGAGCCGGAGGATGAGCCGCTCAGCGCGCCACGACCCGAGCCACCGAGCGGGGTTGCCTGCGTCGTGTACGGTCGGGGCACGGGCCTCGAGGGCTCGTGCTCGCACCGCCTGACCGAGGTGACCAGCACGCGCGCGGGCGGGCGACCGCTCGCGCGCTTCCAGGCCGAGGACATCGACGTGGCCTGGGGGATCTACCGCGGGCGCGGCCGCGGCTGGGTGCACGCGGAGGACGGCGTGATCGTCCTCGACGGGTTCGCCGATCTCGCGAAGGAGGTCTTCGCGCTACGCCGTGAGGTCGCGGTGGTCGAGGACCACGTGTGGCTCAAACAATCGATCCCCGTGCACCCGATGGGCGCGGATCGTGACGGCATCGCGGTCCGCGTCGATGACTCGTTCGAGGGCCTCGCCGCCCTCGCGCCCCACGTGCCCTGCGAGTCGATCGTGTTCGATCCGCCGCCGGAATCGAGCCCCGTGGTCGCGGCGGCGCCGACCGATCCGCCGCTGGAGTCGACGACGCCGCGCTTCGGGTGGTTGAGCTTGCACGATGCTCCCGGCGGCAAGCGCCTGACGACGGTGCGCACGGCCGACGAGCAGCTGCCTCTCCTCCTCGACGTGGTCGAGCGCCGCGACGGATGGACCCGCGTGAAGTTCGAGACCGACTACGCTCGCTTCGACGCCTGGTCACCGACCTCGCAGGTCGACTCGGAGATCGGCTCGCTCCGCGGCATCGGCGCATCCGGCTGCTCGAGCTGCGGGATGGGTGCGAGCGTGAGGTGGTACGCGATGGCCCAGAAGACGCCGATCGTCGTCGGCGTCATGCCGTCTGTCGCGGCCTCGAGCGGCCTCGTGATCCTCGAAGGCGCGAGCGTCCGGGTCGGAGAGCGACGCGGCCGCTTCGTCTCGATCTCGCCTGCGTCGCGCATCATGCCGCCAGAGGGCGCGTCGTTCTGGGTGCCCGTCGACACGGTCGAGGGCTACGGCGACTGATCGGCGCGGGCCGGGAGACGCTCGAGCGCATCGCTCCGCACCCAGAACGACGCTCCTTCGGGGGGGCTCACGGCGTGGCCGCCGCTGACGCCGATCGCCGTGAAGCCGTCGCGCGTGTCGAGCTCGGCGACCACCGCGCCCTCGCGGAGCGAGACCACGCCGGACGCCCCCGCTCCCGGCGTGAGCCCGACCACGATCGGGGTCGTCCTGCGTGCGGTGGCGTCCTCGCGCGCGAGTTGGATCCCGTTGACCCCGGAGAACGACCTTCCCAAGCTGTCACCCCACCCCCACGCCGCGCCTTTCCACACGTCCTCTTCGCGAGCCCAGAAATCGAAGTACGCCGTCTCGGTCTCGAACCCGAGGCGGAGCCAGCCGGGGACCTTCTCCTTCACCTCGAGCGGCGTCACGAAGGGCGCTCGCTCCGAGCCGAGCTTGGCGGGGCTCGGCACGCCGGGATCGAAGAAGAGCGAGAGCGCGGCGCTCCGGGAGAAGACGGTCTCGCGACCCTCGGGGATGCCCGCGGCCGGAGTCGGTGAGTCGAGCCTGTCGAACACGAGCGCCTCGCACCCGACGTGGCCCACCACCGACTCGAGGCCATCGATGATCGAGCCTTCTTGGCCGGGGGTGACGGCGACGCCTTGTTCGTCCGCGCGGAGGACGATGACGGTGGCGTTCTCTTTGAGCAGCACGAACGAGTCGAGGAGCGATTGCGGACGACGCACGACGAACGGCACGAGGTCTGCCTCCACGTAGCCGTCGAGGATGAAGCTTTTGTCCTCCACGTGGGCCCAGAGCTTCGTCTCGGGCGCCGGGAACACACCCCAGGCGAACTCGCCCCCGGAGAGCTGGAGGGTCGCTTGCGGCAGGGTTCCGTGACGCGTGCTCACGGGGGCGGGGCTCTCCGGGGCGAGCAAGCCCCATCCGCGCCCGTACACGGCACACCGAGCGCCGGCAGGGGGTACCGGGCGTGGCGCGAGGGACAGGTGGGGAAGCGCCACCGCCGGGAGAGGAGGCGCTTGCTCGGAGGCGACCTCGGGGTCCCGGTGCACCTCGACGCGGCTGGGCTCGAACGCGCCTTCGACGGGCGCGTGGTCACCCGTCGACACACAACCGGCGACAGCGAACGAAGCGCAGAGCAGGCTCAGCCGCATCTTCGCTGAGTGTGCCCGCCTGCGCGAAAGTTCCGAGCCTCAGCCGGTCGGGACCGGGAACGTGTTCCGGTACTCGCGCATCGCCTCGTCCTCCGCGATCTCGTGCCGGTAGCCGGTCGCGTTGCGGAAGGCCTTGTCGTCGATGACCACCGGGTACTTGATGTGCGCGAGCGCCGCGGGCGGGAGCCGCGGCAAGCCGAAGCGCCCGAGCGTGGCGCGGAACGCGAACTCAGGCAGCGGGAAGGCCGAGCGGCCGGTGGCGCTGACGACAAGGGAGAGGGGAACGGGGCGGGGCCCTGCGACGTTGTAGACGCCGCGCAGCCGGATGCGGATCGCCGCCTCGATCGCCTTCGCCACATCCTTCTCGTGCATGAACTGGAAGAGGGGGTCGTAGCCGATGATCATCGGGACGCGCGGCCCTCGGACGAACGACGCGAGCGTGCCGTGCCCGGTCGGCCCCAGCGTGTAGACCATGCGGAGCACGGTCGTCGTCATGTCCGGCATGCGCCAGAGCGCGGACCCTGCGTAAAGATCCGCCGCGACGAGATCCGCGAGCTCGGGGAAGCTCGAGATGGCCATCGGGGGCTCTTCTTCCACGTGGTAGAGCGGCGAGTCGGGCCCGGCGCCGTAATACGTGTGCCGGCCGACGAAGACCACGTGTTTCACGCCGTAGCGGTGTGAGTGCTCGAAGACGGCGCGCGTGCCACCGAGGTTGATCCGGTAGCGGTCCTCGCTGCGCGCGACGAGGTGCGTCACCGTGGCCATGTGGACGACGACGTCGGGCTGCGTCGTCCGGAACACGTCCTCCGCGGGGCGCGAGCGGATGTCGACCCGGTGCATGTCGACGCCTTCGGTCGCCTCCGGCCAGGATCGCCGATCGATCCCGATGACCTCGTGGCCTGCCTCGAGCAGGCGCATGGCGACGATTCGACCCGTGGCGCCGGCGATACCGGTGATGAGGACACGCATGGTCAGGGCGCTCCGTTCGACGAGACGCCGTCTCGGAGGCTGCGCAGCGTCTGCTCCGCGAAGCTCTCGCGCCGGGCGCGGCCGGCCTCGATCATCTCGGCGATCTTCATCCGCACCTGCTCGACGTAGCCCTCGATGACCGTGTCGGCCTCGGCGCCGGTCCCCTCGAACATCATCGGCTCGCCGTACTCGACCTCGAGCCGGACGGGCAAGGGGACAGGCAGGAGGTACGCGGTGATGGGGACGTAGGGGGCGCCGACCAGGCGGCCGAGCGCGACCGCGTTGGCGATGGTCGGGAACGCCGCCCCGCCGCCGAGGAACGCAAACGGGACGATGGGCGTTCGCGTGCGCATGGCCAGGCGGATGAACCCCGTGCCGAAGCGCACGAGCGAGTAGCGATCTTTGTAGAGCTTGGCGGTGCCCTTGGCGCCCTCGGGGAAGACCATGAGGAGCCGATCGTCCTCGAGGAGGCGGATGGCGTGCTCGGGCAGGCCCGTGAGCTGGCCCGTTCGCGACGTGAGCATCGACGCGAACGGGACCTTGTTCATGAACTTCTCGACCATGCCCTGCGCCAGCCGCGGCGGGTTCTTGGCGAAGAACATGGACGCAATGGTCATCAGGCCGTCGATGGCCACGCCGCCGGAGTGGTTGCCGACGAGCATGCAGCGCCCGCGGGCCGGCACGTTCTCCGCGCCGATGGCCTTCACGGAGAAGTAGTGTTTGTAGAGCGGCTCGACGATCGAGAAGCCGATGGCGAGGTGCTTCTTGGAGATCCCGTACGGGTCCACGCCGAACGGGCCAAACGGGATCTCGAGCTCTTCGATGCGTCGTGCGACTTCGCGGCTGACGAGGTGGGCCAAAAGAAAACTCCCCGGAGTGCCGGGGAGGCTACACCAAAGAAGAACGGCTGGCTGGCCTCGTCACTCCTGGGGGAGGTGGCGGAAGAGGCGGGTCTCGAGCTGCGTGATGGGGGGCTCATAGCCGGTCGAGCGCGTGGTCATGCCGGTCGGCTTCTGGATGGTCTCGACGCCCGGACAGATGGACCCCGCGATGCCGCGATCTCCGAGCGAGCGGACGACCGCGAGCTGACGGACGCCGGGGAACGCCTTGGCGGCGACCTGCGTGTCGCCCTGGCAGAGCGGGTCCGTGCAGGAAGCGTCCAGACAATCGGAGCAGTCGGGGCCGCTCGGGATGGGCGTGTCGAGGCCGAAGATGCACGTGTATTGGAGGTCGCTCCCGTCGATGATGGTGCGGTCCCCGCCGTTGATGGAGTTGTCGCCCGCGACGTCTTCGCCGGTCACCGGGTTCGTCCCCGTGCGCGCGGCGATCGACTCGCGCATGAATGGATCGACGCCTTCGAGGAGGTACGCCCAGGAGCCGTCCGCCTCCATCTGCGAGGAGGTCTTGACCGGGCTCGCCGCGTTCGACGGGTTCTGCGCCAGGTCCTGCCAGGGCACGCCGACGATCGCCGTGAAGGAGACGAGCTCGGGCGAGCGGCCTCCGGCGAAGAGCGGGTTCGGTACGCCTCCGCCCGTGGCCGCCAGGTCCGGCTGCGACGGATCGATCGAGAGTTGCGTGAGCGCGTTCGTGTATCGCTCAGTCGGGTAACGGAACTCGATGCCGTAGCGGCGCTTCTGGTCCCAGCAGCGGAGGTTGGGAGGGTCTTCGACCGTGTCGTAGTGCGCCGCGCCAGGAGTTCCCTGGTCGCCGCAGGTCGGATCCGGCGCGCAGCCCGGCGGGGGCTCGAGCGCGCAGCTCGTGCAGCAGACGTCGTTTGGATCGGCCTGGCACGCGGCCGTCGAGCGCCAGAAGGCACTGCTCGAGAGGACGAGGTAGCCCGGTGTCGAGATGTCGACGGAGCAGTCATTTTCATCCGAGAGCAGGACGACCGACACGAGCGAGTCCGGCCGGAGGAAATTCGCGCGCTGCTCGAGGAGCACCGTGTCCACCCCTTCGGCGACGAGCTCGCCCGCAGCGCTCGTGATCGACTGGTAGGGGGCCGGGTCGACGAGGAACCGCGTCATCGCCTCGAGCGGCATCTCGTAGCCGCAGCCGACCTCACCCACGCCGATGATGAGCTCCGAGAGCTTCTGGTCGAGGTCGTCGATGACGGTCTCACCGGGCGGGCTCTGGATGGCCGCCGGGTCCCAGACGAGGAAGCCCCGGTCTTCGTAGGTGGGGACCGGGCCAGCCGGCCCGCGCGAGAGGAGGCGCGCGCCGTCGTTGTCCGTCGGGTCCGCGCCGCTCGCGCCGTCGCACTGGTTCGCAGTCAGCGCGCCCAGGCTCGAGCTGATGACGCCGATGCGCAGATCGGTCACGGGGCTCGAAGCGCGGGTCGAGCCCTCGGGGCAGTCCAGGGCCGGCGAAGCGGGCTGCTGCTCCTCGGGGATGCGCGCGCCGTCTGCGTCGAGGCACGGCGGGTTCGCCAGATCGTGGACGAGCTTGAGGGCGCTCGGCGCCAAGATGGCCTGTTTGTCGGCCATGCTGATGGAGTTGTCGACCACGAAGAGGAGGTCGACCTTGTCCGCCACGATCGCCTGGGGCGCCTCGGCAACCGGCGGATCGTCCGGCACGTCCTCGGGCGGATCGTCACCCCCGCCGGCGACCTCGTTGCAGCCGGCACACAAGAGCAGGATCGAGCCTCCCACAGCGCGCAGTGATCGCATCAGGACCCTCCTGAGGTCGTGCGTGGGGGGCGCCACCAGGCGCCATCAGAAAAAGAGACGCGGGGCGCTGCGGGCGACCAGGACCAGCCCCACCACGAGGAGGAGCCCGAACACGAGCGGGCGGAACCGGTGAGCCGGGACGGCGCGGTGCACGAGCTCGCCGAGCCCGAGGCCCACGGCGAGCGGGATCGAGAGCGACAGCGTGACGAGGCCCGTCGAGGCGGAGAGCTGGCCGGCCTGGGCGTAGCTCGCCACGAGCACGACGTTGAGGACGAGCCAGAGCGCGCTCAACGTCGCGCGGAAGGCCGCCTTGTCGTGGGAGAGCTTGCGCCCGAGCACGTACACGACGAGCGGTCCCCCGGCGCCAAAGGCCCCGTGGATGACGCCGCCGAGGCCGAGCAGCCCAAACGCGAGCGGCTTGGCCAGCGGGCGGGCGCCCGCCTTCGAGGCGAGCTCCAGAGCGGAGACGACGAGGACGAACACGCCGAGCGCGAGCCGCAGCGTCACCTCGTCGAGGTGGCGGAACGCAAAGATCCCGAGCGGCATGCCCACGGCCATCGCGGGCAGCACCTCCAGGAGGAGGAGCCTCCCCTCCACGAAGCGGCTCCCTCGGACCACGAGGTAACCCGAGAGCACGAGGTTCAGCGGGACGAAGGCGGGGAGGATCTCCGCCGTCGCCAGGAACAGCGAGCCGAGCGCCACCGTCACGATCGTCGCGCCGAAGCCCATCGCGGCTTCGATGGTGAAGGCGAGCCCGACGACCAGGGCGAGCAGGAGGGGCGCGGGCAACGAGGGCATGGGTGGGGCCTCGGCGGGCTACGTCGGGTGCCCGAGCGACGCCTGGAATGACGGATCTGTCAGGAAACGATGGTCGCGCAGCCGAGCGCGATGCGGATGCTCGCGTTGGGATCCGTCGAGACGGCGCTGCAGGTCGCCGGACAGAGGAGGATCTGCGTCGGGTCGCCCGGCACGTCGTAGTACCACCCCGGACCGTCGCAGTCGGGGTTCTGCGGGACGATGGCCGGCTCGCCGCCCTCGAGGCCGATCTTCACGTTCACCTCGGTGATCTGGACCTCGCCGTTCAGGACCGCGTCGGGGATGGCGTATTCGCACGGGAGGAGATCGCCGCGCACCTTGGCCAGGGCGTCGCGAAACTCCTGCTCGACGTTCGTGGTGCTGACGAGGATCGCCGAGTCGCTGCCGCCTGCTTGCGCGACGAGGTTGGCGAACGACTGGTCGACGCCGGGCAGGCCGACCACGAACGTGGTCACCCCGAACCCGAGCGCTGCGTCGGCGAGGTCGGCGATCGCCTGCGGGTCCTCCGGGTTGACGCCGCCGCAGAGCCCCGCCGGGCCCTGGGGCGAGCCGTCCGTGATGAGGAGGACGGCCGCCGACTCCTCGGGGAAATTCTCGGCCATCTCGATGGCTCCGAGCAGCGCGCCTCCGAGCGCCTGGTACACCGGCGTCGAGAAGCCGTCGGGGCCGAGCGTCGCGAGCTCTGCGTCGACCTGCGCCGCGATGCCCGGGAGCTCTCCCCATCCGACGGCTGGGGCTTTGTAGACCGTCTGATCGCAGATCGGCATGCTGTCGGGGAAGGAGTTGAAGCCGATCTCGATCCCGGTCGAGGCGCCATCGGAGAGGAACGCCGAGATGCCTGCGATCGCCGCGTCCCACTTCGTGCCCACCATCGAGCTCGAGCGGTCGAGCATGATGTAGAGGTTGAGCGGGGTCGGCGCCGCGTCCTGGTCGACCGAGGCGCAGCTGTCCTCGCCGCCGAAGCCGTTGCCGCCGCCTCCCGTGCTCGTCGTGAACCCGCTCGACGTCGTCGAGCCCGTGTCCGAGGTCCCTTCGTTGCCGGCCCCACAAGCGGCCAGCGCCGAGCCGGCGACCACGAGGAGGACGACCCACCCGCCCATCCGCGAGAAGGAAGGTGTGACGAGAAGCATCGTGTCATCGTAGCCGGGCGCGGTTTGGAGGTCACGTCACGAGAGCTGGCCCTTGTGCCGGAGCCAGCAAGCGAGGATCATGACCACCATGCGCTCTTCTTGGTTCCTTCCCGCTGCATTGCCGTTGGGCGTTGCTTCCACCCTCCTCGCGCTCGCCTGCGCGGACGGCGATCCGCTCGGAACGGGCGGCTCGGGCGGGGAAGGTGCCTCGACCGCGACCACCAACCCGACGACCGGCTCGACGACGAGCTCGTCGACCACCACCGCGAGCTCCACGTCGAGCACCGGCGGCGAGGGCGGCGCGGGCGGCGAGGGAATGGGCGGGATGGGCGGCGCCGGCGGATCGGATCCGTGCGCGATGGGCTGCCCGACGAACTCGTGGGACGTCGACGGCAACCCGCTGACCGGCGAGTGTGGCTGCGAATACGCCTGCACGCAGACGTCGACCGACAGCGATCCGATCGACGAGAACTTCACCGACGACAACTGCGACGGCGGGGACGGCCTCGTCGAGCAGTGTGTCTACGTCTCTGCTTCGCAGGGGAGCAACAGCAACCCGGGGACGCGCATGGCGCCCATGCAGACGATCGCCGCCGCGATCGCGCAAGCGCAGACGAACGGCGTCCCCTCGGTCTGCCTCTCGGGCGAGATCTACAACGAGGCGGTCACCGTCGTGCCCGGCATCAGCATCTACGGTGGCTTCGACCAGAACGATCCGGACTTCAAGTTCCGTCGCAAGGCCGGCATCACCACGACCGTGCAGGCGATGGGCACCGTCTTCAACGTGCCCGACCTGACGCTCGACACGCACCTCGAAGGCCTGACGATCGTGGCGACGACGCCCGTCACGCCCGGCGCGAGCACCTACGGCGTCCGCATGGCGAACGGCACACAGCAGGCCACGCTCTACGTTCGCTACAACGTCATCCAGGTCGGCGCCGGCGCCGCGGGCGCTCAGGGTACGAACGGCGCCGCACACGCCCAGAGCAAGGCGCCGAACGGCAACAACGGCACGAACGGTTGCCAGGGTACGAACTGCGGGTTCGGCGGGCCGCAGACCGTCTGCACCGAGTTCGGAGGCAAGGGCGGCGACGGCGGCTACGACAGCAACGGCGGCCAGACAGGCAGCCCGGGGAGCGGCGGCACGTCCGGCGGTCCCGGCGCCGGAGGCAGCGACTGCTTCGGCGGTGGCAACGACGCCGGCGATGGCTCGAGCGGCGGCGGAAACGGCAGCCAGGGCACGTCCGGCACGGGTGGTCAGGCGCTCGGCAGCGTCGCGGGCGGCTTCTACGTCCCGTCGGCTGGTCAGAACGGCGCGCTCGGCGTGAACGGCAAGGGCGGCGCTGGTGGCGGCGGCGGTGGCGGCGGCGACAACGCGAGCGGCTTCTGCAACTCCGACAAGGGCGGCGGCGGCGGCAGCGGCGGCTGCGGCGGTCTCGGGGGCAACCTCGGCACGGGCGGCGGCGGCGGCGGCGGAAGCTTCGGTGTCTTCGTCGCGGCCGGCAAGGTCGTGGTGACCGACAACGAGATCCTCTCCGGTGCGGGCGGCAGCGGCGGCAACGGCGGCAACGGCGCCTCGGGCCAGACCGGCGGTGACGGCGGCTCGCCCGGCGGCGGCAACGACGACAGCGGCAGCGGCGGCTTCGGCGGTCCGGGATCGAACGGCGGCGCCGGCGGTCCGGGCGGCGGCGGCGGCGGCGGTCCGAGCGCTTGCCTTGGGCGCGCGAGCGCGGCGACCTTCACCTTCTCGAGCAACAGCTGCACGACCGGCCTCCCCGGCGACGGCGGCGTCGGCGGCACGAACCCGCAGGGCGGCGTCGGTGGGCCGGGCACGGACGGCACCGCGAGCCCGAACCTCCAGATCAACTGAGCCGGCCGAGACCGGCTCGGCGGTGTAGGCTGCGCAGCGAGACGATGCCTTCGGTCCGCTGCGCAGCCTTCGTTTTGTTCGCCCTCCTCCCGTCTTGTTTGGAGGTCCAAGGGCCTGCCCGGAAAGACAAGTACCCGATCCGCGACGTGGTGACGCCGACGGGCGAGGCGCTGGAGACCGCCTGCACGCCGAGCGGTCCCGAGATGTGCTTCGACGCGATCGACAACAACTGCAACGGCATCCTCGACGAGGGCTGCGGGGTTCACACCGGCATCCTGCAGTTCACCATCGCGTGGGACGCGCCCGAGGCGGACGTCGATCTCGTCGTGACGGACGCGTCCGGCGACGTCGTCCAGCCCGGCGAGCCGACCTCGTCGGGCCTCGTCAAGGACTACGACTGCCCCGGCGATCGACCGCAGTGCGCCTCGCAGCCGATCGAGAACGTCTACCTCATGGGCGGTGAGCCCGAGCGCGGCCGGTACAAGGTCGTGGTCAAGCTCGACAAGCTCGGCGGCGCGCAGCCCCCGATCCAGGTGCGCCTCGGCGCGCGCGTCGGTCAGCGATCGTACGCGATGCGTCTGTCGCTCTCGCCCGGCGGCGACGCCGCCGAGCGAGCCTTCGAGTTCACGCTCTAGTCTTCGATCAAGCGCTGTCGCGCTTGAGGTTGAGCCACTTCGCCTACCGAAGCCGACCCGCTCGAGGTTCAGGGCGACTTCAGCGCGCGCTCGATCGCGCTCCGCATCTGGGCGGAGTCGACGGCGCCGCGGACGAGGTACTTGCCGACGAGGAAGGAGGGGGTTCCCGTGATGCCGAGGCGCTTCGCCTCCTCCTCGTCTTCCTTGAGGCGCGACTCGTGTTTGTTCGCGTCGAGGGCGAGCTGGAAGCCGGCCACGCTGAACGGCTTCTGCGCCTTTCGGCTGGCGTCGAGCGCGACACCTTCGAGCGTCGTGCGGTCGAGCGCCTGCACCTTCTTCTTGTCGAAGGCGCCCGTCACGAAGTCGAAGAACGCTTCGTCGCCGAGCTGCGATTTCACCTCCTCCGACGCCATCGCCGCGAGGCGCGCGTTCGGGTGGATCGCCGCGAGGGGCAGGTGGCGCCAGACCACCTGGACCCGGTCGCCGTAGTCGCGGAGCACCTCGTCCACCGTGGTGTTCGACTTCGCGCAGAACGGGCACTCGAGGTCGCTGAACCACTGCACGACGACCTTCGGGTTCTTGGCGCCCTTTCGCGGCGCGCCCGGCGGGATCGGGCCGGGGGTCTTCTCTTCGAAGCCTCCCTTCTTCCCGGTCTGCACGAGCTCGTCGTAGTAGGCCTCGGCGGAGATCGACTTCGCCGCCATGGCCGCGGTCGCGAGCGTCTCCTCGCGATCGATGAGCTCCTTGAACTTCTCGAGCGACTGAGCTCCCGAGAGGCGCCTCCCGTTGATGAAGAAGTGGGGGGTGCCCGTGGCCTCGAGGCCGCTCGCGAGCAGCTGGTCCTCGGCGATCTTCTTGGCGTGTTTCTGCTGCTTGACGGCGGCCATCGCCTTGTTGGCGTTCGCGCCCGCTCGGAACGCGTAGACCTTGAGGTCGCCGTCCTCGAGGGCCTTCTGGTTCTCGAAGAGGATGTCGTGCAAGCGCCAGAACCCGTCGTCGCCCTTGTCCGCGCGTACCTCACGGGCGAGCTCGGCCGCGGGCTCCGCGCGCTTGTGCATCGGGAGCGGGTTGTCTTTCCAGACGATGCGGATGCGATCGCCGTAGTCCCGACGAAGATCCTTGAGGGTCGTCTGCACCCGGGCGCAGTACGGGCACTGGAAGTCCCCGAACATGACGATCGTCACCTTCGCCGTCTTCGGGCCGAGCACCGGCGAGTCCCCGATCGGCACCGACCAGAGATCGTTCTCGGGCTTCGGGGTGTCGGGCAGGGGAGCGGGGGCCTCTTGGTTCTGCTTGGAGCGCGCGACGTAGACCTTGTCGGGGGACGTCCCCTTCTCCAGCTCCGCCTTCGCTTTGTCGAGCTCGGCGCCGATGACCTCGTTGAACTTGTCGATGGGCTGCGCGCCCGTGAGCTGGATTCCGTTCACGAAGGACGTCGGCACCCCTTTGTTTCCGAGCTTCTTCCAGATCTCGAGGTCCGCCTCGATCTTCCGGTCGATGTCTTCCTTGTTCTTCTCGATGTCCGATGTCTTGAGGCCGAGGTCCTTCGCCCACTCGAGCGGCTCGTCGCCGCCGAGCTGATTGCGGTTCGCGAACGCCTTCTCCTTCAGCTTGATGAACGCCTCGCTCCCCTTCGCTCGAAAGAGCGCCTCGGCGATCTCGTGCGCGCGCTTCGCGTTCTTGTGGAAGTCGAGCGGGGCGTGTTTGTAGATGATCCGGAGCTTCTCCGGTCCGTGCTGGATCTTGAGCTGATCGAGGGTCGCGTCGAGCTTCGAGCAGAACGGACACTCGAGATCGGTGAAGACGACGACGGTGACGGGCGCCTCGCGCCGGCCCCACATCGGGTCCTTCCCCGACACGGGGACGGGGCTCTCCTCGTCCGACCAGTTCTTGAGCGCCTCTCGTTTCTTCTTCTCCGCCTCGCGCTCGGCCTCGCGCTCTTCTTCGCGCTCCTTGTCGGCCTTCGCCTGCGCGGCCTTCTTCTCCTTCTCGAGGTGTGACTGGTAGAAGAACCAACCGCCGCCGCCGAACAGACCGAGCACGGCGAGCAGCACGGCGACGAGGATGGCCGGCTTGAGCGAGGCGGACGCGGGCTTGGCGGGCACGGCGGCCACGGCTCGCGGCGGCGCGGACGCGACGTAGAGCGCGCCTCCGGGCGGGCCGGAGGGCGCGGGCAGAGCGGGCGCGGGCGCGACCGCGGCCATCGGCGGAGGGGGCGTGGGCGCGGGGAGGGGCGCGACCGCTTGCAGGATGGGGGTCAGCGCACCGATCGCGTCGCGGGCGTGCTGGTACCGGTGCTCTTGCTCGCGCGAGACGCAGCGCGCGAACCACGCGTCGAACCCGGGCGGCAGAAGGCCCGCCACACCCACCTCTTCCGCGCGCTCGCCCGCGGGCGGCAGCGGCTCATAGAGGACCTCGCGGAGGAGCGTCATCGCGGCTGAGCCCATGTCTCGGCCGGTCTTCCAGTAGGTTCGTCCGGTCAGCATCCAGAAGGCGAGCAGCCCCACGGTCCACACGTCGGTCGCCGGGGTGAGCTTGGCGTCCGTTTCGCTCTGCTCCGGCGCCATCCACGAGGGCCGGCCCATGGCGGCTGTCGTGTTGCGGAGCGCCTCCGAGGCGATCTTTCCCGCACCCACGAACTGCACCTCCACCCGCTTCGGCATCCCGGCGAGCTGGCTCTCGGCCAAGATGATGCCCTCGGGCTTGAGATCCCGGTGAACGAGGCCTACGTCGTGGGCGGCGATCAGCGCGTGGCCGAGCTGGGTCATGATGCCGAGCACCTCACCGGGGGGCAGCGCGCCTCGGTCCCCGACGAGCGACGCCAGGCTGGGCCCTTCGAGCAGCTCGAGCACCACGAACGGCTTGTCCGATTCCTTGTCGATCCCGGAGGTCATCACCTCCGCGACGTGCTCGCTGCGGACGCTTGCGGCCCGGCGCGCCTCCTCCAGGAAGAGCTCGCGGAACTTCGGATCGATCCCGACCGCGGCGGCCACCACCTTCAGCGCGCGCCTGGCCCCGGTCGAGACCTGCTCCGCCTCGTAGACCTGGCTGATGGCGCCCCGGTGAAGGAGCTTCTTCACGCGCCAATCGCCGGCGAACACCTTGCCCGGTTCGAGCACGTCCGACATGCCTGCCTCGTTAGCCCGAAGCGAGCCGCGCTTGTACTGGTCTTCCGCCGCGGCATGCCCCAAAACGAGAGAGCGGTGCCCTCTTGGGCGACGCTTTGCTAATAGAGGGCGCGATGGGTCCCATTCTGATGGCGTTGGTGATCGTGAGCCTCTCGGCGGCCTTTGGTCTGGTCGCCCGCCAGAGGTTCGCGTTGCTTCAGGTCGGACAGCCCGAGGTCCGCTGGGACCGCGTCCCCGAGCGGCTCAAGAGCGTGGTCACCTACGCCCTCGCGCAGAAGAAAATGCCCTACTACCGGCTGGCCGGCGTAGCGCACATGTTCATCTTCGCCGGCTTCGCCGCGCTGCTCCTGAACACGATCATCCTGTGGGGCCGCGGCTTCTTCCCGAGCTTCTCGGCCTTCGTGTTCGGTCACGGCCAGCCCCTCGGGATGCTCTACGATCTCCTGAAGGACATCATCGCCTCCCTCGTCATCGGCGGCGCGCTCGTCTTCGTCTACCTGCGCGTCGTCAGGAAAGAGGCCCGCATGACCCTGTCGGGCGAGGGCTTGCTCATCCTCGGCATCATCATCACGATGATGGTGGCGGACCTCGTGTACAACGGCTCGATGCTCGCGCTGTCGAGCAAGGTGAGCGCCGCGTGTGCCGGTCCGGCGAAGGCCGCGCTGGCGATGCGCCCGGAGGACGGCTTCTGCGACTCGGTGAAGACGGTGGTCGCGCCCCTCGGCGCTCACGTGGGCGAGCCGGTTCACTTCGTGTGGCACGCGCCCGTCGCGAGCTCGCTCTCCTTCGCGCTCGCGGGGCTCTCGGCGAAGTCGCTCCACTTCTGGGCGCACGCCGGCTTCTGGGCCCACTCGTCGCTCGTGCTCATCTTCCTGAACATCCTGCCGTTCTCGAAGCACTTCCACATCATCACGTCGCTGCCCAACGCGTTCACCGCGAACCTCGAGCCGGCTGGGCGCCTCCCGCTCGTCGCGAAGTCGAGCGACGAGCTGATGACGAAGGTCGAGAAGGCCTACGAGGACCTGCCTGGCGCGGAGCAGCTCGGCAAGCGCCGCATCGGCGACTTCTCCTGGAAGGCCATCCTCGATTTTTACACCTGCACGGAGTGCGGGCGCTGCTCGGACAACTGCCCCGCGCACAAGACGGGCAAGATCCTCAGCCCGAAGATGCTCACGCTCGATCTGCGTGACTACCTCTACGACAACGCGGAGGCGCTCATCGACGCGAAGCAGAAGCTCGCGAACGGCGCTCCCGCCGCAGACGCCTCCGCCGAGGCTCCGGCCGAGGACGCGCCCGTCCCGCCCGAACGGCTCGATCTCGTGCCGAACGTCATCCACCCGGACGTCCTCTGGGCCTGCACGACGTGCCGCGCCTGCGAGGAGCAGTGCCCGGTCCTCATCAGCTACGTCGACAAGATCGTCGAGATGCGGCGCAACCTCGTCCTCATCAAGGGCGAGATGCCGGCGCAGCTCAACGCGCCGCTCTCCGCGCTGGACGTGAACGGCAACCCCTGGAACCTCGCGCGGGTCGATCGCGGCACCTGGGCCGAGGGGCTCGGCATCCCGCTCATGCGCGACAAGCCCGACGCGAAGGTCCTCTACTGGGTCGGCTGCGCCGGCAGCTACGACGATCGGGCGAAGAAGGTCGCCCGCGCCACGGCCAAGCTCCTCCAGATGGCCGGGGTGGACTTCGCGATCCTCGGCGACGAAGAGACGTGCACGGGCGATCCCGCGCGCCGCGCCGGCGACGAGTACCGGTTCCTGGCGGCCGCCGAGCAGAACGTCACCACGCTGAACGGCTACAAGGACCAGGGCGGCATCAAGACCATCGTCACGACGTGCCCGCACTGCTTCAACACGCTCGCCAACGAGTACCCCGACTTCGGGGCGAAGTTCGAGGTGGTCCACCACTCGGACTACCTGATGCGCCTCGTCTCGGAGCGGAAGCTCGACCCGCGCGGCGCCGTCGAGGGCCGCGTGACCTACCACGACTCGTGTTACCTCGGCCGGTACAACGGCGTGTACGAGTCGCCGCGCGATCTCCTCCGCGCCATCCCCGGCCTCGAGCTCCTCGAGCCGGAGGGCTGGAACCGCAGCCGCGGCCTCTGCTGCGGCGCCGGCGGCTCGCAGATGTGGATGGAGGAGCAGAACAAAGATCGCGTGAACGTGAAACGCACGCTGCAGCTCCTCGACACGGGCGCGAAGACGCTCGCCACGGCGTGCCCCTTCTGCTCCACGATGATCACCGACGGGGTGAAGTCTCAAAGCCTCGAGGACGAGGTGAAGCAGCTGGACATCGCCGAGCTCCTCCTCGAAAGCTGCGCGGACGAGCGATCGAACAAACCGAAGGCGGCCAAGACCAAGAAAACTTCGGCCAAGCCCGAAGCCACCTCTTGAGTTTTCCGTCGAGCTGCTACACTCCTCGCACTTCGAGATGTCTGCGGGAGAGAGCGACGCGAAGAGTCGGCGCCGTCTGAGTGACGGCGGGGTGGAGGGCGAGCGCGCGAGCGGCAGCGGCCCTGCCGCGCGTCCGTCCGCGCCCTCCGATCGACGCACGGCGAAGGAGTCCGTCCCGGCGATTCCCTTCATCGCCGACGAGATCGCGATGGCCAGCCTCCGAGCGGCCGCGTCTTCGCCCAAGGCCGGCTCGGCGGAGCTCCGTTGCGACGCGTGTGACGCGCCCATCGAGGGTGAGCCCGGCGGCCACGGCCTCTACTTCTGGTCACGGGGGGAGGAGCTTCGTCTGGAGGAGCCTCCGCTCTGCGAAGACTGCGCCGCGGCCGTCACGGCCACCGCGAACCGTCGCTGGGACATCGAAGAAGAAGAAGGCTGAGCCCGCGGCAGCGAGGCCCGCGCGGACAGCAGGCGCTCGGGCTCAGTACGCGTGCCCGATGGCGATGGAGAGCGCCGCCGGCAGACCCAAGAAGACGCTCGCGTCGCCCTCGTCGATCACCAGCGTCGGGCACTCCGCCCCGCGCTTGATGCACGACTCGACGGTCTCCTCGCCCAGCACCTGGAGGTAGGGGATCCGGAAGCCCAGGTCGAGCCGCAGCGGCCCGACCGGAGTCTCGTAGCGGATGCCGAGCCCGCTCGAGACGTGGGGGTGGTCCAGCCGGAGCTGTCCTAGATCGCGCGTGACGTCGCTCGAGTCGACGAACACCACACCACCCAGATCGCCGACGACCGGGAAGCGGAGCTCGACCGACGCTTCCCAGAGCGTCCGGCCGCCGATCGCGTCCGGATCGGCGAGCCGCTCGCCCTCGTCGCCGATCACGCGGTGAGGCGCGATCTCGTTGAACGTGTAGCCGCGGTTCGAGGTCGGCCCGCCGCTGTAGAGCCCCCGCTTCGAGAGGATCTGCGCGTCTCGGGTGAGCGCCTCTCGAAGATCGGGGTCTCCCTCCGAGTCCTCGGTCTTCTCGACGTCCGCCGTGGTCGTCTCCCTGTCCAGGATCGGGATACCGCCGACGTTGTCTCCCTCCGGCGTGTCGCGCCGGTAGTCGTGCACGTAGAGGAACCCCATCGCGAAGCGGCCCGCGATCGTCACGCGTCGCGCGAGCGGCGCGAAGAAGCGGATCTCGGGGCGGACCTTCACGTCGCTCGCGTCGCCCCCGACGAAGAACCCGGCCATCTGCACGTCGAAGCCGGCGAGCACGCCGCTCGTCGGGTTGAGCCGGTTGTACTTCCCGTCCGGTCCGCGGCGCAGGTCCACCTCGGCGTAGTGCTGGAGGTAGCTGAGGAGCAGCGCCTCTCGACCCTTGGGCGGCTCGTCGAGGTTGTACGAGAAGGGCTGGCTGTAGCTCAGGTTGTGCGCGACGCCGACCAGGAGGCGCGACAGGAAGAAGCGGCGCTCGATCCCCACGCGCTGCTCGGCCACGTATTCGCCGGGGATGTTCGTGTCGACCGTGTACGAGTCGGGGATGTCGTGGTTGCGCTCGAGCCCGACCGACCCGCTGCCCTGGACGAAGAAGGTGGTCCGCGGGTCGTAAGGGATCGGGAGCTGGTACGAGAGTCGACCGACGACCTCGTAGACGGGCCGCACGCCTCCCTTCTCGGGCGGCGGCGGCTGTCCCTCGACGGCCGGCGTCTCGTCCTGGTTGAAGTTGAAGAGCGTGAGGAGCTTCAGCGGGTAGAGGACGAGGCGCGGGCGCGCCTCGATGTTGAAGCGGTCGAGCGCGCCGAAGAGGTTCTTGTGTTGCCAGCCCGCGATGCCGTGGGTCGCGATCGCGCCGCCGAGCTCGATCCCGCCGCCGAGCCGAACGGCGCGCAGCGCGCCCGGCCGAGCGACGATCTTGATGGGGATCTTCGTCGCGCGCGGGCCCTCTTTGGACAGCTGCGGCGTGATCTCGATCGACGCGAAGACACCGAAGTCGTTGAGGGCGACCTCGGCTTCTTCGAGCCTGTCTGTCGAGTAGGGGTCGTCCTCCTCGAAGCCGAGCGCGGGGCGGATCTGCCAGTCGGGGATGGTGTCGAGCCCCTCGAGGGTGACCGCGCCGAACGTGCACTTGGGGCCGAGCTCGACCGTGTACGTGATGTCGGCGCTGTCATCTTTCGTCTCGTCCGTCTGGAGATCGATCGTCGCCTTCGCGTCCACGAGCGCGTAGGCGTAGCCGAGATCGGTCAGCTCGCGCTGGATGCGCCCGCGCACCTCCTCGTAGGCGTCTTCCGTGAAGATCGCGCCTTCGGCGAGCGTGTTCTTCGCGTTGGTGGCGGCGGCGCCGGCCTTCGAGTCGCCCGTCGCGGGATCCCAGTCGCGCCAGACCAGCGACACGCGCCGGACACGCGTGGGCATTCCCTCTTCGACCACGATCTCGACGTGTGTCCGGACGGCGCTGGGGTCGTCGCTCTTCTTCTCGTCGATTCGACGCACGCGGCCCGCGCGCACCACGGCTTTGTAGTAGCCCTTCGCCCGGTAGAGCCGCGCGACGCGCTGCAGGTCGCGCTCGAGCACGAAGCGGTCGAACCGCTCGTACTCCACGGTGAGCGCGTCGATCGCGCCGAGCAGCGGCACGTGCTCGAAGGCGCCGCCCGTCTCCGCCGTGGCGATCCGCTGCTCGATCTCATCGTCACCGAGCGCCTTGTTCCCCGTGATCTCCACCTCGTCGACCACGCAGCCGGTGAGATCACTCGGCGAGCAAGTGATCTTCTCCCTGCCCGCGCAGCCGACGACGAGCGAGGCCACGAAGACGAGCGCGAGGAGGGCCAGACAGCGAAGCCCCATGGATAGCAACGGTGTCAGCTCCTATACCACGGGGTCAGGCCACTTATCCCACCTGTGCCCACTGAGCGCGGTGCGGATTGGATATCGATTGAGCCGCGAGCCACGTATCCCACATTGCCGTCTGTAGTTTGCGCGATACCATGGCTGCTCTCTTACGCAGCCCCCGACGGGGGCCATCGGAGGCGACGGTGAAGCTGGCGCGCATGGGAGTCCCCGGTCGGGCTCCTCTCCTCGGTTCCGCTCTTCTTCTCTCCCTCGGGCTCGCCGCTGCCGCGTGCAGCGACGACGAGGAAACGACGGGTACGGGCGGCGGTGGTGCCGGCTCCGTCGTCGAGCAGAACACCGTGCCGGCGCCCGGCGGCGTCCGTCGCCAGACGAGCACGCAGCTGCGCTACTCGATCGAGTACCTGCTCGGCTCGGAAGCCGCCGCCCTCGTCGAGGTGTGGGACGACCCGCAGCTCCACGGCTTCGAGTCGATCGCCGCGGCCGAGCTCGCGCTCAACGCCAACGAGGTCTCGCTGCTCGAGAGCGTCATGACACAAGCGATCGACGAGTCGCTCGTGGACCTCTCGCACATCGCGAAGATCGCCCCGTGTGTGATGCAGAACCCGACGCCCGCTTGTTTCGACGAGGTGGCGAGCAAGTTCGGGCGCGTCGCCTGGCGCCGCAAGGTCGAGTCCGACGAACAGGCGCGGCTCGTCGCCATCGCGAACCAGGGCTACGCGTGGGCTCCGCAGTGGGGCTTCGACGCCTTCAAGACGGGGCTCAAGTACGAGCTCAGCGCCATCCTGCAGTCGCCGAATTTCGTCTACATCGTCGAGGTCGGCGAGAAGGACGGCGACTACCGCAAGCTCACGCCAAACGAGCTCGCGTCGCGCATGTCCTTCTTCCTCGCTCACCAGACGCCCGACGTCGAGCTGCTCGACGCGGCGGAGAGCGGCCAGCTCGCCGACGACGAGGCCATCAAGAAACAAGCGCGCCGTCTCCTGGCCACGCCCGAAGCGCGTCGCTCGCTCGATCGGTTCTACTCGGAGCTCTTCCTCATCCGCGATCTGTCGAACCTCTCGAAGGACCCGACGAAGTTCCCGCAGTGGAACGGCGCCGTCGCCAGCTCCATGCAGGAGGAGATGTTGCGCTTCCTGCAGGACGTCATCTGGACGCGCAACGCCGACGCGCGTGAGCTCTTCACGTCGAACAACACGTTCATCGACGCCAACATCGCGCCCGTCTACGGCCTCACGGCGCCGGCCTCCGGCTGGGTCAGCGCGACGCTCAAGCCCGAGCATGCGCGCCCCGGGATCCTCGGAAAGGCAGGGTTCCTCGCGCGCTTCGCCCACCCGAACCTCACCTCCCCGACGCGGCGTGGTCGCTTCTTCTGGGAGAAGCTCATGTGCGAGGAGATCGCGCCGCCGCCGCCAGGCGTCGAGGCTGTGCTCAAGCCAGACCCGCCCTCCGGCCACGTGACGATGAAGAAGAAGCTCGAAGAGCACTACCTCGACGAGTCCTGCCGGAACTGCCACCTGAAGATGGACTCGGTGGGGCTCTCGATGGAAAACCTCGACACGATGGGCCAATACAGGGCCAACGACGAGGGGCTGCCGCTCGAGACCTCGTTCACCTACGGCAACATGGCGTTCGCCAACGTGGCCGACCTGGGCAACGTCCTCGCGACGGACGAGCGCGCCACGGCGTGCATCCTCAAGAACTTCTGGCGCGAGTCGATGGGCCACCTCGAGACCGAGGGTGAAGCGGCGGCGCTCGACGCGCTGCACGAGGCCTTCGCGGCGAGCGGCTACCACATCCAGGACGCGCTCGTGGAGATGACCGTCAGCCCCGGCTTCAAGCTGGTCGCGGAGCCCAAGTAAGGAGCCATGACGATGAGCCGCTTCTCTCTTCCCCGCCGCACTCTCCTCAAAGGCTCTCTCGGGATCGGCACCGCGGTCGTGGGGCTCCCGCTCCTCGAGGCGATGCTGAACGACAACGGCACTGCGCTCGCCGGCGGCGCCGACCTACCCATGCAGTTCGTGGTCTGGTTCATGGGCAACGGCTACCGGCTCGAGCACCTCGAGCCGACGACCACGGGCGCCGGCTTCGCGCTCACGCCCGAGCTCCAGCCGTTCTCGAACGTGGCCGACTACCTCAGCATCGTGACCGGCCTCCAGAACTGGAGCGACAGGCAGATCACGCACCACGAAGGGATGATCGCGTACAGCGGCTACCACGTGGCGCAGCAGTCGGGTCTCTTCTCCAAGGCGGGCGGCCCGACGCTCGATCAGGTCATCGCGAACCACATCGAGGCGACCGCGCCCACGGCGCCGCCCGTCCGCTCCATCCAGTGTGGCATCTCCAAGCGCACCAGCATCATGGACAGCGGCACGACGATGCACGTGCTCTCGCATCGCGGCACGGAGGAGCCTCTGTTCCCCGTCTTCAACCCGAAGCAGGTCTTCCAGACGCTCTTCGGTGAGTTCGTGCCCAAGCCGGACGACAGCTCGCTCCGCCTCAGCGTGCTCGCCGCCGTCCGCGAGGACATCAAGAAGCTGCAGGGGAAGCTCGGGGCCGGCGACAAGCAGCGCCTCGAAGCCCACCTCGAGGGCATCGCCCAGCTCGAAGAGAAGCTCCAGAGCGTTCCTCCGACCTGCGCCATCCCGATGGAGCCGACCGAAGAGAACCAGGACGTCAACGGGGACGAGCCGATCACGAACGTGAACAAGGTCATGAGCGACCTGCTCGTCTACGCGTTCAAGTGCGACATCACGCGCGTCGCCAGCGTCATGTTCATCGGCGGCGCGGCGGAGACCACCTACTCCGAGATCGGGCAGAACGTGGGTCACCACTACAACACCCACGACGGCAGCAACTCCACGCAGCAGAACCAGGTGCACCCTGGCGTCATCTACGCGCACGAGAAGCTCGCTTACCTGCTCGAGCAGATGAAGGCGACCGTCGATCCCATGGGACAGACCCTGCTCGACACGGGCCTCGTCATGTCGAGCAGCGACTGCTCGATCGGCCTCTCGCACTCGGTCTCGCGTCAGCCTTACATCCTGGTCGGCAAGCTGCGCGACCGGATGAAGGCCGGCTACCACCACCAGGTCGCGGGCGCGTGGAACGGCAACGTCACCAACCCGAACGCGGGCGGCAACACGTCGGACGTGCTCTTCACCATCGCCAAGGCCTTCAACAAGGACATCGCCTCGGTCGGAGACATGTCGCCGAAGAACATGACGGGCTGGTGGTACGGCACGGGCGGCGCGCCGTCGCAGATGGTGGCCGGCTCCAGCACGGCGATCCCCGAGATCACCGGGCCTGCCTGGGGCACCTGATCCGGACGTGCAAACGCCCGGCGTCGCGAGACGCCGGGCGGTGATGTCGACCTGCGGGGAGGGTGGTCAGCGCGACCAGCGCGCGACGAGCTCGGGGAGCAGCGTGGCGCCCATCTGGAAGAGGTGAGCCATGTGGTGCTCCTTCGTCTCGCCGCGGTATCCGCGCACGTGGAACAGCCCGCGCTTCGCCTCGGTGGTCGGCTCCATCTGCTTCTCGAGCTTCTTCGAGACCGCGCCCTTCATGCTCTCGAGCTCGAGGTAGGGCGGCGCGTCCCGAGCCGGATCGCTGGGCGTCCGAGCGGCGCCCGCTCGCGCGACGAGGTAGTCCGCCGTCGCCGACGTGCTCGCGTAGGTCACGGGGTCGATCTCGGAGTGCGTGATCGAGAACAAGATGTGGCCCTCGGCTGCCTGCTCCGCGATGGTCGCAAACGGCTTCATCTGCCGGTGGTTGAGCTCGCCGTTTTCCCATCCGCAGTGGATGCCGTCGAGGATGAGCACCGCGTCGAGGTTGTCCTCCTTGCGACGGACCTGGAGGATGGTGGAGATGGCGCCGTAGCCCGCGCTCCAGCCGGAGAGCGCGACGCGACGAAGCCGACCGCCCGCGAGCCCGCGCCGCTCCAGCCCCACGCGGACCGACTCCAGCAGCTCCTCGTAGGTCCCGGGGACCGCGTAGTACTCCTCGTACGGAGCCGAGCCGATGCCGAGGTTGATGATGGCAACCGCCGCGTCGAGGTGGGCGACCTCCGCGCTCTCGCGGACCACGGCCGTGTTGCCGTGGAAGTGGATGAGCAGATCGTACTGGCCGTCGGTCCGCGGCTGGAACGACTCGGGCAGGACGAGGATCCCGCCCGGGATGCTGACATGACCGTCACGTCGGAGCTTGACGCGATCCGCCGCCGGCGCCGGCTCCTGACGTTTGTCCCGCACCAGGCCGTCGAGCAGGCTCGCCCCGGTGGCGCGAGTCCCCGACTGCGCGAGGCTCGCCTGCACCATCGTGACCAGCTCGTCCGTCGAGGGCAGGACGATCTCGGCGTTCTCGAGCCCTCGCATCACCCCGAAAAACGAGAGGATGCCCAGGAGCACGAACACCCAGAAGGGCATCCGCGGCCGGGCGTCCCGCCTCGCCGTCGCCGCGCGGTCCTCGGTGACGACCTGGATCGTCGCCGCCGTGGGCGGAGGGGTCGGGGTCTCGGACACGCCGGAGAGGCTGCGGCGTTCGGCGACCCGTTGGCCCACTCGTGCAGCCAGGTGCGCTCGCCGGGTGTTGCGGGGTAGCTCGCGCCGCGCCATCGAGGCACCCTGCTCATAGGGCCGCGATCGGGGCCAAATTTCCGACCCGCCGTCCCCCGGAGAACCAGCAAAATAGGTGCGAGAAGGTAGGCCCAGCCAGAGGCGGTCGCCCCGCCCCACCCTCCTGGCCGGCGTCGAGCCTTACGGTGCTGTCGGCTCGGCCGCCTTCTTGGCGGGGCCGTTGTTCGTCGAGGGGGCGGCGAGCTGGCGCAGGTCCAGGAGCTCCGAGAGGGCGGGGACCACGACGATCTCGGTGCGTCGGTTGGCCTGCCGCCCTTCCTCCGTGTCGTTCGTGGAGACCGGGTCCGAGTCCGCGAAGCCGGCGGCGCTCCACTTGTCCTTCGGCAGGCCGCCGTTCTGCGGATCCGTCAGGAAGGTGTGAACCGCCCTCGCGCGAGCGAGCGAGAGGTTCATGTTGTCGCCGAAGGCGCCGCCCTTGAGCACCTTGTTGTCGGTGTGGCCACCCACCTGGAACTCGCGCGACGCGAGCGTGGGGTCGGCCTTGATGACCTCGGCGATCTTCTTCAGCGCCTCGCGGCCGTCCTTCCGGATCTTGTCCTTGTTCGTGTCGAACAGGACGTTGCCCGGGAGGGAGATGACCAGACGGTTCCGCCGGACGCGCACGTCGATCCCGACCTTCACGAGCTCGTCGAGCTTCGAGCGGAGCAGCTCCATGCGCTGCTTCATCTCCTCGAGCTGGCGGGCCCTCGCGCGGAACTCCGCGAGGGCGCGCTCGCGCTCGGCCAGCGTGGCGGAGAGGCTGTCGATCTGGCCGCCCTTCGCCTCGAGGTCGAGGCCCATGCCGCGCAGCCGCTCCTCGAGATCGGTCACGCGCAGGCGCGCCTGCTCGAGCTCGGCGGTCATGTCCTCCGAGCGGCGCTCCGCATCACGCTGCTTCGCGACGGCGCGCGTGAGCTTGTCCGCCTGGGCTTGGTACTCCTCCTTCGTGTAGCCGCACCCGGCGCAGACCGCGAAAAGCGCGCAGATGGCGAGCGATTGACGAAGGGGAGAGCGGAGGAGCATGACGCGTCGTACCCTAATCGCGTGGAAACCCAGTTTCCACGCAAAAGGCGAGAGCGACTCTTGGGGACTGGCAGAGCAAACGATCCGGCCGTGAGACAGGAGAAGCACGAAGCCGGCGGTGGTCCTCGATTGGAGAGCCCGTCGGCCGCAGGGATGGCCGCCGGAAGCGCGCTCTCGGGCATTGGTCGCTTCTTCCGCTGGTTCTTCCTCGGCAGCTTCGCGCCGAACGTCGGCCTCGGCGTACACGACGCAGGCTCGGTCCTCCTCGCGCGCAAGGCGGTGGGGTTCACGGTCCTGCTGCGGTTGGGTGTGCTCGTCGGCCTCGTCGGACTGGTCGTGTGGGCGCGGACGGAGCCCTGGCAAGCCGCGGCGGTCGCGCTCTTCTTCGTCATGTCGACCGCGCTCTTGTTTCGGTCCCGAGCCCGCGCTCGGCGGATGCTCCTCGATGCAGCCACGCGACCCCTCGTCGGCACCAAGGCGTTGGGAGAGGCCGACATCACCGCTCTCTCGCTCCTTCCGGCACGCGCGCTGCAGAACCTCGCCGCTGCGATCGATCTCGCGCGCCGTGGACAGACAGAGCGCGCCCTGCGCTTCGTCGAGGCGGTGGACGAGGGACAGCTCGAGACCGACGAGCACCGGCTCCTGCTCGGTGTCCGTGCGCTCGTCGCGGACCGAGGGGGTGACCGAGCCAAGGCGGCGTCCCTCGCTCGTGCCGCGTTCCCGGTGGGCGCCGCGGACATCGACGAGCGGCTCGGCCGCATCTTCGCGGAGAGCGCGTGGCACGACGCCACACGCCTCGCGCGCGCCTACGACGACTGGCGGGTCGCCGGCTACGCGCCGGACGCAGCCAGCCCGGTCGGGAGGCTGCTCTGCCTCATCGACCTGAAGCTCCACCGCGAGGAGCCGACCGACGACGAGGCCGAGGCGGAGGTCCTCGCGGAGGAGGCGCGCGCCCTGGGCGATCGCGAGCTCGCCGACCGAGCGCTGTCCGTCGTGCGCGAGCGGCGCCGCGACGACTACCGCTGATCGGCCTCGGGCTCGCCGGCGTCGCGCTCGAGGGGGGGCTCGAAGTCGCGCCGGAAGGCGAGCTTGCCGAGCGCGCCCTCCGTGGTCTTCGCCAGACGATCGGCGACGATCTCGGTGGCGCGCGGACCGGTCGCCTGGGTCGCGTAGACGAACGCGAAGCAGCGGCGTCCCGAGCCACCGAAGGCGAGCACCATCCCGAAGATCGATCCCTCGCGCGACGGCATGAGGCCGACGGTGGCGCGGGTATCGAAGCCGGGCGGCACGTCGAACGCGCGCTCGTCGACGATCTCGACGCTCTCCGCCGAGGGCAAGCGGCGGAAGTTGCGCGCCTGAGCCTCGCACTTGTCGCGGTTCATGCGGTTCTCGGCGCGCCACGTCCGCACGAGCAAGCTCGAGCCTTCGGGGTGCGAGGCGGAGAGCCAGTGCGTCGATCGATCGTCGATCTTCCAGGCTGTGCCGTCGTAGAGCTCGAGGTCGAGCCCGAAGCGCTTCGAGCGGAACACACCCATGGCGGGCGGCGGCTCGAGCGTCGCGGGCGCGCTGGTTGGCTGCGCGGTGCGTGGCGGCGGCGCAGCCTCGGTGCAAGCCACGAGGGCCGCGGCGGCCACCAGGGCCAGCGCGCGCGCCGTGATTGTTCCTGCTCCGTTCGACGCCTTCATCGCTTTGCGAGCAGGACCGCGATGCTCCCGGGCGAGCCGTCTTCCTCTTGGAGCGAGGCGAACGCGAGCACGTGCTGCGCGGCGCTGCCCTGGCTCAGCCACGCGCCGAGCTCGCCGCGCAAGACGGCGTGCCCACGCGCCGAGTGTTTGCCCTTGCCGTGCACGATGCGCACCGCGCGATCACCTTGTTTCCGCCGGCGCGCGACGAAGCGCGTCACCGCGGCGCGCGCCTCCTCCGCGGGGTGCCCGTGCAGATCCAGGCTTCCGTCGAGCGGGTAGCGACCTTGCCGCAGGCGCCGGAGCTCGCGCGGATCGACGTCGAGGCGCCTGCCTTCCAGAACAGAACCGTCATCGATCACCTCGAAGCGGATCGAGTCGGTGACGAGCGCCTGGAAGCGGGCCCGCGCGGGGGCGTCGAGATCGGGCAAGCCGGCGGCGTCGGGGGCGGGGGCCTCGAGCGAGCTCTGGGTCGCGGGGAGCCTGCGCGCCTTGCCTTCGATGCGCTCCACGCCCGCCATGTAGGCCGAGAACGTGTCGGGCTCGCGGGACGGCTCGCCCGTCGGGGGCGGCGGCGGCGCGGGCCGGGCAGGAGCCTTCGCCGGCTTCTCTGCGGCGGCCTTCTTCTGCAGGCTCGCAAACGGCCTGAACGACGCGTCCTTCGGCGCCGCTCGTTTCGCAGCAGGCTTCTGGGCGCGGCTCATCGTCCCCTCGCGAGGCGCTGCTTGGCCCGCATCAGCGCGACGACCGCGAGCGCGTGGGTGATCCGTCCGCCCTCGAGGGCCTCGTCGAGCGCGGCGTCGTCGAGCAGGACGACGTGAGTCTCCTCGTCCGGGGCCTGGTCCGGCTCGCGCACCTTCACCACACGGTCGACGAGGAACGCGAAGGATCGATTCGACGAGAGCGCCGGGTTCGGATGCACGAAGCCGAGGGGAACCGCGCGCTCACCTCGGTACCCCGTCTCTTCCTCGAGCTCCCGCATCGCCGCGGCGCCCGGGTCCTCCCCGCGATCGATGATGCCGCCGGCGGGCTCCAGGGTGACCGCGTCCACCCCGTGCCTGTGTTGCTCCACGAGCACCCACCGGCCGTCCACGTCGCGCGCGACGGCCACACACCAATCCCAGAGCTCGACCGTGAGGACGGTGCGCTCCACGCCGGTCGGATCCGCGATGTCGTGCTCCACCAGCTCGAGGAGGGGATAACGCGCGATGGACCGCGACCGCAGGCGGGGTGGCCGGTGGAGGGGGGGGCGCTCGCTCATCGCTGGGGCCATTCGCTTATCATGGACGAGCCCGCGCGGTTGTCGTGCGGGCATCCTTCGAATCTGTGGTACGTTGCGAAGGGAACGGGGTCGTTTCGGAGGCATTCATGCCGAGGAAGATGCGAAGGGGACCGCGTGAGGGACCGAAGGTCTGGCACAACCCGGATGTGCTGGTTCCGCGTCGGCATCCCATCGTGAGGAGGACGACCGAGCCTCCGCCCCCGACTGAGGAGGCCGCGGTGCCCACGCCTCCGGCCTCGCGCCGCCAGCTCGTCTCGCTGCCGACCCCGCCGGACGAGCAGGCCCTCGAGCGCGCCCGGCTGCTCGAGAAGCTGCGCGTCGCGGAGGGGCGCGCCGCCATCACGCGGGCCGCCGCGGACCTGAAGAAGGCGGGCTTCGAGCCCGAAGCGGACGACCAGGAGGCGTTCATCCAGCTGCTCGAGCACAGCGACGAGTCGGTCGTCTCCGGCGCCATCGCCGAGCTCGAGCGCATCCTCGCCTTGCAGCCCCCCAAGCGGTTCGCCGTGCTCGAGTCGCGCCTCCGCCGGCTGGAGGAGCTGGCGGACGAGCCGAGCACCCAATCTGCCGCGGCGCGGCTGCGGCGCCTCGCGAGCGGGCGCGCCTGAGCGCTCTTGACCTTGCCGCGTCCCCAGGCGACGGCTGACGGACGATGACAGAGGCGGAGTTCGAAGCCGAGCTGGCGCGCCTGCTCAGGAGCCAGGCGAACGCATCCGAGAACCGCGGCTGCGTGGAGTGCACCGCGTGCGAGGGCTGCTCCGAGTGCACGTTTTGTGTGCGCTCGAAGGGCCTCTTGCGGTGCCACTACTGCGCCGACTCGGAGCGGCTCGTCGGGTGCACGCACTGCCGCGCCTCGCGTGATCTGTACGCCTGCAACCACTGCGAAGAGAGCGAGCGGTGCTCGCAGTCCTCGTACCTGGTGCGGTCCTTCGATTGCTCGGGCTCGAGCTATCTCTTCGGGTGCGTCGGCCTCGTCGGCAAGGAGTTCCACGTCCTGAACCAGCCGTACGCCCGCGGTGATTACTTCGCCCTCCTCGCGAAGCTCCGCCGCGGCGGCCGCCGGTCATGAGGGCGGTCGTCCAGCGCGCGCGCGCGGCGCGCGTCGAGGTCGAGGGAGAGGTCGTCGGCAGCATCGGCCAGGGCCTGGTCGCGTTCGTCGGCGCCTGGCGCTTTTCGA